>Ga0182011_10005122_pt1 | contig 10361 bp, 6 predicted proteins | sample 711E1DmetaG_FD_120481 | JGI IMG/M metagenome (GOLD analysis project Ga0182011, IMG submission 120481) | Permafrost microbial communities from Stordalen Mire, Sweden - 711E1D metaG | ecosystem: Environmental > Terrestrial > Soil > Wetlands > Permafrost | place: Sweden: Stordalen | collected...
CCTCGACAGTCGTGATCCTGAGCCTGCTTTTAGTGATGGCCGCGGATAAATTCGCCATCCCCTGGCTGGCGAAGGCCGATTCGATAGCCGGGGTGGTGGTAGCCGGGCTGATCGCCAATTCCGTCCTGCGACTCGGACGCCGGGCAGTGGGTGAACTGCTGGACGAAGTGCCTGAAAACCTGCAGGATGAAATCATGCAGGCAGCCAAGCTGCCAGGGGTGGAAGAGGTCCGGCAGGTGCGCGTTCGCCTGAGCGGCAACCAATACTTTGTCGACCTGACCCTGGCAGTAAGCCGCAGTACAAGCTCGGAACATGGACACCAGATCACAGACCAGGTGGAAAAAGCCATTCAGGCCAGGCTGCCCTCTGCAAATGTACTGGTACACATCGAACCGGTCAAAGCGGAAGATGAGCAGTTAACAGACTCCCTACACGCACTGGCCGAACGGTTTGGTTTGGGTGTACACCATATCCATATCACCGAAGTCAATGGGAGGCAGATCCTAACTGTTCATCTGGATGTTGCAGAGGAAGCACAGCTCGAAGAAGCGCATGCCCAGGCAAGCGCTTTTGAGAAGGCTGTTTCTGAAGCGTTCCCGGCTTTCGAGAGGGTTTGGACACACCTGGAACCGGTGCAAAGGGAGATCAACCTCCCAGGTGAAGCGGCATTCTACCGTGACGATAAGATAGAACGGCTTATTTTGGAGTTGCCGCATGTATTGGGGATCGCCTGTGAAATCCATGAGATCACATTATTGAAGGAAAAAGACAAGCTTAATATATCCTTCCACTGCATGCTATATGGGGAAACTTCCATCCAGGAGGCACACGAGTTGTCTGAACGGATGGAATCCGCCTTATGTGACAAGATCCCCAGCCTGGAGACCGTCTTGATCCACATGGAACCGTTTGAACAGGTGGAGTGAGAAGAAAGCGATCAGCAGCGGTCAAAGAATATCGACCAGTGAAAAGGGACCGGAAAATCCAAAAAAAAGGGTTGAGGGGGATCGAGGCAACCAGCTCAGGGCAGAGAAGCGGGTCCGGGTAGAGGATTGGTTGAAAGAACTAATGGAGGACGGGGGGACTGGCTGAAATCAAAATCGCGCACCAGGTCACCAAGGATGGGTACATTTTCCCTCACGGTAGGACGCGGATCCGGGCGACCATCATTATCCGGGTCCAGACGCTGGCCGCCCAGGAAGACATCCTCGATGAACTTGAGATAGGCATCGAAACTAAGAGTCTGATGATCGATGTAGCTTCTCCTGGCATAGGGGCTGATGACCAGGGCGGGCACGCGCAGTCCATAGCCATTTTCGTCGACATGAGGGGGAACAACGTGGTCGTAGAATCCGCCCCAGTCATCCCATGAAATGAAGATGGCGGTGCTGTCCCAGTCCGGACCCTGCATGACGGCGTTGACGAGACTGGTGACATAGGCCTGGCCATCCTTGACGCTGGAAGGCGGATGCTCGCTCACCTTGCTCTCCGGCACGATCCAGGCGACCTGCGGGAGGGTTCCGGCCTGGGCAGCGCTCAGGAATTGATCGACGTCCTGGATATTGGCAAGCTGATTGTCCTGCCTGACGGTATCGAAGGCGACCAGCGGATTCCAAACGCTGACGGTAGCGGCGCTGAGAGGTTTATTCGTGCAGAACATGGCATCGTCTTCGCAATCCGGCTGGCTGCCCTCACTCAGATAGTAGGCCCATGAGATGTTTTGCTTGTGCAGTAAATAGGTAAGGTCGGTCCAGGCATAATCGATCTTGCCGATATCGGTCTTGGTGATCCCGCCGGGTGGACCGTTGAGGGCATTCATGCAACTGAATGGATCACCAGGTTTTGAACAGACGGCTGACCAGGCTGAGACCATGAACAAATGGGCAGGCAAACTCCACGAAGCATCCGGTTCGAACATGCCATCCTGCAGGACAAAATTCTGGGCATAGGACCAGTAATTGGGAATCTCCCGGGCATCATGCCAGCCCATCACATCCGGAGCCGCACCCTTGGCGCAGCCAGGAACAAGCGGGTTCGTACAGGATTTCTGGGCAGGCCGAAGAGCTTTCACGAAGCCATCCATTTTTCCGCCGTCAATATCCAGGATGGCAGAGGCAGAGGAATGCGGCCCGCCGGCATTGATGTCATAGGAATCGTGGTAAGGTTTAATACATTGGCCGGTCTGAGGGTCAGGAGCGCAAACGGAAGGCACACCATTATGCATGGGGATGCCGTTCGCACCGGGGTAAGTGCCAAAATACTGGTCGAAAGAGCGGTTCTCCTGCATGATGACGATGATGTGCTTGATCTTTGAACGGGCCAATGCGAGTGCCGGGGGTGCGGAGGGGGTGGATGGAGAAGGGGCTGAGGTGATGGTGGCAGTGGAAGGAACCGGCACAGTTGCCGTAGACCCGGTTGTCGCGGCAGCCAGGGGAGTGGAAACCTGAGACGGGTTGGCAGGCGTATTATTCATGGAGAGACTACAACCAGCCAAAATGAAGACCAGCCCGAGGGTGGTGAAAAAACGCAATGTCCGCTACTCCTTATCAACGATTTACGCCGGTTATTATCGCGCATAAAAACCGGGAAATCAATGGGTGGAGAGAGTAGAGAAAGGAGAGGATAGAAAAGTGGGAAGCTTGATCCGCAATAAAGGACCAACAATCCACCCGGAAAGGCCGATGAACGGCAACCAGCTTTCGATCCAAAAGCAAGTACGTGCGGGTAGTGGAATCGATGAACCTCGATCGAGACCTGGCTGGCACCCGCCTATTCCATGAAGCAGGGTTGTATAATCAGGGAGTTGTTTCCCAGGAATCGAGCAGAAATGGGACAAAAGGAATCTTGAGAAATATCAGCCGATTGGATTAATTGAAGAGGAATTGAACAGTTTATGGAAACGACCTACCCAGATCAATCCCGCCAAAGGTACCTGAAGAGGCGCAAGGAACATTGGGATGCATTTGCGCAAAAGAAAGATCACTGGCATGGTTGGGGAAACAGCTATCACCATCGTCTCGAAGAAATATACGGCTTCCTTATCCCGCCTGGATGCAAGGTTCTTGAGATAGGATGCGGGGAAGGGGACCTGCTGGCATCCCTGCGACCTTCTGCAGGGGTTGGCATTGACTTTTCAGAGGAAATGATCAAACGGGCAACGTCCAGACACCCTGAGCTCATTTTAAAATCAGTGGATGCACACGATCTAACCACTCTGGAGGGAAAATTCGATTTCATTCTTTTATCCGATACCATCGACGATCTGTGGGATGTACAACAAGTCTTCGAGCAAATTCATTGCTTCTGTGAACGGCAAACGCGTTTAATAATAAATGTCCACAGCCGGTTATGGGAGCTTCCAATCACATTAGCACAAAGAATGGGGCTGGCAGTTCCGACGTTGGAACAGAATTGGCTGGGGCGTCAAGATATCGCCAATATATTGAATTTGACCGGTTTTGAGCCGGTGCGGATCTGGCAGGAATTTCTTGAACCTTTCCGTGTCCCATTGCTGGACGACCTGGTTAACCGATTTATGGTCCGATTCTGGCCTTTCAATGAATTAGCCCTGACGAATTTTCTGGTGGCACGTCCCTTGATCAATTCCGAAGAAAACCCGAAGGTATCGATCATCATCCCGGCGCGCAATGAAGCCGGAAATATTCCCGCCATATTCGGGCGCGTTCCTGCCATGGGAAGTGAAACCGAACTTATTTTTGTCGAGGGACATTCCGTTGATGATACTTACCAGGTGCTCGAACAAACCATAAAGGCACATCCTGAACGGAACAGCAAATTATATAAACAGCAAGGGGTGGGAAAAGCCAACGCAGTACAATTGGGCTTCGAAAAAGCCGAAGGGGATATCGCAATGATCCTGGATGCGGACCTGACAGTGCCCCCGGAAGATCTACCAAGATTCTATGATGCGCTTGTCGCCGGAAAAGGAGAGTTCATTAATGGGGTCCGGTTGGTATATCCCATGGAAAAGCAAGCCATGCAACCGGCGAACCTGATCGGAAACAAGATTTTCAGCGTGGTATTTTCGTGGATGCTTGGTCAAACGATCAAAGATACCTTATGTGGAACAAAGGCGCTTTGGATGGTGGATTACAAAAAAATTGTAGCTAACAGGTCATATTTCGGTGATTTCGATCCTTTTGGGGACTATGATCTGATATTCGGGGCGGCAAAATTAAATCTTAAGATAGTCGACCTGCCGATCCGTTATCGAGACCGTGTGTATGGGACGACAAATATCTCCCGTTGGAGGCATGGCTGGTTGTTATTACGGATGGTGGTCTTTGCTGCGCTTAGATTAAAGTTCATATGAACAAGCCCGGCAATTTTCTCAAGGAAGTGTTGTCCCATCCAAAATTACGTGGAATCAGTCTGGATGATCCGAAGACGACCGCTATTCGAAAGGAGATCATTCTTTCGAACAGCTTCCTGCGGCGGATCTACGAAAAATGGTATTCTGCCATACTCGCGACCATTCCCGATGGGGATGGCCAGGTGCTCGAACTTGGATCGGGAGCTGGTTTCCTCGATCGAAGCCTCCCGGTAATTACCTCGGAGGTATTTTACTGCCGGCAAGTGAAAACGATCTTGAACGGCCAGGCATTACCCTTTGCCAATGGTTCCCTGCGCGCGATCGTTATGACGGATGTATTGCACCATATTCCGACCGCAGGCCGATTTTTTCATGAGGCGGCCCGATGCATTCACCCGGGCGGAGTGATTTCCATGATCGAACCGTGGGTAACCGGGTGGTCGAAAATCATCTACACCCATTTACACCATGAACCTTTTGATCCGGCTGCCAAGGATTGGTCATTTCCGAGCGGCGGCCCATTATCGGGGGCAAACGGCGCTCTACCATGGATATTGTTTGCGCGCGATCGACTGATTTTTGAACGTGAATTTCCAATGTGGCAGATCGTGGATATCCATCCCATGATGCCAATTCTTTACCTAATTTCAGGCGGCGTTTCCATGAGACAGCTGATGCCTGGGTGGTCGTTTGATTTCTGGAGTGGTATGGAAAAACTCTTTAACGGGAGAGCCAATCCACCAGCCATGTTTGCCCAAATAGTCCTCAAACGGGTTTAATCCATCCGGATATTCAAGATGGCTTCAAAATCCATATTGTTACCAAAGATGTGTATCATCGTCCTGCTTGCGGGTGTCTACAGCCTGGGCTTCATCGTTACTCCTTATTGGATGAGAACCAAATCAACACCAGAAATGATTTTCATTCTGGCATTGACACTAGGCATCGGGGCGATCTGGTCATTTCTCTCCGCCAAAGATTTGGAAGTCCGGCTGGAACCGTTGAATGCGTGGCAAGTGCTGATCCTGCTAGCCGGGATGGTTGTTCTAAATTTCAAGACGCTAACCATCGATATTCCCTGGAGAGGCGATGAGGGGATCCATATTACAAGGACACTGGCACTGACTTCAAACATTTCAATCATCTGGGTACTCGGATTTATCGTTGTAATTCTTTCGACGGCCATGCTGGCCTGGAAGAAATCCAAATGGTCAATCATCCTGGGAATACCAGCCATTGTGGGTGTGATCTCCTTTAATATCGTAAAAAATCCTTTGGCCGGGATCAGCTCCTCCATCCTGATGCGGTATCCATTCATTAACTATTGGTTCTATGCGATCATTCCAAGCCTGGCGATGGCAATCAAAGTCAATCCATACCAGGAAGTTTTCTTTAGAATGGCGCCTTTTCTGAGCACATTTGTGTTGGTATGGATATTCCAAAGGGAGCTTTGCCGCTCGAAGCCAATTCTCAACCTTTTGTGGGGCCTGGCGGTGGCCAGCATTCCACTGGTTTATTATTATTCCTCCATACTTTATATTGAGATGCCGGCGATCGTATTAATGTTGATCGTTTGCTTTAATATCCGCAGCCTGTTAAAGGATAATTTTCAAACAATCAAGCAAAACCCGGCCTGGTATGCATTAATTTTGACAGGGTTCATCAAGGAAACAACCATACCTTTCCTGGTTTGTTTTGTCGGGTGGAGATTAATTGCCGGCGCAGTGCAAGGGCGAATTTCATTGAAATCGATCAAAACATCGCTACGAAGCCTGGAGGATGAACTTTTCATCGCTGTATGTTTACTTTTGCCAGTGTCCTTTTATCTTTTTCTGAGGGGTACCTTATCCCAACAGACGCGATGGTTTTCAATATCGCTGGCGAATCTAATCAAGCCGATCGTTTACAGCACACTCCTGCGATCTTTTTATGATCAACTTGGCCTGCCTTTCCTTTTGCTTTTTTTTGCAGGCTGTATCTGCCTGTTGTGGAAAAAAGAATTTTTGCAGGCCGGATTCTTCCTCTTACTCTTCGTTCTTTATCCAGCTTTTTTTGCTGTGGATACGCTCATTTATACCGGCTACAGCCGCTTTAATCTCTTCATCATCCCACCGGTTCTGGCAGGAGCGTGGATATTGATCAAGCGATTGATGGAAAACAGAAAAATCATCGGCACAATCAGCGCCTGTGCCATCCTGGCGATTAATTTATGGACAAGCCCGGTTTACATCGACGGAACAAGAAAGCCGCTGTGGGGAAATTATCTTACCGACACTTCCGAACATTATTACCCATACCGTGAGGCACTGACATGGTTAAAAACACAGCATGGGAATGAACCGATCATGTTTGCCGGCATGTATTATTCGTATCCCTTTGTTTTCTATTTTGACCAACTCGATTGGACACCATTAACCACAGTATCCTATACAAATTATATAGACAGTAATTCCTTATCCCTGTCCCGGGCGCTGGTTCAAGCCGAAGATGACAACATTAATATAATATTATTCCAGGTGCTGGGTAACGAAAAACCGCAGACGATTGCAAGTGGGCAATTGTTCCGAGTGGAAAAAATCTTCCAAAATGATGCGCACATTCTGATCGTTTATCATAGAAAGCCCCAGCAGCGGGCCAAAAGAAATTGAAGGCGTCTGATACGGCGTGGGGTACATACTGGCAGGGAATCGGTGGCCGGATGGTCCAGCAATGGATGCAGGTTTTTCATCAGGATGAGCGGGTACGGAACCTTCACAAGGGCTCTGTAGCACATTCACATTCAATTCACAATCGACCGGTACACTATGGGCAGGATTAAATTATGAAACTTTTCTCATTTCAATACCGGTTCGAAACGAAGTACATCCGCCTCCATCGCCGGAAGTGCCAGGCGTGCGGGAAGTGCATGCAGGTGTGCCCGGTGGACGTTTTGCAATTGCGCCGGGCGCATCACCATGTTAACCTTAGAAACCCACAGGCTTGCAATGGGTGTAAAAAATGTGTGCGGGTGTGTGAAAACGCGGCGATCGAATATACCTATATCCCCAAATCGCGCTTGAGCCAGCCACAGGTTCAGGGAAAAAGCAACAACCCAGAGCATGGTGCTTAAGAGGCTGGTCTGGCAGGAACCGGTTTATACTAGCTGATTGGCACCGACATGGCTTGATCGGAATGAGCCGGTTCCCCTTAATCAAGTTGCCGTTTCTGGCGGCGGGCGGCCGCCTCCGGGTAGAGCACCCAGCGGGGGCAGGCAGCCTCCTAGAGCATAACAACGGAGACTTCGGACTCCGATAATAAATTTCCCATGAGTACCATCAAGGAAAGAATAAACAATGGATAATCATTCAAATGGGCAGTCGCACGAACAAATGCAGGAAGGATTAGCCAAAAATGACCAACAAAAAGAATCGGCAGTTTCATTCAGATCGGTGGCGTGGGGGCGGTTGTTCGGGTACCTGAAGCCGTACCGGGGCAGGATGGCGCTGGCGATCGCGGCGCTATTGATCTCGAGCGGATTCGGGCTGGCCTTCCCACTAGTGATCGTAAGGCTGCTCAGCTCGGTGACCCAATCCAAGAGCGTCGCCCCGCTCAATAACCTGGCATTCCTGCTGGGGGGAATCTTCCTGCTGCAGGCGGCGTTCTCGTTCCTGCAATCCTACCTGCTGGCCTACGTAGGCGAGCACATCGTGTATGACCTGCGAACATCCCTGTATGAGCATCTGCAAAGCCTGTCGCTGGATTTTTATGCCAACCGGCGGGTGGGGGATATCGTTTCGCGGCTATCCAGTGACGTGACCCAGATGCGCACGATGTTGACCAGCAATTTCACCACGCTGCTCAGCCAGACGGTCACGCTGGTGGGGGCGATAGTGATCGTGCTGACGCTGAATGCGCGGCTGACCCTGTTCATCCTGGCCTTAATCCCAGTGTTGCTGCTGGTGGGGTTTTTATTTGGGAGCCGGATCGAAAAAGGCAGCACGCGCGTACAGGACCAACTGGCAGCTTCCACGGTGGTGGCAGAAGAAGGGCTGCAAGGGGTGCGGGTGGTGAAGAGCTTCGGACGTGAGCAATACGAGTCCGAGCGGTACGGGTCTGCCAACGAAAAAACATTTCTATTATCCTTGCGGATGGCGGTTTACAACTCGGCTTTTGGGTCGCTGATGATGTTCCTGGGCTTTGGCTCGATCGCGGCGGTGATGTGGTACGGTGGGAGGGAAGTGATCGCCGGGCGGCTGACACTGGCGCTGATCACGGGCTTCCTGATGTACTTCATTACCATCGCAGCCAGCCTGGGCGGACTGGCCAACCTGTATGGTCAATTGCGGGCGGCCATAGGGGGAGTAAGGCGGGTATTCGAGATCATTGACACACACTCAACTGTACAGGATGCACCCGATGCGGCGACCCTGCAGCCTAGCCAGGGGCGGATCGTGTTCGAGAACGTTTGTTTCTCTTACGAAGATGGGACCCCGGTGATCCAGGATGTATCGTTCGAAATCCAACCGGGCGAGATCCTGGCGCTGGTGGGGCCGAGCGGGGCGGGCAAGAGCACCATATTCAACCTGATCCCGCGCTTCTACGACCCGACCGAGGGTGTGATCCGCATCGACGGACAAGACCTGAGAACGGTCAGCCAGGCCAGCCTGCGCGCCCAGATGGCAATCGTGCCGCAGGAAACGATCCTGTTTGGCGGGACAATCAGGGAGAACATTCTGTACGGGCGGCTGGACGCAACGGAAGAGGAATTAATGGCGGCGGCGCAGGCCGCCAACGCGCAGGAATTCATCCAAGGATTCCCGAAGCAGTACGAGACGGTGGTCGGCGAACGGGGAGCCAACCTGAGCGGCGGGCAGCGCCAGCGCATCTCGATCGCGCGGGCGATCCTGAAGGACCCGCGCATCCTATTACTGGATGAAGCAACCAGCTCGCTTGACAACGAGTCAGAGGAACTGGTGCAGGAAGCGCTGGACCGTTTGATGCATGCCCAGGGACGCACCACGGTGATCATCGCGCACCGGCTGAGCACCATCAAGGTGGCACACCGGATAGCGGTGCTGGATGAAGGGCGCATCATCGAACTGGGCACGCATGCCGAACTAATGGAGAAGAACGGGCTGTACGCACGGTTGTACTCGATGCAGTTCCGCAACCCGGAAGAGGAATTGGCAGCGCTACTGGCGAAGGCGCGGGCGGAAGGAAGATTGGAAAACAAACCTGAGAAGCCGGGAGGAATCCTGGATTTATTAATAGGAAGAAGATAAGCGGAGGTATACGGTTTTACCTGATAGTCTGATAGTTTATAGACTGATAGTAAGGAAGAACGGCTAAAGCCGTTTCTAAAGCTTCAGCCGTAGAATATTAGTTACCCCAAAAAAGCAGATTAGCGGCTGGAGCATTTGCTTTTATAAATGATCAATGTCCCAGCAGCTGGTTCTTTTCGCGGGTGAACTCCTCGTCGGTCAGGACGCCCTTATCATGCAGCTCACCGAGCAGCTTGAGCTGTGCCAGGGTATCCGGATTGGCGCCCGGTTGCGCCTGTTTATAGCCCGGCACAGCCGGCGGGGTCCCGGCCAGATTGGAATGGCTACCAAGCAGGTAGCCCAACCCGCCGGCCATCAGGCCGGTAAATAATGGGCCCATTCCAAAGCCCATGCCCATGCCGAGAAAGGGAAACCCGACCCGTCTCATACCAAAACCGCCGCCTCTGAACCCGGTTCTGAAACCACCACCAAATCTTCCTGGCATTTCGACCTGCCTTTCCGGCACAGCCAGTTTTTCACTGACCTGTGCCTAATCATTCAACGATGTATTTTAACAAGCTTGCATTACCGCTTGATTAAAAAACCGCAGTATTCGCAATTAATCTGGTGTTTACCACGACCAACCAGGCTGCTTACCGGAGCACCGCAAGCCGGACATTCCGACGGGAATTCGCCGGGGGCCGCCATGGCAGCCAAGATCTCCTTGGAAACGACGATCTCCAAGATCTTCACACCATCAATTCGCATGCCCAGAGAGGAATCGATCA
>Ga0182011_10005123_pt1 | contig 10361 bp, 7 predicted proteins | sample 711E1DmetaG_FD_120481 | JGI IMG/M metagenome (GOLD analysis project Ga0182011, IMG submission 120481) | Permafrost microbial communities from Stordalen Mire, Sweden - 711E1D metaG | ecosystem: Environmental > Terrestrial > Soil > Wetlands > Permafrost | place: Sweden: Stordalen | collected...
TATTAGCGATCATTACTGAACAGTTTTATTGGAATCGCGTGATTTTTGTATCTCGTATTCTAACTCCGGATCGATATTTTGCTGTTCAACTTTCAGAGCCTTTTCCATTAATTCTTCATGATGAGCCTGCAGATAAGCAAGTCTCTTAGGTCCATACGACACCTGAGTGATTAAAACGAAAAGAACGGGAACAATGAAAATTGCAAGCGAAGAAGCTGCCAGCATACCACCGAGAACTGTAAAACCTATGGTTTTCCGGGCAATGGCTCCTGCTCCTGTTGAAAATGCAAGGGGCAGCACACCCAGGAGAAATGCCATGGATGTCATAACAATGGGCCGTAAACGCAGCTTGACTGCTTCCAGGGTGGATTTTATAAGCTCTTCTCCCCGGTCAACCCTCACTTTGGCAAATTCTACAATAAGGATAGCATTCTTAGCAGCAAGTCCGATGAGCGTAATGAGTCCAATCTGAGCATACACATTGTTTGTAATGCCGGGAAGAAATATAAGAGTAAGTATTGCGCCAAAAGCGCCTATTGGGACTGCGAGCAATACCGAAAAAGGCACGGACCAGCTTTCGTACAATGCCGCGAGAAATAGAAATACAAAGCAGATAGAGAAGAGGAAAATATAAAACGTGGAAGAGCCTTCCTGTACCTCCTCATAGCTTAATCCTGAATATTCAAAGGCATAACCTTCCGGTAATATTCTGGCAGCTATTTTTTCCAGAGCTTTCAGCGTTTGAGAACTGCTAAATCCTGCCGGAGATGATCCGTCAATTTCGGCTGAGCGGAAAATATTAAAATGAGATATCAGAGGGGCTGCTTCTGTTGGCTTGTAACTGATCAATGTGCCTAAGGGCACCATATTCCCTGATTGATTACGAACATAATACTTATCAATATCAGATACAAATTGGCGGAATAATGTATCTGCCTGAATTACTACATGGAAGGTCCGGTTATAAGTGGTAAAATCATTAATATACATACTGCCCATATAAGCCTGGATAGTTGTAAATACATCTGCAACATTTACTCCCAGCTTTTCACATTTCTCACGGTCCACTGTAAGATTGAAATTAGGTGTGTGAGCTGAGTAATAACTGAATGCCCCGGATATCGACGGATCTCTGTTTGCTTCAATTAGAAAAGTGTTTACCACCTTTTCAAATGCATGTATGTCATCATTTGTATTACGCTGTTCTATCTGGAAACTAAAACCAACTGTTGAACCAACTCCGGGAATGGGTGAAGGTTGAATAACCTGCACATTGGCATTCTTTATTCCGGCTTCAGAAATTCGCTTCTGAAGAACACTTATTATGCCTGGTACCTTTTCACTTGTAACAGAGCGCTCATCCCATGGTTTAAGCTGGCAATAGATCGTTCCACAGTTTGAATTTGTTGCATTGGTAACCACATTCAAACCTGAAAGTGCAGCGTAATGACCTACCCCCGGAGTGGATATTATGACTGCCATAAGCTGAGTCATTACTGCAACTGATTGTACGGTAGAATATGCGGGAGGTAATTGATATGTCACATATAGATTCCCATCATCCTCGGAAGGAATAAAACTGGTCGATTTCTTTTGAAACAGAAAGAAGGTACAAACGCAAATAAATATAAGTAAAATGACCACATATCTGGATGCCTTTATGCTGCGTTTGACACCCAGGGAATAATTGGCTGTCAGCTTTTCAAACCAACTGTTGAAACGATAAAAAAACTTTCCCGGCCAGTTGGAATTTGAATCATAGGCATGCGAAGGCTTTAAAAGAAGGGAACAAAGCGCCGGAGTTAACGATAAGGCAATGAAAGCAGATAGTATTACTGAAATGGCGATAGTAATGGCGAACTGCTGGTATAAATGACCGACTATACCAGGAATGAAACCAACAGGAACAAATACAGCTGCCAGAATGAGCGCAATAGCTACAACCGGAGCTGAAATATCCTTCATAGCCTGGTAGGTAGCTTCTTTAGCCGACATATGGTTGTTGTCAATATAATGCTGTACCGCCTCTACCACAATAATAGCATCATCAACCACTATACCGATAGCCAGCACAAATCCAAACATGGTGAGAGTGTTAATAGTAAACCCTAATGGAATGAAAAAAACGAAAGTTCCTAAAATTGAAACTGGAATGGCAAGTACCGGGATCAAAGTGGAGCGCGGACTCTGAAGGAACAGGAAAACTACTAATGCGACAAGTCCCAGGGCTTTAAGCAAAGTGACAACAACATCATTCATTGAAACCTTTACAACTGTTACCGATTCAAAGGGTACGTTATAATCAACGTCAGAAGGAAACGACTTTTTAAGTTGTGCCATAACCTTGTATATCCCATTTGCCGTTTCCAGAGCATTGCTTCCGGGAGCCTGGTAAATGAGAAGGCAGGAAGCCCGTTTCCCGTCGACAAATGAATTACTGGAAAAAGTAAATTTGCCCAGTTCTACTCTTGCCACATCTTTAAGGTAAACCAATTCCCCGGTAGCCGGGACTGTTTTTACAATAACACTTTCAAAATCAGAGACTTTACTTAACCGGCCATTTACCAGAATACCTAGTTCGTAGGTCTGTGTTTTTTGCTGCGGGGGAACACCGGCCGAACCTGCAGCTACCTGAACATTCTGGGCATTTAAAGCAGAAATAACATCCTGTGGAGTCAGGTTATAGGAGGCCATCTTCTCCGGATTCATCCAAACCCGCATACTGAAATCATCGGTATATCTGTTAATACTGCTGACTCCCGGCACACGCAGCAAGGCATCCTGAACGAAAATATTGGAATAGTTATCGAGGTAAGTGATGTCGTGAGTTCCTTTTGGTGCAAAGACGGCTACCATCATAAGCATTCTGGGGTTAAGAGCCCGCACAGTAAGTCCCAGCCTGCTTACTGCTGCCGGTATCAATGGCGTGGCAATGCTAACTCGGTTTTGAACATCAAGTGTAGCAATATCAATATTGGTCCCGATTTTAAAGGTTACGTTCATTGACATTAACCCATTATTGGTGTTATTGCTTTGCATGTATTCCATTCCCGGAGTACCATTTACCTGCTGTTCAATAGGAGTGGCCACGGTTTGCTCAACGGTAAGTGCATCGGCCCCTGTAAACTGACCGTTAACCTGTACAACAGGAGGAGTAATATTAGGATACTGTTCTATTGATGAATTTAAAATGCTTATAATACCGGTAATCACCAATACAACAGAAATGACAATAGCAGTCACAGGCCTCTTTATAAAAGTATTAGCGATCATAGGTTATTCCTCATTTAGTTGCCGGTTGGGTTCCTGTCTTGCCGGAAGACCGTTGGTCAGAAGAAGCGATTTGTGAACCGTTGTGCAATAATTGTACTCCGTCAACTACTACTTTATCGCCCTCTCTGATTCCTTTTTTAATTATCACATTTGACCCTATCGTAACCCCTGGCTGCACTTTCTTCTGGAATGCAAACAAACCATGATTCCCTTTTAATGCATGGGCTGTCCTCGCTGTGTCAGCTGAACTCATTATCACTGTATCTTTAGCCAGATAAACAGAATATTCACCCATTTCTTCTATTACGGCCTTATTTGGGATGATCATCTGAGGACTTGAATCCTGATTATGGACTCTCACTACACAACTCATTCCGGATCTCAGGCTACCTTTCGGATTAGGAAAGACAAGCCTTATTCTAAGAGTACCTGTCAGTGAATTAACGGCGCGGTCAATTACTGAGATTTTTCCCATAAGAGAATACACAGAATTGTCGGACAATATAAGCGTAAACAGCGAATCAGAAGGTTGGGCCTTGTTATTTTGAAGATTTTCAAAATAGAGCAGCTGCTTTTCATTTATTAAAAAGTCAACACCTATAGGATCGTTGCTTGAGATAGTGTTTAGTATTGTCTGTCCGGGTGTTGTATAATCTCCCGGTTTCACCAGACTAAAACCAATTGTTCCGTCAAACGGAGCAGTAATAATTGAATAGTTCAGGTTAGTTTTGGAGTTATTGAATGCCTCAGCTGCCGATTTATAGGAATTTTTTGCATTTTCCAATGTTATAATTGCATGATCATAAAGCTGTTTTGCTACTGCATGGTTATTATTCAGGTACTCATAACGATCAGCATCCTCCTGAGCTTGTTTCAAATTCCCTTCCTCAACTTTTAAATTGTCAGCGGCTGCATTATAGTTGCTTTCATAGATCCGTCTGTCAATTTCATACAATTTATCTCCCTTTTTAACATGACTTCCTTCCTTGAAAAATATTCCGGTAATATAACCCTGCACCTGGGAAAGCAGATTAACCTGATAGAGTGCAACCGTCGTTGAAGTGTATCTGTCATAATATACAACAGGCCGGGCTTTTACTGTAAACAGATTAACTGGTATAGGCAGGGGTGATGGTGCCTGTTTTTGTTTACATGAAGAAAGAAGCAGGCAACAAATAAAAGTTAGGGTCAGGTGCGATCTATACATATGCGGATTTATTTTTAATGGACTATTTTATTTATTAAATGGAATTATACCGACTGCTTTTTCCAGATCAATTTTACTTGACAAAAGCTGGAACAGAGCATTTATATAGCCTGTCTCGGCTGTTATAAGGTTTGATTCAGCCACAATAATATTCAGGTATGCCACTATGCCCTGCTTGTACTGAAGCGATAAAATCCGGTATACATCTTTTGCCTTGGTTTCATTATCTCTCAGGATCTGCAGATTATACAGGTTGCTTTTATAACCGGCTAAAGCTGATGTGTACTCAGTATATATCTGTGATTTCAGCTTAATTACATCCCAGTCAGCGAGCTGTTCCTGCAATCTCGATTTGTGAACGCTTTCGGTACGTGAAAATCCTGTGAATAGAGGAAAATTAAATGTTAACCCAATGTAGGAATACGGGTAAGCGGAATTTAAAAGGGCGGGAAATGAATTATTTTCATATTCATAATAATAATTATATATGGCAGATACAGAGGGAAGAAATGATAGTTTATCATAGTTTGTCTGTTGATGCAGCAATTTTTTCAAGGTCTGAAGTTGCTGATATTCAATACGCTTTTCATACTGTAACAGTTGTGTGGTATCGAAAGCAATCTCCTGCATCATTTGAACAGTATCAAAAGCTATATTAAACTGGTGTCCGGGAGGACATCCCATAGTTTGCTTCAGGACAGCATAAGCCGGAACTATGCTTTCAGTTTGTTGCCTCAATTGTGCTTTTGAATTATTAAGCGTGATAATAGCTTGTTCATAATCAGTCACATCTACTAAGCCTCCCACATACTGATGGTAAGCATCCAGAACGCTCCTGCCCAGTCGTGCGGTATCTTCCTCCAAAACATTTATTTGCTCAAGAGTAAACAGAAGGTTATAAAATGATTTGCTGACACTTGATACAATATTTATTTTGGCACTGTCAGTCATTTGTTCTGCCTGCTGTATGTATAGTGGCGCTTTCATGGCTGAGTAAACAAGTTGTGGGTTGAATATTGTCTGCGAAGCAGATAACACCGGGACAAAACTATTGGACACACCAGTATGTGTCTGAACAGGCGGCCCGCCGGGAACTGTTTGATTAGGAACAAATGATGTCGGCAATTGATTGTAATGTAATAGGTTGCCGGAAAGATTCAATTGAGGCAACCAGCCTGAAAGGTTGATTCTATTAGTGATTCTGGCAATATTCAGATTAATTAATGACTGATTAAGTGCAGGCTGGTGCTGAAAGGCAAAATCTATGCATTGTGCAAGCGTAAAAGTCTGAAGTGAGTCTGATATATTGTTTTTTTGCGAATAGGTGCAAAATGAAATATTAATAAGGACGATAATAAAAAAAATTAACATTTTTGTCCTGTACATGGCAATCATCATAATAAATTAAAACAATAAAAGCATTATTAAGTTCGAATCAGGAATATAAGAGAATAATCAATAAAAATCATCATTCCATTTTATAATATTTTTTACATGTAATGCTATTCTGGTAACGTGAATCATTTCATTGAGTGGCTAACGTAGAGGGGTGCAACTTATGAGTTTAATATTTTTTTTGTACTGTTATATTCTTAAACAAATACAAATTTAATTTGTTTAATTATAAACAGACAAATATATAACTATCATGAAAACAATTAAAAAATCAGGGATTACCTTTATGAGTGTGATCTTTATTACTGCTTTGACCAGTGTTTATTCTACTTCACTGCAAGCTCAGGTGAGACAATATACAAATCCGGTCTGGGCGCCTGCTTATTATTCAGGAGTGCGATATTATTATATTCCTGATATCGAAACATTCTATGATTTAACAAACCAGGATTTTGTATACCTCGATGACGGACAATGGCAATTTTCGGATGGATTACCTCCCATGTATAGTGGATTTGATCTTTATAATGCTTATGTTGTTGCACTGGATCTGAATGTTTTCCAGCCCTGGATGCATTTTCACCTTTATGTTTCAAATTATCCCAGATACTATTACCGAAACCTTTATAACAAGACTGATATAGCAAATATCAGAGGATTCAACGAAAATCAACGGAAACCATTCTACTGGACACCGGAAGCCAAAACCAAGATAACAGAAGCACGTAAAACGAATGCGCCAGTACAAAAAACCCGTACAACAAGACCACCTCAAAGCATGAACTACTATGGTAAAAATATAGGACAACCTGTAAAAGTCCGGTCACAAATGAGAGAAAATGCACAGGCAGGACATGGTACAGGAAATACACAGGGAGGACATGAAAAACGTTAGTTAATACTTTGATTATTAAAGTATAATAAAATGATAATGCCTTATCAGGATTTCCTGATAAGGCATTAGCTTTCTATATTAATTCAGAGCAAGTGGTTTTATCCCTTACTTTTCAACTATAATTTAATCAACTGGTTGGTTGTTCGATTTACGAAACACAGGTAACCCAGGACATCAAGGCTTCAAGAATCCCCTTATTCATACCTCAGTGCATCTATAGGATCCAGACTGGCTGCTTTTCTGGCAGGATACCAGCCAAAGAATACCCCGATAACCGTGCATACGGCAAAAGATAAAATTTCCGAACTTGGCAATACAACTACAGGCCATCCCATAGTGGATCCGATTATCTTTGATGCCGCAATACCCAATAAAATGCCGATAATACCTCCGGTTATACTCAGTAAAATTGATTCAGTCAGGAACTGGAGTAAAATATCGAATCCTTTACCACCGATTGCCATACGCAGACCGATTTCCCTGGTACGCTCTGTAACGGATACGTACATTATATTCATGATACCAATACCTCCCACGAGAAGAGAAATTCCGGCTATTGCGCCCAGTAAAATAGTAAGGATATTACTTACTGAACTGAAAGTGGATAATAATTCCGTTTGGTTCCTGATTGTAAAGTCATCCTGGTCGGATGCTTTCATTTTATGTTGTCTGCGGACAGTCTCTTCTATCTGTGTTGCGGCATCGGCGGTTGATTTAGAATCAACGGCTGAAGTATATATGCTCTGTACCCAGGTGATTGCAAGTACTCTTTTCTGTACTGTAGTATATGGCGCAAGTATTAAATCATCCTGATCCTGTCCGAAAGTATTCAACCCTTTAGAATCAAGTACTCCGATTACGAGGAACGGTATTTTTTTGAATCTTATAACCTGCCCGACAGGATCTGCTCCTTCCCCAAATAGATTCTTTACAACTGTTTGCCCCAGGAGGCAAACTTTTGAAGCTCCGCTTAGTTCAGAAGCAGTAAACATACGACCGTTTGTGACTGACCGTTCCCTTATCTGGAGGTAACTCTCATTTTCTCCATAGAGTGATGTTGGCCAGTTTAATGCTCCAAAAACTGCCTGTCCGTTACCCCTGACTTCAGGTGTGGCTGCAAGCACTGCTGGACAATCAGATAAAATTGCAGCAACATCTGTTTCTTTCAGACTTTGCATAGTTGAAGCTCCGAACTGGACTCCTCCTCTCTGTTGCGACCCTGGCACTACTGTAACAAGATTTAATCCCATTCCGGCTATCTGTTGCTGTATGCTGAGTTTAGATCCCTGACCTATTCCAAGCATAGCAATAACCGATGCGACTCCTATAATAATACCAAGCATTGTCAGAAAAGCCCTGAGTTTATTTCTTAACAGAGCATTCATTGCAATTTTTAAAAGATTTCTAATACTCATTGTTCATGTGTTTACTAATCGGCTTCTGGTATACTGGCTAGCATTTCGAGTGCGTTAATTCTGTCTTTTACTTCATACTCTCTCAAAATGACGCCATCTTTAAAAATTATATTTCGGCTTGCACATCTGGCAATATCCGGTTCATGAGTCACGAATACAATTGTTTTACCTTTGTTATTAAGCTCCTGAAAAAGGGCCATAATTTCATAAGATGTACGGGTGTCGAGGTTTCCAGTAGCTTCATCGGCAAGAATCACAACAGGGTCATTAACAAGCGATCTGGCAATGGCAACTCTCTGTTGCTGACCTCCTGAAAGCTGGTTAGGTTTATGATGCATCCTGTCCGAAAGCCCTACTGAATCAAGCGCCGCTTTAGCTCGCTCTATTCTATCCTTTGTTTTAATTGTTTTATTGTACATCAGGGGTAATTCAACATTGTCCAATGCATTTGTTCTCGGGAGAAGATTATAAGTCTGAAAAACAAAACCGAGTTTCTGGTTCCTGAGTCCCGACAGTTCGTTTTTACTAAGTGAGGAAATGCTGATTCCATCTAGAATATATTCTCCTTCAGTAGGTTTATCAAGACATCCTATTATGTTCAGCATTGTTGATTTTCCAGATCCGCTGGCTCCCATAATAGCCACAAATTCGCCTTCATTTACAGCCATATCAACCCCTCTGAGGGCGTGGACTGTCACTTCTCCTACATAATAATCTTTTTTCAGCTTTATTATTTCAATCAGCTTTTTCATAAATGTAATATCAGTATTATCTTCCTCTTGCGCCTGCCGGTGGTCTTGTTGGCATAAATGGACTTGTTGTTGCCGCCGGAGCTGCAGCAGCTGTTGCTTTGCTGGCCAGACTCATTGAAAGAATCACTTCATCTCCTTCTTTGAGACCAAATTTTATTTCAGCATTACTGCCGTCAATAGCCCCGGTGCCAACACGAGCGCGACGAACCTTATCACCTTCTTTTACCCAGACAATAACAGGTTTCTTACCTGTCTGACCACCTGCCTGGAATCCTCCAGGGTTAGGCTGACCTGCTGTGGTTCCAGTGTTTCCACCTGTTCCATTTGTTCCATTTGTTCCTGCTGGTCTGCCTGCTCCACCCGTTCCCTGTCTCTGTCCCATCGGATTGTTCTTCATGTACTCAGCTAAAAAGGCTGCATCAGGAGTAAATCTCAGGGCTTTTCCCGGAATTATCAGGACGCTGTCTACTTTTTGAACAAGCACAGTTATATTTGCCGTCATCCCGGGCATCAGTTTCTTTTCAGGATTGGGCGCATTCACTATAACTGTATAAGTAACCACGTTTGAAGTTACAACAGGCTGTAATCTTATTTGCCTGACAGATCCCTTGAATGTTTCATTCGGATAGGCGTCAACAGTAAAATCAACAGGCTCATTAGTCCTCACCTGACCTATATCTGCCTCATCAACATTGGCTTGTACCTGCATCTGTGTCAGGTCATTGCCGATAGTAAAAAGGTTCGGGGTACTGAAACTTGCAGCAACAGTCTGACCCTGATCGACAGCACGGTTAAGGATGACTCCGACTATGGGAGAATAGATGGAAGCATAGTTAAGGTTAACAATAGATTTGTCATAACCGGCCTGCGCTGTTTTTAGGTTTGCCCTGGCTTTATCGTAACTGTATTTGACCTGATCATAATCAGCCTGTGCTACGAGTTTCTTATCAAGTAATGCCTTGTATCTTTCGTAAGTTGCAGTCTGAAATTCAACTTCACTCTTTGAATCATCCAGAGAGGCCTGTGCCTGTTGCACCTGTGTTTGTAATGGTGTTTTATCCAGTTCAGCCAGCAATTGTCCCTTACGGACGTTTGAATTGAAATCCACATATATTTTATTGATAACTCCTGAAACCTGTGTACCAATTAAAACGGTGGTATCAGCTTCAACAGTTCCGGTCGCTGTAATTGTATTCACAATGGAACCTTTTTTAACAATTGCAGTTTCATAAGAATACTCTTTTGATCCTTTCTTGCATGAGCCGGCTATGATGACTTCCAGTGCAATTATTGCGACAATTAATGTCTTTGTAAAATTTGTTCTGCTCTTCATTATAATTCTGATTATTTAATTTTTTATTTATTCTTATTATTGAATGATAAAGGCTGACCTGCATAAAAATCAAGTATTTTGTAACTGAATA
>Ga0182011_10005124_pt1 | contig 10360 bp, 10 predicted proteins | sample 711E1DmetaG_FD_120481 | JGI IMG/M metagenome (GOLD analysis project Ga0182011, IMG submission 120481) | Permafrost microbial communities from Stordalen Mire, Sweden - 711E1D metaG | ecosystem: Environmental > Terrestrial > Soil > Wetlands > Permafrost | place: Sweden: Stordalen | collected...
AGCGCGGAGATAGCCAAACAGGCTAAGGAAATTATAAATCTGCAAGACGGTCAAATTGTGGACAGGAACACGCATTTCCAAATTGAAGTTCCGTGTCTAACGCGCAGATATTGAGCGGGACCAAATAAAAAGCAGCGAGGTGAATGGTGTTATATAGAATGGTACAGAAGCGAATGAAAGGCAAAACTGTGTTGCTGGTGACCGCCCCGGTTATTGCACTGGCATTCTTCATGGGCATTATTGCTTTGACATCGTGTACGAGCGCGGCTGTAAACCCGGCAGCGGCAGTACAATCTGCGGACCAACCCGAATTTCAAGTTGTCGGGCTGGGAGTTAACCCGGCAGTCGTAAAACCCGGAGAAGAGGTGCAGGTTGTTGCCAGCATAGTCAACAGCAGCAACGGTAGTGGAGAGTATACGGCTGATCTCAAAATAGATGGCATAACCAGCGGAACAACAAAAGTGAACGTGCCTCCGGGCGGTACTCAAGAGGTTGCGTTCCGGCTGTCGAGGGAAGCTGTACATATTTACCAGGTCAATATGGGCGAACTGAGCGGCCAGTTTGAAGTCAAAGGACAGCAGGCAGACGTGTCAGTCCCTGGATCTTCTGCGTCGCCTGGCGGTGCAAACTGCTGTGCACCTTCCGGAACCGGGACGTCAGCATCCTCCGGCAGTGCAAGCTGCTGCGGCGGATCTGCTGCCTCGCCATCCACCGTCCGGCCAGGTGCAAGTGTGACTGTACAGCAGAAGAGCAGCTGCTGCCAGTGAAAGATGAATATCAATAAGTAACGGCTTAAACAACAGAAGGAGAGAATAACAACATGCATGGAAAAACAATATTAACAATCGCTTTATCGGCAGTGGTCTTAACCCTTGCTGCTTGCTCGGGTCAGGCTGCTGCGGCAGGCATTAAGTCGCCGCCACCGGCGACGTCGACCCAGCCAGTTACCGTGGTTGCTGCACAAACGTCATCAACGTCCCAGACCACGGGAGCGCCGGCATCAAACACTACACCTAAACCGGCGGGACCGATAAAGGCCAAGGAAATCACACCTACTGTGAGCGGCGATAGCGTTTCAGTCCCGGTAAGTGTAATTCAGTCCAATTGGAATACGCATTTCCTGATAGATACCCAGAGCGGCACGATGGGCTTTATGGCATATGTCCTGGATGATACGATCTATGTGCGTGCGAGTATTTGTCCGCCCTGCAGGGGTAAGACATTTTCACTGGACGGTACTACCCTCGTTTGCGATACATGTGCAACGACTTTTGACGCCAGGACTGGTAAAGGAATCGCCGGGGCCTGCGTAAATTATCCCAAGGCATCAGTTGCGTACCAGATAAGCGGCAGCAATGTGGTCATGAAAATAGCCGATATGACTACGGCTTATCAGGATACGTTGAAAACCAAAGCTAAATAAGTGGGGAAAATTAGTGTCTATTTAACCATGGCCGCTGAATTTGTTCAGCGGCCATGGTTTCAACCGGTCAGCGCCGGGATGAAAATTACTGCATCTTCCTTCTCACCAGCGGAATGATTATCGGCATGGATATGATCATGCACAATAGAAATACCCAGGCAGCGCCTCCGAACCGTTCTACTGCAGTATAATGTCCTGGCAACGTTCCGGCTATAAAAAGTCCCGCAGCTACCAGTGAGATCCCTGTATAGATTATTGCGCTTATTAAATTTGTATTTTTCATCGTGAAGGTCTCCAGATTTTCTATTGCCCCGCCGCCTGCATACCGGCTTTAACCGGCACGGCTGCGGATTTGGGCTGGCGACGTACGGCAGGGACGAAGCCTCTCATTCTCAGTGTGTTTAATGTCACCGACAACGAACTGGTTGCCATCAGCAGTGCTGCCAGCTCAGGGCTGACTAATTGGGCCACGAATGGATAGAGTACCCCCATACCGAAAGGTATGGCGAGTGTATTGTAGCCAAAGGCCCATATCAGGTTCTCGGTAATCTTTCTCATCGTTGCTTTAGCAATCTGTATGCCGGCTACGACATCCAACAGGTCATCCTTCACCAGAATTACATTTCCGGTTTCTTTGGCAACATCGGTCCCGGACCCTATGGCTATTCCCACGTCGGCCTGTGCTAGGGCAGGAGCGTCATTGATACCATCGCCTACCATAGCGACTATTTTGCCCTCTTGCTGCAGCTTCTTTACTTCATTTGCTTTATCCTGGGGTAAAACTTCTGCAAGTACGCGGTCGATGCCGACCTGTTTTGCTATTGCTTCCGCAGTCCGCAGGTTATCACCGGTGATCATGGCAACTTCGATATTCATACGGTGAAGTTCCTCAATTGCATGGGCCGAAGTCTCCTTTAGTGTGTCCGCTACGGCCACGATACCATAAGCATTTCCATCCACAGCGAGGAACATTGCCGTCTTTCCTTCGTGCTCAAGCCGTTCGGCTGCAGGTATAAGCTTCTCAATCGAAATCTCCTGCTCCTGCATAAGCCTCCGGTTGCCCAGCAAAAGATTCCTCTCTCCCAAACTGGCAAATACGCCCTGCCCCGGGATGGCATCAAAGTTGTCAGCGTCCTCGAGTTCGATGCCTCTATCACGTGCGCCTGCTACGATAGCTGCCCCCAGCGGGTGCTCGGAGTTCTTCTCGGTCACTCCCGCCAGGTGTAATACTTCTTTCTCATCGCCGTTTAAGGCAATCACATCCGTAACCGAGGGCTCCCCTTTAGTCAGCGTTCCTGTCTTATCGAAGATTACGGCTTTTACTTTAGAGGCTGTTTCCATAGCGTCGGCGCCCTTGAACAGTATGCCGTACTCTGCTCCCTTGCCTGTGCCAGCCATTATGGCGCTGGGTGTGGCCAGCCCGAGAGCACAGGGACAGGATATGACCAGCACTGTTACTGAAACCAGCAAAGCAAAACCAAAAGAACCCACCAAGTTCAGAGAATATGGGGTCAGCATCATGCGGCTGTCCGGCGTGAACCAGAGTGAAAAACCGATGAAGAACCAGAACAGGAATGTGATCAGGGAAAGGATATGGACTCCGAGAATAAATCTTCCGGCAACTTTGTCGGCAATCCTCTGGATGGGGGCCTTGGTTGTTTGCGCCTCCTCCACCAGTGTGATTATCTGGGACAGGGCAGTATCCCGGCCTACCCTGGTTGCCCGGAACCTGAAAGCACCGGTTTTATTTATGGTTCCGCCTATTACCTCATCGCCCGTTTTCTTCTCAATGGGGATGCTCTCGCCGGTTATCATAGACTGGTCTACGGACGAATAGCCGTCAACCACTGTTCCATCCACCGGTATTGACTCCCCCGGTCTTACTACGATTATATCGTTGATCAGGACTTCATCAGCAGGTATTTCTTTTTCCTGATCTTCCCTGACAACGTGTGCAGTCCGGGGTTGTAGTTTCATGAGCCTCCGTATAGCTTCGGAGGTACGGCCGCGGGTTACGGCTTCCAGGTACCGTCCAAGGATTATGAATGCAGTCAGGAGGGCCGCCGCTTCGTAAAAGGTGGCGTCTTTTCCACCGAAACCGGCATCGGGCCAGAATGTATTGATTACGGCTATACCGTAAGCCGCCCCAATACCGGTAGCATAGAGCAGATTCATATCAGTAACTCCGTGCCGCAGTCCGTTAATACTGTTGACGAAGAATTGACGGCCGGGAATAAGTACGACCGGAGTTGTCAGGAAGAACAATACGACTTTATTATTCAGCCACTCAGGGATGAATTGAGGGAAAATCCAGTAGGGCTGGAGCATACCTATCATGACCAGTGTGCCAAGTGTACCGGAGATAATTAAGTAAATAAGCTGACGGCGGATTTCCTTCTGTCTTACTTCCCTTTCCCTGTCCAGTGCCTGCTGCCCCTGGACTTTCTCGATCACATCGTAGCCAAGTTCGTGTATGGTGTTGCTGATCTCGCTAATTGGCGTTACTTCCGGTGCATATTCCACGCTGGCGCTGCCGGCTGCGAAATTCACTACGGCTCTTCCTACTCCGGGGAGTGCGCCGACCGCCGTCTCTATATTAGATGCGCAAGCCTGGCAGTTCATGCCGCCGATTTTCAGTTGCACTTTATCCAGGACGACCTCGTATCCCACGTCTGCAACTGCTTTTCTCATTGCGGCAAGGCTGACTTTCGCAGGATCGTATTCTACGCTTGCTTTACCCGTAGCCAGGTTGACTACGGCTTTCGTCACACCCGGCAGAGCTGATAGCGCCTCTTCGTTGTGGGCTACGCAGGCAGAGCAGGTCATACCGGCTATCTGCAGTGTGATTTTCTTCCATTGCTTTGGTTGGTTTTCCATAATACTCGTAGCGCAGGTTAGTCTTTAGAACGTATTGTGGGCAAATACATCCCTACTTTTTTCTTATAGTCAAGATATTGCTGTCCGAACTGGATCTCAAGCTCTTTCTCCTCCACCTTCTTTACATAAATTGTCATAAGTATGATAAACAAGGGAGTGAAAATAAAGGTCAGTGCCAGTGATCCGGTCAGCAGGCCAATTCCGAAGAAGGCCAGGTAGATCCCTGTTTGCATCGGGTTTCGGCTAAATGCATATATACCCCTGGTAACCAGTTCTTTGGGCGGATTGATTGGTACTGGTGTCCCGTGTGCCATGACAAACAATGTCCAGGTCCATAAAAAAAGAATACATCCCGGCACCAACAGGACAAGGCCGATTATCAATGTACACGGCGTGTAAATTATGAATGGGAAATGTAGCCACTTATCCATCCCGAACGATGCCAGGAAAAAAAGTGACAGGAAGCAAAGAAACAGAAAACCAACGACCGGGGTGAGAAGCCAGCGTTTTTTCGGGTCGCCAGTGGCCGTGCGGAATAGCGAATTGGCTATCCGTTCAAATATACCCATAACAAATTATATCCCCTCAATTATATGTACCCTTTATTTTATTCTTTTTTTCAGTTCTCTCCAGGGTTTTTTGGAAAGAAAACTGCCTGGGGCGTCATCTTCCATCTGTAGGAACATTTTATAGGGGACTGTGAATGACAGTATATCAGGGTCCAGGTAGTGGCGGACAGTGATATCTGTAAGGCCAATAACGGCCCTCGGTTCCTCAGTCTTATTTTCATTAAAGGGGTACAGACAGATTGAGCTGCAGGCTGATCCCATGCTCACGATTACACTGTGGTTGTTGGTACGTCTGTAGTTTGCCAGGACGATCAGGGCAGAAAGCTGATCCGGGTTGGCCAGAAAAATGACCAGTTCCGGTGTTTCCTTAAGGGGTTCTACCTTTTCCAGGGGTTTCAGTACAACATATTTGTACGGCAAATCGATTGCGGGCACGAATTCCAGCATAGTCCTGGCTAACTGCGGTGTTTTTTTATAGGCTTCTCCTTCGAACCTGCCCGGCTTGCCTGTAGAAAGGAAAGAGGATGCGATATCCAGGTGCCCGGCATACGCATTGCCAAACCCGACCCCCGTTTTTCCTCCCGGACAGCGCAGTGTTTTTCGGTCGAGGGCGATTGTTGCACCCCTGGCCGCCCGCACGAACATGCCGATCATGCAGGCCCAACCGTTTTCCTTGAATTTAAGCGCGTCCTCTGGCTTATCATTCGATGGTATGACGACTACCAGGGGATAACGCAGCTTTAATTCCCTGGCCACAACACTCTCCAGCCGCGGACCTTTCCCTATGTCGATAAAACGCATATACGGCTTGCCTGTAGATAGCACCTCCAACCTCCCAATATCTGTAGATTCTCTAAGTACCCGGCTAAATAGAATTATATACTATGGACAATTGAGAAAAAAAATAGAGGGCTGGTGCATGCCCTCTATTTTTCAAATAAGGAGGTTATACTGTGAGTTAGTTGATTGTCTTATTAAGTTTTGTTGCCTCAAAGCGCTTTGACGGCCCATTTTAACCATTGGGTGCGCAGTGTCCCGCTTTCCATGGGAGTGTTATGGTGGCCGCTGAAGACAATTACCTGTTTGGGTTCACTGGCCATTGCATATGCAGGGAGAAAACGCTGATAGGGTGACATCAGGTCGCTCAGACAAAATACAAAAAGCTTGGAGCAATTGTCCAACTCAGCAAGTGACTCAGAAGGTTTCATCTTCGGCCAGAACTCAATGAATTTCTTCCAGTCCACGCGAACCTTAAACTTGAATATAAGGTTGCTTATCTTGAAAATAGATTTAGCGACTTGAACAAGTATAGGATGGGCGATATGTCTTGGATTTCGGGCAACGGCGTTATCTATTTCACCCGGGCATGAAAGAGCGATAAGCACTTTTGCTTTCTTCAATTTGCCTGCTGCCAGGATAGCAGAAAATGCGCCCATGCTGTGGCCAATAAGCCCCATACGTTTGCGGTCGACTTCCGGCTGATCGTGCAGATAGTCCCAGGCGTCTGTGACATCATCTACTATGCTGCCGTCCAGTTTGCCGCCGCTCTCTCCATGTCCCCGGAAATCAAATGTAAGAGTTTCGACGCCCTCATTGGCAAGGTCCCTGGCGCTTGTTTCAAAGGCAGCCTGCTCGTTACCATATCCATGGCACATTATTACGGCCGGAACACGGTTATGCCGGCTTGCCCCTGCGGGAATGTAGAGGGTACCATTCAGTTTAATACCGTTAGTTCCGAAACTGATGATTCGTTCTGTGACCGTTATGCTGGTCTCTTCGAGTGTAAAGGGTTTTATATCGAACATTTATTAAACGCTCCTGCTGCGAATGATCAAGTGTACCACCGCACAGGCTTACCCCGAATCAGAGATGAGGTTGATTTTTTAACGACGTTTGAGTTGTCGAAAATTGGCCTTTAGTACGATGTAAAACCGTACTTTTGGCTGATCTATCGTATAAATGGAGTGATGAAAGTGGGGCCGCCGTCCGATAAACGGCGGCCCGGTTGATCAATTTAGATAAATTTGAATGCAGCTAAATCCATTTAAGGATGCCCATGAATAGGATCAGGGCAACTGCGTCGACAGCGAATATGGTACCTACTGTTATAAGTTTGTTTTTAATCGATTTCATATCGAATACCCAGAAAGAAACAACGAAGAAAGGCACATAGCCGATCAACCATATCAGCCAGGGCGCTTGGAGGTTCCACCACGGGTATTCCCATGTAAGTGCACCGACCCAGTGCAGTAGGCATTCGATGCCAACGGCCAGAATGGAGTTAACAACGATAAATACCAGCCGGTTTGGGATACCGAATATCTTCAGGTTCTTGTCAGAAGGCAACAACTTGCACATGACGATGCCCATGATGGCGAACATGAAGCATATTTCTATATTCAGACCTATCAATATTACAAATGAACTGCCGTTACCCGGTGTGCCCCATACGGGAGCATACTGGGTGAAATGAAAGACCAGGCCGTTCCAAATCTCGTTGAACCAGTCCATGAGCCATAATGACAATCCCGCAAGGACCAGGCTCCAATTTTTGCGTTCAACCTCGTTAGTATAGATATACATCACCAGCAGCAGTAACGGAATTACATACCACTGAAAATGACTTCCATCGTGCAATAATGCCAGGGCTCTAGCAGCTGAATCGGCCATACATCTCCTCCTTAATATGCTTTTATCCGGCGATAGTTCCGCAATTTTAACCACAAAGCCTATCTAAATGCAATAGCCTTTTCAGCAAGGAGGTTTTTTCTTATGGCGTGCCATTATATAGATGACGATACCGGCCAATACCAGGATGGGACTAACGAAAATTGCCAGGCTGATTGCCACGGCTTCATCCCCATGAGTAAATGCTTTTACGATGTAGTGAACTGCAAGGCTGACAATAAAGAGCGCTGCGCCGCCTATCATTAACCATATTGCTTTCATGATTTTCCCACTCCGACTATTTGCTAATAATGCATTACTTTGCAGCCTGGCATTTGGGACAAAAGTATGTGCCGCGTTGTCCTACAACAATGCGTTCAACCGGTGTTTTGCAGATGGGGCAGGGTTCGTTTTCCCTGTGCGCCACTGCGAACTCTTTATGGGCTGATCCCTGGCCTCCATCGGGATGGCGGTAGTTGCGTATGCTGGCCCCGAGTTTACTAATCCCTTTGTTCAATACGTGCCTTATCGATTTATGCAGCGTGGTGATCTCTGCCTGCGTAAGCGAACAGGCTGGCCGGAGCGGGTGGATTTTAGCGTGAAAAAGGGCTTCATCCGCGTACATATTGCCTATTCCTGCAATGAGTTCCTGGTTTAACAGCACGGATTTGACCGGCGTCTCCCGTGATTTGAGCAACTGCGTAAGGTATTGTGGCGTGAATTGGGCGTTCAGGGGTTCCGTCCCCAGCTTCCCCAATATATCTTTAGTGTCCTGCACTATGTACATGGTACCGAACCGCCTGACATCCGTATAAACCATGCGGCCGCCATTATCCACAAAGAACTCCATACGTGTGAAGGGTTCGGCTTCGACCGGATTCCAGAGCAATGCCCCGGTCATGCGCAGGTGGATTACCAGGTTTTCTCCTCCCGAAAGCTGAATTATCAGGTATTTGCCCCTTCGGTCCAGTCCAAGTATTTTGCGGCCTATCAGCCGGCAGCAGAACTCATCAACATGCACACTTTGAACAGGTCGCGTATCGAATACCCTGACGCCGGTAATAGTGCGGCCGGTCAGGTGCGGCTTCAAGGCGTTTTTAATCGTTTCAACTTCGGGCAGTTCGGGCATCAGCTCATCTCGCCCCAATTCTTGCCCACTTTAATATCTATCTTGAGCGGCACTGCAAGTTTCATGGCGCCGGGCATGATCTCCTGTACCATTGTTTTAAGTGTATCCAGTTCTTCGGGAGGCAGTTCGAACACGAGCTCATCATGGACCTGCATGGTCATCAGGGCTTTCATTTTGCGCTCCTGCATGGAGCGGTGCAGGTTCACCATGGCTATTTTAATGATATCTGCGGACGTGCCCTGCACGGGCATATTGATGGCCATGCGTTCAGCAGCTTCACGTGCCTGGCGGTTCGTCGAGTTAATCTCGGGAATATAGCGTCTTCTGCCCAGGACCGTCTGCACGTAACCCAGGGCGGCTGCTTGCCGCTTGGTGTTCTCTATATAATTCTTCACGCCTGGATAGCGTTTGAAATAAGTACTGATAAAAAGTTCCGCCTCTTCCCTTGTGAGGTCCGTGGCCTGCTGGAGTCCATAACCGCTCATGCCGTATATCACTCCAAAATTTATGGTTTTGGCTGCCCTGCGCATTTGCGGAGTCACCTCGCTGTCAAGTACGCCGAAAACTTCGGAAGCTGTATGCGTATGGACGTCTTCATCACGCTGGAAGGTAGCTATCAACTCCTGGTCCTGGGAGATATGAGCCAGTGCTCTCAGGTCGATCTGTGAATAGTCGGCTGAAAGCAGAAGCCAGCCCTGTTGGGCAATAATCGCCTGCCTTATTTTAGAACCAATTTCCCCGCGAATCGGCAGGTTCTGCAGGTTGGGTTCGCTGGAAGAAAGCCGCCCGGTGGTTGTACCGGTCTGGTTAAAGCTCGTATGCACCCTGCCGGTTTTCTGATTAATTAGCAATGGAAGGGAGTCAGTATACGTGGATTTGAGCTTGGATATCTGGCGGTACTCCAAGACGTATTTAATCACCGGGTGGGTGTCCTTGAGTTCTTCCAGTATGGCTGCATCGGTAGAATACCCGCTTTGTGTTTTGCGGGCGGAAATGGGTTTGAGCTTAAGCTCAGTAAATAACACGGATGATAATTGCTGTGGTGAGTTAATGTTAAACTGGTGGCCGACGGCACTGTATATTTCCGCTTCCAGCCGTTTCATATCGCTACCCAGGCTGGACGACATTTCCATGAGCAGCGTCCTGTCCAGCAACACGCCATTCATCTCCATCTCGGCCAGCAACGAAACAAGCGGCATCTCCACGTCGTTAAACAGGGACCAGAGCTCTTCTGAGTGCAACTCGCGCTCCAGCGATTCCTTGAGCCTGAGCGTGATATCTGCGTCCCTGCACGCTATCTCGCCAACCTGCTCAATGGGAGAGCGCGACAGAGGGGTTTGCCTGGACCCCGTGCCCGTCAGGTCGGAGAGTTCCCGTATTTCAAGACCGAGCTTGTTAAAGGCCAGAGCTTTCAGCTTGAGGGATTTTTCGCCCAGAAGATAGGCGGCTATCAGCGTATCAAAACCTATATTACGCAGCTTTAAGCCGTTTTGTGAAAACAGGATGATATCAAACTTGCCGTCAAAGGCTATCCTGGCATAGCGTTCCTGCTCTATGAAAGGACTGAGTATGCGTACGATTTTATCTTCAGGCAACTGCCCGATAAGGTCGAGTGTCATATGTCCCATAGGGATGTAGTATGCTTCCCCTTTGGCCGGGGAAATGGCTATTCCCACCAAACCGGCCTGCATCGGG
>Ga0182011_10005125_pt1 | contig 10358 bp, 8 predicted proteins | sample 711E1DmetaG_FD_120481 | JGI IMG/M metagenome (GOLD analysis project Ga0182011, IMG submission 120481) | Permafrost microbial communities from Stordalen Mire, Sweden - 711E1D metaG | ecosystem: Environmental > Terrestrial > Soil > Wetlands > Permafrost | place: Sweden: Stordalen | collected...
ACGATCCTTTGTTCAAGGTGAATGCGGGCATAAGCGAGGATTCCATTCTGGCCGGCAATCAACGGAACCCATCGACCCTGCCGGAGAGCATGATGATCTCTTCGTATTTTAATAAGAATGCGATATAATTTAAGTAATGAGGTCTTATCCTTGTCCTGGTTTTCAACATTTCGTTGTACAGCATCAGCATTTAAAGGCAGCCATGGCTGACCAATTGTAAATCCTCCATGTTTGGAGGAGCTCCATTGCATTGGTGTCCGCGCTTTATCCCTGCCTGAGAAGAACGGCCAGAAACGTTTTCCAAGGGGATCCTGAATATCCTGGTGCCTGATCTTCGTATTTCGCATCCCGATCTCCTCTCCATAATAAATAAAAGGGGTTCCTTTGATAGTCAGCAGAAGCGCTGCCGCCACTTTTGCTTTTTCATCCTTATGCCGCCGCAAGGGAAAGCGGTCGATACTGCGGAAAAGATCATGGTTTGATAATACATTACAGGGCCAGCCCTGGTCGGGAATATTGGAATACCAGTTCCGGATACATTTAAAATAATTTCTGGCACTCCAGAAGTGGAAAATCAGTGAGAAATCAAAGGCCATATGAATTCCGTTACCTCCGGCAAGATAGCTGGCTGCAATTTCAGAATTTCCGGGAGGCATGGTGAATATCTCACCAACAATCACCCTGTCCTCATATTGGTCCACCTGTTTCCTTAATTCCATGACAATCTTATGTGATTTACGACGGTTCCTGGTAAAAACATGCCTCTGGAAGAAAGGGAGTCCGAACAAATACGGGTTGTCCCTGAACTTTTTATCTTTCGCAATAAGGTTAATAACATCCAGACGAAATCCATCTACCCCGATATCCAACCAGAATTTTAATTCCTCAAAGAAAATCATCGGAAGCACCGGATTTCTCCAGTTTAAATCAGGTTGCTCTTTAAAAAAAGAGTGATAATAATATTGACCTGTTTTTTTGTCAAATGTCCATGCGCTGCCTCCCACAGCAGCTTTCCAGTTATTTGGCGGGCCTTCTTCGTAACCATCTCTCCAGATATACCAATGTCTTTTGGGATTTTGTTTTGAAGAGCTGGATTCGAGGAACCAGGGATGCTGGTCCGACGTATGGTTTAGTATCATATCACTGATGACCCGGATATCGTGGCTATGAGCCTTATCAATCAACGTTTTAAAATCATCTAAAGTCCCGTACACGGGATCAATGCTTCGGTAATCCGAAACATCATATCCAAAATCTACCTTAGGTGATAAAAAAACCGGAGATAGCCAGATCCCATCCACACCAAGATCTGCCAGATAATCCAGTTTACCGATGATACCCTGAAGATCGCCTATCCCGTCTCCATTGGAATCCATAAAACTCCGGGGGTAGATATGATATATAACCCCATGTTTCCACCAGGTCCAGGATTCAGGTTGTTGTCGTTCCATTTAAAGATCGTATGTTTGAATGTCAATGTCCTTTAATAATTGTTGCAGTATGTTGTCGGCAGTATAATCGTTGGCCCGCTCCAAAGCTGCTCTCTTAAAGGAACTCTGCAGATTCTTATCGGAAAAATATTCAATCATCCGGTCGCTCATTTCTGCTGTTGTATTGACAAGAAATCCATTGACGGAATCCTGAACGATATCTTTGGGGCCTTTCGTATTATATGCAATAACAGGTAATCCACAGCTCAAGGCTTCGAGAACCACACAACTGAATGTGTCAAAACGTGAAGGAAGGATAAGCAGGTCGGCCGCATCATAAATTTCGGGTAATTTCCCGTGATCGACCCATCCGGTATATTCCGCTTCAGGAAATGCATGTTTAAGGTCATTTTCCGCTGGGCCTGTACCTGCAATCAGCATCCTCAGATCCGGGATTCTTTCCTTAGCTTTCCGGAAAATTCCCGGCAGTTCAAAAACTCCCTTTTCCCGGCTTATGCGTCCGGCGAACAGGACTACTGGCCCTGTCCTTCCAGACCCGGAAAATCCACATGGATCAGTATTGCGTTTGGTAAAAATATCTTCTGCCCAATGGGCGGTTATAAAGATCCTTGAAGGATCAAACCTCATCGAGGCGCTTGTAAGCCACTTTTGCTGGTCGGAATTGAGGACAAAAATATTATCAAACTGGTTATAATAAACCCGCATAACCCTTTGCAATCGCTTCAGGCCTGCATCCTCCATGCCCATGACCTGCCGGGCAAACATGATCCAATCGGTATGCAGGTAAAAATATGTTTTTACGGAATAAAGTTTCTTAAGGTATAAGGCCGCAAGCCCCATTGGTCCTTCGGTCGAACACAGTACACGGTCATATTTCCGCTTTCTGAAAATGCGCTGAATATTTAAAAAATTAGGAATTCTCAGGGGTTGTTGCCTGTAATGAGGAATATTGAATTCCGATATAGGTTTCAGAACTATCAGGTGACGGTCAGGTTTCAATGTATTGCTGCAGACCATAATGTCGATTGGCAGATTGCGGGTCTTTATTTCCCTGTGCATGGCTTGCAACACCATAGATACACCGTTGTGATCGCCATAGGTATCGGTAAGCCAGAGTACCCGGTCTACTGTTATTTGCCCACTGCTCTGATCCTCCATCATTACGCTAATAAGTGTTTAAACACAAGCAGGCAAAAGGTCAGTTATCATCCTGCTTAATTTTCATTATGCAAATGTCTGAGATAAGATGACCGCTTTTTATATGTTACAGAAACTTAATGATTTATTAACAAATTGTTAATGATAATATAACCCAGCGTTAACATTGGGTTAAAGAAATGAGGGCATTTTTGTTACTCAAATATGAAATCATTTTCAATAGGGAAGCGTGAAGTCGATATTGTTATAATTTCCGATATTCATCTTGGGGCATTCGGTTGCCACGCAAAAGAACTTTTACAGTACCTGAGAAGCATCAGGCCAAAAATGCTTATCCTTAATGGTGACATTGTAGACATCTGGCAATTCCGAAAAGCATATTTCCCAAAATCCCACCTGATGGTAATACGCCATCTCACAGGACTGATCGCTAAAAACACCAAAGTGGTCTATATCACCGGTAATCACGACGAACTTATGCGCAAGTTTGTGAAATTCAATCTTGGTTCATTCAAGCTGGTAAATAAATTGCTTCTTGATCTTCATGGAAAGAAAACCTGGATTTTTCACGGTGATGTTTTTGATATTACGATGCAATACAGCAAATGGCTGGCAAAACTTGGTTCGTCTGGCTACGATTTGCTGATACTTCTGAACAGCTTTGCAAATTTTATTATTACCAGTCTGGGGCGTGAAAAAATTTCTTTTTCGAAGAGGGTAAAACACAGCGTGAAAACCGCTGTTTCCTATATCAACAAATTCGAGGAAACGGCAGCAGGAATTGCAATTTCAAAAGGGTATTCCTATGTGATCTGTGGCCATATTCATCAGCCGGAGATGCGAAAAATATCAAATTCTCAGGGCGAAGTGATGTATCTGAATTCCGGGGACTGGGTCGAAAACCTTTCATCTCTTGAATATCAGGATGGTGAATGGAGAATTTACAATTATCGTGAAGACCCGCACGTCAAGGCTTATACCAAAGCCTCTAAACAACTTCAGACCTTCAGTCATAAAGAGACTTTCCAGAACCTTCTGAAAGAATTCGAGCTCAAATAATTCCCGTACTTATAATGCAATTGAGTATATGTCGAAGCCTGTTCAGACTGAGAAACTGCTCAGCCTTCTGAGGGTGTGGCTTCAGAAGTAAATTCCGCGTTCTGTTCCGAAGCCGCGTTCTGTTCCGAAGCAGGTTCAGCAGTCTGCATTGTTTCAGGTTTCGCCGTTCCGTTAGGAGTTTCAAAATTTTTCTTCTTATGCTTCATGATTCTGCCATCTACAATAAACACAATGGATTCGGCGATATTGGTTGAATAGCCTGCCAGCCTTTCGATAGCGGTAAGAATGACAATGAGGTTGGTTGCAACAACAATCACCTCGGTTTTATGCATCATTTCCTCAATTATCCTGGCTGAAATGCCCTGCGCCTTTTCCTCAATTGCAGTTGCAAGCTCAAATATGTCTTTAACAAACGCGGTATTACGGGTATTGAGTATGGTGATCACATCGTTCACTATCATATCGGTCATCTTCACAATCTCATCCATATGAAGTTCATCAATAATATCCCTGTACTCGCTCACGCCTTCGCTTTTCTGGGCAATTGTTACAGCATGATCCCCCATCCTTTCCAGATCGTTATTCATTTTCAGGGCCGACATGATGAGCCGGAGGTCAGTTGCAACAGGTTGCGTCAGAGCAAAAATCCTTTGACATAATTTGTCAATTTTTGTATCGAGTTTATCCACCTTGCGGTCATTTTCAATGATCCTCTCCGCAAGTTCTACATCGCCTCTCAGCAAGGCATCAAACGCATTATGGACCTGTTCGGATACAAGGTTTCCCATTTTGATTAAACGTTTGTTCAGCTTTTCCAATTCGAGTTCAAAATGACGTTCCATTGTTTTTCTTTCTTTTTGATTTGATATTTACTGATGTCCGTGTTTTTCATTAACCAAATCTCCCGGTAATATATTCTTCCGTTTGTTTGTTATCAGGAGCTGTAAAGATCTTGCGTGTTTTTCCATGCTCTATCAGTTCGCCCAGGTAGAAAAAAGCAGTAAAGTCGCTCACGCGGGCCGCCTGCTGCATGTTATGGGTGACTATAACGATGGTATAATTCTTTTTCAGTTCAAAGATAAGCTCTTCTATTTTGCCTGTGGATATCGGATCGAGTGCGCTGGCGGGCTCGTCCATGAGAATGATTTCCGGTTCAACAGCGAGGGTTCGTGCAATACACAGCCTCTGCTGCTGCCCGCCCGACAAACCCAGGGCCGAATCATGCATCCGGTCTTTTACTTCATCCCAGATTGCAGCATTTTTTAAGGATCTTTCAACAATCCCGGTCAGCAGTTTCATATTGTTGATCCCATTGATCCTTGGGCCATATGCAACATTTTCAAAAATGGATTTGGCAAAGGGGTTCGATTTCTGGAATACCATTCCGATCTTCTTTCTGAGATTGACCACATCGATTTTTTTCTGGTAAATGTTCAGCCCGTCAATCAGGATCTCTCCTTTAATATGAACATTCGGTATGAGGTCATTCATCCGGTTCAGGCAGCGCAGAAAAGTTGATTTACCGCAACCTGACGGGCCTATGAAAGCGGTGACTTCTTTTTCAGGGATCTGGATGTTAATGGAATTAAGCGCCATTTTCTGGCTGTAATGGAGGGTAAGATCCCTGGTAATAATTTTTGCTTCTTTCATAATTCAATTCATTTCACTCTCCGCCTCAGTCTGGATCTGATCAGCACAGCGGTAAAATTAAGCGTAAAAGTGAGCATTAACAGGACAAGGGTGGTTGCAAACTGAATAGGCAGGGTCTGGTCCACATTCGATGATTGTGTAGACATTACATAAATATGGTACCCAAGGTTCATAAACTGGTCCGATACCGATGTAGGTAATGTTGCCAGGTAATAGGCTGCACCTGTAAAAAGTATCGGTGCGACTTCGCCTGCACCCCTGCTCACCGCAAGAATAGTACCTGTCATAATACCGGAAATAGATCCTGGAATGACTACTTTCCAAATAGTTTGCCATTTAGTCGCTCCAAGCGCAAGGCTTGCTTCACGCAATTCCATGGGCACGGTTCGAATCGCCTCTTCCACCGAAACAATTACAACCGGGAGTGTAAGAAGGGCCATGGTAAGACTTCCCCAAAGCAGGTTAGGCTGAGCCCAGCGAAGCTGACCGCCTAAAAACCAATTATCCATCCCGACTCCAACAAACTTTATAAAAAATCCCAGGCCAAACAAGCCAAAAATGATGGAAGGGACAGTAGCCAGTGTCCTCACTGCGAACCTTATGGTTTGTGCAAGCCAGGACTTTTCGTGAGCATATTCAGAAAGGTATATAGCCGTTATTGTTCCGAAAGGGACTGCAGCAATTGACATGATGATAACAAGAAGTACAGTACCATAGATAGCAGGGAATATTCCACCTTCCATCATCCCTTCCTTTGGAAACGATGTGAGGAACTCCCAGCTAAGTTTATCCTTGCCTCCGATTATTGTTACAACGAGGATAATTACAATTACAGCGATTATCAATACTACTGAAATTGCTGATGAAGTAACTATGGCCCCTCCTATAAGTTTATTTTTCAGTCTCATGATCACCTCCCCTGAATTTTTCTGACCAACTTGCCTTTAATGTAAAACTCGGCTAAGGCATTTAACGAAAAATTAAAAATAAAGAGTATTGATCCAATCAGGAACAGGATTCCATAATGCATATCACCAAAAACCACTTCTGCCATTTCTGCACCGATGGTAGCCGCCAAAGTTCTTACCGATTCAAAGGGGTTAAGGGAACTTAATGCTGCATTTCCCGTAGCCATCAGGGCGATCATGGTTTCACCAAATACACGGCCAACGCCAAGAAGCACCGCGGCAAAAATGCCCGGTGTGGCGGCAGGGAGGGTAACAAATACCGCCGTCTGCCATCTGGAAGCTCCCAATGCAAGACTGGCTTCTTTATATGTTGCAGGAATAGCCGTGAGTGCATCTTCAGTTATAGTAAAAATAATGGGGATGGCTGCAAGGGCCATTGCTGCGCCTCCGACAAAAGAATTTAAGCGTGTTTCATAACCAAAGAAATTCTGAAAAACAGTAGCCATCACCATCAGGGCAAAGAATCCAATGACCACCGATGGAAATCCTGCCAGAAGTTCTATTGCAGGTTTGATCCATTCCCTCAACCATGGTGGAGCGAAGGCCGAAGAAAATAATGCCGCAAGAATTGCGATGGGCACTGCAAACAGCATGGCGATCAGCGTTACTTTCAGAGTCCCTATAAACAAAGGTATCAGACCGTACCTTGGGTTGTCAGAAACAGGGTACCATTCGTTTGAAAACAAGCTGCTCAGCGAACCCTCATCGTTATTGTTTTCAGAAGATACAAGGTTTCCATCCACATTTTTAACCTCAGTAGTTAACGCGGTATCTTTAACAATTCCATAAGCTTCCGGCTTATTCTCTTTCGTTGCAGGCTCAGCGCCGGTATACGATTCGGGCTTTTGCTGAGTGCCCGTAGTTTCGCCTCCGTAACTTTCGGGTTTGTTTCCGGCTGAGGCCGTTTTTTCGATATTGTGTTTCGCCCTGGGTCTGAATGCCGGAAGGCTTTCTCTGAAGACGAAAATAAAAATGAGAATGATCACGGCAATGGACAGAAATGCAACAGAAGTGATAATCTTCTCTGAAAGAAATTCTGAAAGCCTGAATTTTTTCTTAAGCGAATCAGCAGTAAAGACAAACTTGTTTTTTGCCGGATCGGAATTCATCGGACTTGATTTAAAAGTGAAAGGCAACATTTTTTCAAATGTTGCCAGTCACTAACACACATTTACTAACAAAGGTATTACTTAACGGGAAAATAACCAATTTCAGTGACGACCTTCTGGCCATCAGAGCTGAGGATCCAGTCGATATATGCTTTGATTTCGCCTGTTGGCCTGTTTCTCATATACATATAGAGATAACGGGTGATAGGATAATCGCCTTTGGCAATGGTTTCGGCAGTTGCATTAAAGGCCTGGCTCTTATCATCCTTTTTAACCTTGCAATGCTTCACGCCTGTGGCATAAGCTGCTCCGCCGTATCCGATACCATATTTATCCTTGCTTACAGCGTTGACTACTGCAGCAGTTCCGGGAAGGGTTTGGCAATTTGGGGCATAATCACCTTTTACCACTTTTTCCTGGAAAAACACATAAGTACCAGAACTGTTTTCGCGGCCATACAACCTGATCTCTGCATCGGGGCCACCAACTTCTTTCCAGTTCTTGATTTTTCCGCTGAACATATCGCCAAGTTGTTTTATTGAAAGTTCACCAACAGTATTGTTTTCATTCAGAAAGATTGTGATCCCGTCTTTTGCACAAGGTATTTCAATGCCAAGCGACCCGTAACGGTCCTTCAGTTTATCCATTTCGGACGATTTCAAAGGACGGCTGGCATCACAAATATCCGTTGAACCATTGATCAGTGCTGATATTCCGGTGCCCGAACCACCGCCGGTTACCTGAATTACTGTTTCGGGATGAGCTTTCATATAGTTCTCGGCCCACTTCTGTGCAAGTATTACCATTGTATCTGAACCTTTGACAGTGATCTTTTTAGGAGCCGGCATGAATGCGAAGCCAATTACAGCCACCAGGACTATGCTTGCAATCAGAGCTAATTTTTTCGAATTTTTCATAATCTTTATTTTATTTCATTGATTTGTTTCTAATTCATTTTATTCGTGATTATCGTGATGGTCGCTATTTTCAATAAGCGATTAGCGATTAGCGAAGAGCGATTAATTCTTTTTCCATTTCGCTACCTCGCTATCTCACTACTTAAAATTTCACCTGCAATCTCAGCGTCAGTACATTCTGATGGATCAGTTGGCTGTAATCATATACACCCGGAACGCCATTGGTGGTGTAGGATGAAGTAACATTACCGGCGCCTGCCGAATTAACAGCCCCGACCTTTTTGTTCAGAACGATATCATAATCGATCATGAATTTGATATTATCGGTGAAATAATAACTGTATGCAAAATCCCAGGTACCATAAGGGATATCAGAGGTACCACTCTTCAGGGTGCTGGTTGTATTGGTTACCGACTGTGTCTGAGTAGCAGTGACAAGTGAACTGCCACCCGAATAGGTCGTCTTGCTGGTAGTGGCCGTGCCCTTGGTATCGTTCGAATATTTTTTTGTCCCGATGGAATCGGCCTTGAGCTTGGTGTTGGGATTGTACCAGTCATACCTGATAGTGATCTGGTTCCGCTTTCCGATATTTTTAACAAGGTATAAATACCATCCACTGAAATTCTTGGAAATAGCAGGGGTATTGACTTTAGTGGTTGTAGTCAGGTTCTTGTAGAAGAGAGTGTCATTGCTTGCCGAAACTGACTGTGACAGAGCGGAGGAAGAGCTGGTGATGCCAGGGATCGAATTGACGCCTCTGATATATTCACCTTTTAAAATAAGGCCACCCAGAACGTCCATCGACAATTGTGCTTCAACGCCAATCCATTGCTTCGGAACAGATTTGCCTACACTGGTCAGGGTTTTATTTAATGTATAATCAGAATTCAAAACGGTAAGGTTGTTGGCTTTGATGCTTCCATAGTATCCATGAGCGCCGATGGTAAGACCACCGAAGTTTCCAAGTTTAAAGGTATAGCAAAGGCGGGCCATCAGGTCTTTGTAATTATCATAGTCGATATTTTGAAGAACCGCGGAATTGCCGCTGGCATCCGGAGTTGCAAGACCATCATTCCCGTTGAAGATTGCCAACTGAAACCTAAGCGGAAGTGTTGGGGGATGTATTTCAAGTTTAGCGCCGATCGCGCGTTCATCCGGATAAATGGCCCTGATAACGCGTGAACGCTCAGCAACTTCGCGGGTACTTGAAGAATATTCAACTTCGTAATTGGGGCGGTTGAATTTACCAACCCATAAGGAGAACATCTTCAGCCAGGGATCATTAGCCTGTGCGTAAGCATCTTTAATGGTTATGTTACCAGGCTGAAAATCGGGCTGGAGTACGAAAACGATTCCGTCGATAGGTTCATAAGTGACTTTGATTCTTGCCCTGCGTATCATAAAATAATTATTAGGATACACATTGGATGCTTCATAATTAATCCACTGTGCCTGGATATAACCCGATAACTTGATCTTTGTAAGCTTGGCAAGATCGGCTTCGGCAGTTGACAGTCTTTCTTCGACTCCGGCTACTTTATCGTTAATGGTCACAACCTTTTGCTTTAAAGTATCCATGTCATTCCGGTTGTTCGTTTGTGCTTTCACAGTGACAGAAAGAAACAGGAACGGCAGCACAAAACCGCTCATCAGGATGATTCTTGTAAATTTCTTCATAAACGTTAGTTTTTTGTTTGCAGCAAAAATAGAATTTGCATAAACCGGGTATGTTACGCCAATATTACCTTAATGTTAAATAATTGTTAACAGTTGAACACAATATTGCTGACCAAAAGAGGCCAGCATATACGGCTTTTGTATTCAATGCCATTATTCTATCATAAAGGGGCTTGGCAGATAGCAACAAATTCATTACTTTTGTTGATCAGTTCACATACCCTAATACAAACCAAATCATACTCTTATGGCAAAAAGAACAATCGTAGCCATGCCTGGAGACGGCATAGGTAAAGTAGTGTTGGATGAAGCCATCCGCGTTTTGGATGCTGCCGGCTTTGAAGCTGAATATGTTCATGGTGACATCG
>Ga0182011_10005126_pt1 | contig 10358 bp, 10 predicted proteins | sample 711E1DmetaG_FD_120481 | JGI IMG/M metagenome (GOLD analysis project Ga0182011, IMG submission 120481) | Permafrost microbial communities from Stordalen Mire, Sweden - 711E1D metaG | ecosystem: Environmental > Terrestrial > Soil > Wetlands > Permafrost | place: Sweden: Stordalen | collected...
GCCGCAGTGGCGGGCATCGCCATGGGGCTGCTGAAGGAGGGCGGCGAGGTGGTGGTCCTGTCGGATATTCTGGGTGATGAGGATCATGCCGGAGATATGGACTTCAAGGTCTGCGGCACCCGAAAGGGCGTCACGGCTATGCAGATGGATATCAAGATCGACGGGTTGACGGAAAGTATTCTGAGAAAGGCTCTTGCACAGGCCAGGGAAGGAAGATTATTTATTATTGGAAAGCTTGAGGAGACCTTGAACGAGCCCAGACCGGATATTTCCATTTATGCTCCGCGGATCACCACCGTCAAGGTCCGGCCGGAAAAGGTGAGAGACGTCATCGGATCCGGCGGCAAGAATATCCGCCAGATTGTGAGTGAAACCGGCGTCACCATCGATGTGGAGGATGACGGTACGGTGACCATTGCCTCCAGCGATGCCGATGCGGCCGCACGGGCCGTGGCCATGGTAAAGTGGCTGACGGAAGACGCCGAGATCGGCAAGATCTATGTGGGAACCGTGAAGAAAGTCGTTGATTTCGGGGCCTTCGTGGAGATCCTGCCCGGCACGGAAGGGCTGGTGCATATCTCGCAACTGGCCAAGGAGCGGGTCAATAAGGTGACCGATATCCTCCAGGAGGGTGATGAAGTGGTGGTCAAGGTCCTTGAGATTGACAAACAGGGAAAAATCCGTTTGAGCAGGAAGGAAGCGCTGGGTGCCACTGTACAGAAAGACGGTCCTCGATAACGGAGTCCGGGTCATTTCTGAAGAAATTGACCATGTCCGGTCCATCTCCATCGGAATCTGGGTGCAATGCGGTTCCCGCCATGAGGACCGCCAGACGAACGGCATGGCTCATTTCATTGAGCACATGCTGTTCAAAGGCACCCGGAACCGGTCGGCCTTTGATATCGCCTCAGCCATCGATTCTGTCGGAGGTGTGATGAATGCCTTTACCGGCAAAGAATTGACCTCTTTTTACATCAAGATACCCGACTATCATCTGGCCATGGCCATCGACCTGCTGTCGGATATCTTTAAAAACTCTCTCTTTGACCCCGAGGAAATCAGCAAGGAAAAGTCGGTGGTGCTCCAGGAAATCCATATGCTGGACGATTCGCCGGATGATTACATTCATGACTTCTTTGAAGAAATATTCTGGAAAGATCACCCCCTCGGTTACCCCGTGCTGGGTACAAAAGAAGGGGTGGAGGGATTCAGCCGGGATGCGATCGTCCGTTTCGTCAACGATCGTTACCGGGGGCAGAATGTCGTACTGACGGCAGCCGGCAACCTGAAACATGAGGTCCTGGTGGAATTGGTCGGCCAGGCCTTCGGTTCCATAGCCCGCGACGTAAATCAGGACAGCATCGAAGCGCCGGAGGTTTCCGCCGGGATCGCCGTCCTCCCTAAGGATCTAGAGCAGGTCCATCTGGTCATGGGCTGTCCCGCCCCGTCTTCCCTCAGCCCCGAGCGTTATCCCAGTTTTCTGCTGAACACCGTCCTAGGCGGCAGCATGAGCTCCCGTCTGTTTCAGGAAATCCGTGAAAAGCGGGGTCTCGCCTATGCCATAAATTCGTACCTGACCCCTTACCGTGATGTGGGCATGCTCGGAATCTATGTGGGAACCAGCGAAGACAGTGTCCGGGACGTCGTCGGTCTGATTTTTGATGAATTGTCGCGTTTGACCCATGTGGCCCTGACGGAACGTGAATTACATTCGGCCCAGGAACTGATTAAGGGGAATTTTCTGCTCAGCATGGAAAGCACGGATAACCACATGACCCGCTTGGCCAAAAACGAGATCTGTTTCCGGGATCACGTTTCCACGGAAGAGGTAATCCGGCAAATCGATGCCGTCACCAGTGAAGATATCCGGTCGCTGGCTGCTGAAATTTTCAATCCCAGCACCATCGGCGTGGCCGCTATCGGGCGGGTCTCCGAAAAGGATCTGACGCTGGATATCCTGAAGTGCTGAGTAACTGCCGTATGGAGAAAATTACCGTGACGATCCAGAGACTGCCGGGGAATGAGGATCTGCCGCTTCCCCGGTATATGACAGAGCATGCGGCCGGCTTGGATGTTTTTGCAGCAGTAGGCCAGGAGGTTTCGATATTTCCGGGCCAGCGGGAGATGATACCCACCGGTCTGGCGATCGCCCTCCCTGAAGGTTATGAGGCCCAGATACGACCCCGCAGCGGGATCGCCTGGAAGCATGGCGTGACGCTGGTGAATGCGCCGGGCACCATCGACGCCGATTACCGAGGTGAAATCGGCATCCTGCTGATCAATCATGGTGACCTGCCTTTTGTCGTCCACAGGGGGGACCGGATTGCACAGATGATCGTGCAGCGTGTATGCCATGTCCAATGGGATGTCCACCCGGAGCTAAACCCAACAGGGCGCGGCGACGGGGGGTTCGGGCATACGAAAAAATGAGAGTTGAGTGCTAAGTGCTGAGTTTTGAGTGAGAAAACAACCCAACGCGCAGCACTTTAAATCCGACACTTTATCCTAGGGGTTAGGTCCCATGAAAAAAAATAAAGTCACTAAAACCATCCGGGAAATCAACGAAAAGATCAAACAGGGGAAGGCCGTCGTGGTCACGGCGGAAGAGATCATCGACATCGTGGAACGGCATGGAGATGTGGAAGCCGCCCGCCGGGTTGATGTTGTTACCACAGGAACTTTTGCACCCATGTGTTCATCGGGCGCTTTTCTGAATGTGCATCATACGGCCCCGAGGATCAAAGCAACCAAAGTCTGGCTCAATGATGTTGCCGCCTATGGCGGAATTGCTGCAGTGGACTGCTATATCGGGGCGACGGAGGTCGCTGAAGGCGATCCCATGAACAGCGTCTATCCGGGGGAATTTAATTATGGCGGCGGTCATGTCATTCAGGATCTCGTGGCCGGCAATGTTATCCGGCTGCGGATGGAGGGATACGGCACAGACTGCTATCCCGCACGCAAACATGAAAAGAATATCACCATCCATGACCTGCGGGACGCCATCCTGTTTAATCCGCGCAATGCCTATCAGAACTACAGTTGCGCCGTGAACATGTCCGACAAGACCATATATACCTATATGGGTATGCTGAGGCCCCGCATGGCCAACGCGAATTATTCCACATCGGGGCAATTGAGTCCTCTTTTTAATGATCCTTATTATAAAACGATTGGTTTGGGGACAAAGATCTTTCTTGGGGGTGCCCAGGGTTTTGTTGCCTGGCCGGGCACTCAACACAACCCGAATGTCCCCCGAAGTAAAAACGGAGTCCCCAAGGAGGGGGCGGGAACAATTGCCACCATCGGCAATCTAAAAGAAATGAGCCCGGAATGGCTCGTGGGCGCCAGTATGCTGGGGTATGGGGTATCCCTCTATGTGGGCATCGGCATCCCCATTCCTGTTCTCAATGAAGAAATGGCACGCTACACCTCGGTCAAAGACGAAGATATCGTTACGCAGATCTATGACTACAGCATGGACTATCCGAAAGGTTCACCCAAAAGTCTGGGGGAAGTCACTTACAAGGAACTTCACAGCGGGACAATCCTTCTGAACGGGAAAAAGGTAGCCACCGCACCGCTCTCCAGTTATTTCAAAGCAAGAGAAATCGCCAACATCCTGAAAGAATGGATTGAGCGTGGGGATTTCTTGCTGGGAGAGCCCCAGATGCTGCTTCCCTCTACCCTTAATGAATAAAAAAATGAAAGACATTCATTTTTTTGTTGTAAAATCATGAGATTTGATGTATACATTTTGAAAGTGGGGGCGGGTGAGTCGTAATGCAGGGGGTGGTAACTGTTGATTTTTTATCCCCTGTAGAAACTTCAAATCCTTTATCAGGGTGTGATCTTGAAATGAAAGTGGGACGGTATCTCTCAGTTTTTGTTCTTGTCATGGGGTTTTTAATCACCTTTGGCAATAGAGGGATCGTAGACAATTTCATGATGAGAGAGAAATTAACCGCGCTAAAAAAGACAAATCGAGAAATCGCCGGAGAGAATAGAGAACTAAAAAAAACGATTATGCTCTTGAGGAGTGAGTTACCCTATATCGAAATGGTCGCGAGAAATGAACTCGGTATGGTCAGGAAGGGAGATCTGGTTTATCGGTTTTCCCAGTAACATGACCCGCTTTAGTTTTTCACCTGTGAATTTGGTGGCTCTATGTCCAAGATGAAGGATTTATTTTCAGGCCTCAAGCTGCCCGCGAAGTTCAGCACCTCGCTGGCTTCCCTCCCCTTAGATGATATATTCTCAGGTAAGAAACAGCTCGTAGGACTGGATATCGGATCAAGCTCATTGAAACTTGCCGAAATCCTGGAAAACAAGGATGGGTTCATCCTCAACCATTTTTCTCAAATTCCCTTAGAAAAAGGCATCATCGAAGATGGTGTTCTGATTGAACCGGGATCCTTAACAGAAAAAATCAAGGATCTCTTTAAAGGAACCGCCTTCAATCGCAAAGGGATTGTCACCTCCCTTTCTGGACATTCTGCCATTATCAAAAAAGTCACCCTGCCTTCCATGGAAGATGCAGAACTGCGTGACCTAATTCGCGACGAAGCAAGTAAATATCTCCCCTTTGATAATATGGACGATGTCAACTTCGATTTTCAGGTTCTGGGTCCCAATGAATTCAACCCCCATCAAATGGAGATTATTCTTGTCGCTGCAAAAAAAGAGGTGATTGAAGGTTTCACCGATGCCATCGTGAGTGCCGGGCTATCTCCCTTCATCATGGATGTGGACACCTTTGCTTTGGAAACCATGTACGAAGCCAATTATGACTTTGAAGAAAACCACATCGTGGCCATGATCAATATCGGAGCAAGTATCACAAACATCAATGTGGTCAAGGGCAGTATTTCTCTTTTTACAAGAGACTTCACACTGGCCGGCAATTCTTTGACGGAGGCCGTCCAAGCGAACCATGGCCTGACTTTTGAAGCAGCAGAAAAAATGAAAATCGAAGGCCCCGAAGGAGATGACCTGACTAAAAAGACCTTCAGAGAGAGTCTGCTCAGTTATGCCGATCCCATTTGTACGGAAATTGAAAGATCCATTGATTATTTCAGATCCATCTCCGGAGGAGAAAATATTAAAAAGGTCCTTTTGTCCGGCGGTGTGGCCAATGCTCCGGGTCTTGCCGAGACTCTGGCTCAGAGACTCAACATCGAAACGGAAATTATTGATCCTTTCAGGAAAATTGACTATAATAAGAAGAGACTAACGCCGGAGGAAATAAAAGCCATTGGATCTATAGCAGCTGTCGCGGTCGGTTTGGCCCTACGCAGAATAGGTGATAAATGATCAAGATCAATCTTCTTCCTTATAAGGAGAAAGAAAAACAGGCGACCATGGCCCGTCAGGCCGTGATCATTCTTTTCACCTCTTTGATCTTTTTATTCATCATCGCTTCGGTACACATTTATGTCAGCCGGAGCATCAGTAATCTTCAAAGAGATATTAAAATCAAGGAAAGCCGTCTTGCCGATTTGAAGAAAATCATCGGCGAGATTGATAATATCAAAACCGAGAAGAATATCCTTGAAAAGAAACTGGCCGTTATTAAGCGTCTTGATGAAGACCGCCTTTACCCGGTCCGTCTGCTGGATGAGATCAATCAGCTGACTCCCACCAAGAACCTCTGGCTTAATAAAATATCGGAAACCGGCATGAACCTGAACATCGAAGGAATCGGGCGGGATAACATCACGGTAGCGCTCTTCATGAAAAGCCTCGAGTTGTCCAAATATATCAAATCGGTTGATCTGATTTCTTCGAAGCAAGTGGACATATCCGGTTCAAAGCTGCAGCAGTTTACCTTATCCTGTGTGAAAAAGAGGTCTTAACGCATGGCCATCTCGTTAGAAGACTTAAAAAAAATGTCCCCCAAGGTGATGGCATTACTTATCCTGGTGGCCTATGGACTGATCGGATATTTTTATTACTTTTTCTTTTTACAGTCCGCTCTTTATGAGAAGGCGACGCTTCAGACCAAATTGTCCGAACTTCAGCGAGAGGTCACTGAGAAGGAACGTATCGCCTCCCAGAAAACCAGATTCCTGCAGGAAGTGGCTGCCCTCAAGACGGCTTTCCAGGAGGCCCTGAACAAGCTTCCCGATAAACGGGAAATACAGCCGCTCTTCCAGACGGTTGCCTCTCTGGGCAAATCAGCCGGCTTGGATTTTCTCCTCTTTCAACCAAAGCCACCGGAGCCCCCCCCTCAGCGAAGTTCAGAACAAAAACCTGCGACAGGGAAGGCACCTCCTCCGCAGGCACTTGAACCCGATAAGTTCTATGAGGAAATTCCCGTTACGGTCTCGCTCAGTGGTCGTTTTCATAGCACCCTGTCTTTTTTTGAAAAGGTGGCAACACTCCCCCGCATTATTAATATCGAGAATATTTCCATGGGGGAAGGTAAAGATGTCAAGGGATACGGGCGGTTGATTAAAATCGATTGTGTGATCAAAACCTATATGTTTGTCGACAAACCACGATGAGAAAAGAACAAGGCATCCTAAGAGAGAAAATTGGAATCTCGATCCTATGGACAGGCCTCGTGTTGGCGGGATCTTTGCCGATGGGGCCTCAGGACATACAGGGGATGGGTCCGCCAGAAGCGGCGGCGACAGCATCGACGACGACTGTAGCAAAGATCGAGGAAACTTACCATTATAATCCGACAGGAAAAGCTGACCCGTTCAAACCTTTTATCGATGTGGAACTGGTCAAGAAAAAAACGGTTGAGCAATCAAGCCCCCTTTCTTTAAATCCGTTGCAAAGACAGACGGTTGAACAATTCAAGCTGGTGGGTATTATTGGCGGCAATAAAGGCAGGCGGGCTATGGTACAGGACGGCGCAGGGAAATTTTACTCTCTTTTACCGGGTGCCTACATCGGTCTGAATAATGGACGCATTTCAAAAATACTGGCCGATCGAATAATCGTCGATGAAAAAATCAGGACAGATGAAGGGAAAATAGAGTCAAGAAAAATAATCATCAAGCTTCGCCAGGGTGAGGGAAAACCATGAAAAACAACCGGCCACGGGCAGGAATTGTCATGTTAATTGGTTTCGTCATGCTTATGGGCAGCGTGGGAACGGTGAAAGCTGCTCCACCGAATCCGGCTATGACGGAGACATCCAAGATTCAGGAAAACCAGGCAGGATATCTTGAAAACATCCTCTTTGAAAAATTCAGGGGGAAAGAGCGGGTGGTCCTAATGCTTTCAGGACAGTCGGGGGCTCTCGCTGAAGATCAGCCTGGCAATATTGTCTTGATCAAAATGGATAATCTCTTCGTTCCACAGACATTGCGGCGACCCATGGGTGAGGGGGCTCTCGATAATCTCATCCGGGTCGTACCGGTTCAAAAGGTAAATGACAGCAATCAGCAAGCCGTCATCAGGATCGAATTAAACAAGCTGGTCCCTTATCGTATCGGACAGGATGGTCATAATATCGTCATTGATTTTAATGTGGCATCGCTGCCGGAGAAAGCCATTGCATCCGGTGAAAAATCCACGGAATCAATAACCGTTGTTGATCAGAAAACCCAAAAACTGCCAGCTTTCAGAGACGGCAGCAGGGAGAAATCAGCAATAGTGAAACCAGCCTATGCCACCCGACCGATATATCTTGATGTTCAGGATGCAAGCATCAAAAGTATCTTGCAGCTTCTCGCAGAAGAAGGGGGGGTCAATATCGTTTACGGTGATGATGTCAAAGGCAATGTGACCATCAATCTGAAAAATGTTCCTTGGGGACAGGCGCTTGACACCATTTTAGCTATCAATGACATGACGAAAAGACAGGAAGGTGACATCATTACCGTCATGACGACAAAAAGATGGAGAGATATACAGAATGAGGGCGAAGCTGCCGAAAAGCGTCAACGGGCCGCAACGGAGGAGCGAGAAAAGCAAGAGCAGCAAAAAAAGGCGGACTCGGGGAAATTAAAACAGGTCTCTATCGAAGCGAAGATTGTCGAGGCGACTTCGAGCTTTGTCAGACAACTGGGGGTGCAGTGGGGTGGCGGATTACAAAATACAATGAACCCAGGCGGTTATGGATATGGTGTGATGGCCGGAACCGGAAATAATCCGCTCGGCACTTTCACATCCCTGCCTGCCGGGGTGGGCCTGACGAGCAGCAATCTGGCTGTGAATTTCCCCTCAGGACTCATAGGAATACCTTCTATCGGTCTTGTCCTCGGCAGTGCCAACACGGTGATCTCAGCCCAGTTGCAGGCCCTTGAAACAACGGCACAGGGAAAACTCATCTCCACGCCCCGTATCATTATCATGGAAGGTGAAAAGGCTATCATCAAACAGGGTGAGGAGATCCCGGTGGTGACGCCGGCATCGGCAACAAACCCGGCATCGACAACATATAAGCCCGCGGAGTTGAGACTGGAAGTTACACCGAAGATTACCGAGGATGGGCGGATTTCCATGACGATCAGCCTAAAAAACGATCGTGCCGAAAAGGATCAAAAAGATGCGGCGACAGGAAATATGCCTATTGCTACAACTGCAATAGACTCCAAGGTGGTTGTCAACGATGGTGACACCATCGTGATTGGCGGTATCATAGTATCTGAAGATGATTTATCTGATTCCGGTATCCCATGGATATCCAAGATCCCCATCCTCGGCTGGCTGTTTAATACGGAGAACATCACAAAAACCAAAAAAGAGCTTCTGGTCTTTCTGACACCAAAGATCTTCAAGACAGAGCCGGCGACACCGAAAGACAAAGGATAAGTCAAGAAGCGGTTTTGACTGTGACTGATTGGATTATTTTTGCGCCGGAAAGATCAGCACGCAATCGATACTCGGGAGGGTTATCGTGAAATAGGATCCGGAGTGATATTTTTCCATGAGAGGCAGGGGCGGCCACAATGCTCCTGCCTTTTTATTGACGCACTGGATTTCTTTCTTGACAGGCTATAGGTGCTGTGTTAGCGTTCCCGAAATTCCGGTAGATTAGCCGGTTGTCTGTCAAAAACTTCATAAAGACAAGACCTTATTCGTGACAGGATCAGAAGTTATGGCGCATCAGCAGTCGGAGCTGGCGAACCGGATAAACCGCATGCTCAAGAGGCTGCCCCATTTTTCCGTCCAGGCACTTCTTATCCTAGATATGAGTAATATCCGTTACCTGTCCGGATTTACAGGCAGTGATGGTGCCCTGTTCATTGGACAGGGCCGACGGGTACTCCTGGTCGATGGCCGTTATATCACCCAGGCAAAAGAAGAAACGTCAGGCATTGAAGTTCTGGAATACCAGGAAAAGATTGAGGGTATAACAAACGTTCTTTCACATCATCCATCCCTTACGGTCGGATTCGAGGCGACCACCGTGACGTTTGACACTTATACGAGATTAAAAAACCGACTGGAAAAGATAACCTTAAAGCCCTTGCCAGAAGAGATTAAGGCAATCCGGGCTGTCAAAACTGCAGTTGAAATTGCAAAGATTGAGACGGCGGCCGACATTGCTTCCCGGGCGCTGGTTTCCGTCCTGGCGCGTATCAGAGTGGGTATGACCGAGAGAGAAATCGCGGCCGATCTGGATTCTACCATGATACAATGCGGCGCCGAGACCGTCGCTTTCCCAACGATTGTCGCCTCGGGTAAAAGTTCCGCGTGGCCTCATGCGAGACCGGGATTGCGTAAAATCCAGGCGGGAGACGTCATGATGATCGACTGCGGGGCTGTTTTTGAAGGTTACCACTCCGATGAAACCTGCACGTTCGTGATCGGTCGGGCCGATTCAAAGCAGAAAGATGTCTACCAGGTTGTAAAAGAAGCACATGACGGCGCCTTGAAGGCCATCAGGGCCGGTATTTCATGCCATGAAATTGACCGTATCGCCCGATCCTGCATTGAAGAGCACGGATTCGGTGAATCTTTCTCTCATGGGACCGGCCATGGCGTTGGTCTGGATGTTCACGAGTTCCCACGAATCGCAGCCACATCTAAAAATATCCTCGAAGCCGGCATGGTTGTTACGGTTGAACCCGGTGTGTATATCCCCGATTTATGGGGTATACGCATCGAGGACCTAGTGCTGGTCAAGGAGGGCGGACCAGCGGTTTTGTCAAAAATACCAAAAAAATTTAAAGTATTGGAAATTTAATACAGGATAGGTTGTTATGAAAGTTTTCCCAGATGATCTACTTTACAGTCGCGAACACATTTGGGTCAGGGTGGATGGCGACCTGGCTACAATCGGCCTTACTGATTATGCTCAGGAGAATTTAGGGGAAGTCGTTTCCGTTGAACTTCCCGAGGCTGACTCTGAAGTTGAACGCGATGAGCCCTTTGGTACCATCGAATCGTCAGCC
>Ga0182011_10005127_pt1 | contig 10357 bp, 9 predicted proteins | sample 711E1DmetaG_FD_120481 | JGI IMG/M metagenome (GOLD analysis project Ga0182011, IMG submission 120481) | Permafrost microbial communities from Stordalen Mire, Sweden - 711E1D metaG | ecosystem: Environmental > Terrestrial > Soil > Wetlands > Permafrost | place: Sweden: Stordalen | collected...
GGCAGATAGTCAGCCGCAAACCAGCCCCAAACCATCCATGGAGACATATGCCAATAATTCATATAGACAGGGGGTGACAAAATCACTGGACAATTAAGGGGACATTTTCACTGGACAACAACACACACGTTCTATTGAAGGTAACTCTCCATTACAAAGCAACCATTAGAGCACATTGATCGAACTAATACCTCTATAACATAATTATGCAGTCGGGGTAAGGGCTGTAGCGATCTTCCAAAATTGACCTAATTAAAACTTCGCAAATACATAAACAAATATTACCCGCTGCAACCCGTATGAATCCTTGACGGTTCGAGCGTAACACTGCTACAATTCGTCATTGTCCGTCAAAATTTCAGCGAGAATCGAGGTATTTAGATGCAACAATCTGGACCTGATAAAATTCGCAATGTCGCCCTCCTGTCACATTCCGGCTCAGGCAAAACTTCACTGGCTGAAGCAATGCTGTTCGATACCGGATCCATTACAAGAATTGGTAATGTTGCGGATGGTACAACCGCCTCCGACTATGATCCCGATGAAATCAAGCACAGAATAAGTATTAACCTGTCCATACTACCGGCAACCTGGAAAAATACCAAGATAAATATTATCGATACTCCAGGCTATCCGGACTTTGTGGGCGAGGTAAGAGCAGCTTTGAGAATAAGCGAGGCAGCGGTCATCCTGGTCTGCGCAGCATCGGGTGTAGAAGTCGGCACAGAGCAGGTATGGGGATATACAACGGATGCCAAGTTGCCCCGTCTCGTTTATATAAATAAGATGGATCGTGAAAACGCTAATTTTGCAGTTACACTCGAACAAATCCAGAGTAAATTGAACCCACGGTGCCTACCCATTCAGATACCCATCGGTTCACAGAAAGCTTTTAAAGGTATGATCGATATTATTGCCAAAAAGGCATACGCGGGCGCGCCTGCAAAAGAGATCGAAATCCCGGCTGCAATGATGAAAGACGTGGATAGCGCCAGGGAGAAGCTGATTGAAGCAGTCGTTGAGATCAACGATGAAATAATGACCAGGTACCTCGACGGCGGCGAGATTACAACAGAAGAAATATATAAGTGTTTAAATGAATCTACACTTCAAGGAGCAATTGTCCCGGTGCTTGCCGGCTCCGGCCTCACCAATAACGGCGCCGTAGCCCTGCTTGATGCAATTGTGGACTACCTGCCATCACCGGTTGCAGCAGGGCCAGTAAAAGCGACCAATGCTTCAGGCGCTGAAGAGTCCGTTAAACCAGCCGCCGATTCTCCTCTAACCGCACTGGTGTTCAAAACAACAACCGATCCGCATGTAGGCAAGATCAGTTACTTACGCGTCTATTCCGGTGTTTTTTCCAGCAATTCACAGGTATGGAATGTTAATAAAAGCTCGGTAGAAAGGGTCGGACAAGTCTCCATACCCCACGGTAAGAACCAGGAGGCAGTCAACCAGGTTGGCACAGGAGATATCGGCATGGTTGTCAAACTGGCTAATACGGTTTCCGGAGATACGCTGGGAATTAAAGAACATGCATTGAAGCTGACGCCCATTAAATATCCGACACCGATTTTAAGCAAGGCAGTATTTCCCAAGTCCAAGGCAGACCTAGATAAAATGAGCACAGGCCTGGCCAGGATTTGCGAAGAGGACCCCAGCCTGAAAACTCAGCGTGAAGCAGATATTGGAGAATTACTTCTAAGCGGCATGGGCGACACCCACCTGGAGATCGGCGCCAGCCGGCTGCACCGCAAATTCGGTGTGGAGGTCAACCTCGAAGTACCCAGGGTCCCGTACAAGGAAACAATCACGGTCCCTGTCGAGGCCGAATATAAACACAAGAAACAGACCGGAGGACACGGCCAATACGGTCATGTACTCATAAGGATGGAACCACTCCCACCGGGCGGCGGCTTCGTATTCGAGGCAAAGGTAGTAGGCGGTTCCGTGCCAAAGAATTATATACCTGCGGTAGATAAGGGTATCAAGGAAGCACACATGGAAGGCGTGCTGGCAGGTAACCCGGCCGTTGACATGAAAGTAACGCTTTACGACGGCAGTTTCCACCCCGTGGACTCATCCGAAATGGCATTCAAGATAGCATCCGCCCAGGCATTTAAGAAAGGTATGTTAGACGGGTCTCCAGTGCTTCTGGAACCGATTATGCATATGACAGTCACAGTACCGGACTCATTCACCGGGGACATTATCGGCGACCTGAATACAAAGCGGGCACGCGTGCTCGGCATGAATCCCAACCAGGGTTTAAATGTTATTCAGGCACAGGCGCCCCAGTCCGAGGTATTGCTCTATGCTATTGATCTGCGCTCTATGACGCAGGGCAGGGGTACATTCACAATAGCGTTCGACCACTACGAGCCCGTGCCGGCGCTCCAGACCCAGAAGATCATCGCCGCGCATAAGGCCGCGGCCGCAGCAAAGCAAGAATAAAGCGCTCCTATGGTTAATAAAAAGGCCCTGCCGTTTTGGCAGGGCCTTTTTATTTATACTTTAATCAGACGGCCAATTACTGGAGCAACTGCTTCACTTTCGCTGTGAAAGCAGGAACGATAACTTTCCAGTCGCCAACCACGCCGAAGCGTGCTTCTTTGAATATATTGGCTTCAGGATCCTTATTGATGGCAACGATGCACTTGGAGCCTGAGCAGCCGGACATATGCTGGCTTGAGCCGGAAATAGCTACTGCAATGTAGAGCTCAGGAGCAATAATCTTGCCGGTGAGGCCCACCTGGATACTATCAGGTACCCACTTGTTGTCACAAGGAGGCCTTGATGCACCAACTGCGCCCTTAAGCACCTTGGCAAGTTCCAGAAGCTCATTGCTGAACGGCTCGGGGCCACCTACACCACGTCCACCGGATACCACCACCTGGGCGTCCTCTATCTTAATACCGGTGACTTCTTCTTTAACTGTCTCAAGCACCTTGACACGTATTTTGGATGCGTCCAGAGATACGGCCAACGGTACAATATCACCCTTTCTGCCGGCATCGGGCGCCAGAGGCGTACTGGCCTTCTGCCGGACTGTGGCTACCTGGGGTAGCCCCTCAGTTGTAAAAATTGCCCTGGCATTGCCGCCGTAAACCGGGCGGGTGCAGTTCATTGCTTTGGAAGCAGCGTCAATGGCAAGTTCCAAACAGTCCATAACCGCCGCAACTCCCAATTTGAAAGCCAGGCGGGGAGCCAGGTCACGTCCCAGGGACGTCTGTCCCATTAATATGATCCTCGGCGCCAACTCGGCGACGGCTTTTTCCATGACCTGCATAAATGTGTCGGTCTGGTAATCCTTAAGCTGCGCATCTTCAGCGACGCAAACTTTGTCAGCACCGGCAGCAACTGCAGCCTTGGCAATATCGCCAACTTTGTCGCTGATTAAAATGCAGCTAAGTGATTCCTTCAGTTCATCTGCAAGACGCCTGCCTGCGCCAAGCAACTCAGCCGTAATCGGCAGTAATTTACCTTCCGCAAGTTCACCTACAACAAGAATACCTTTATTATCAGCCATTGTATCCTCCTATAATAATCCTGATAGTAACGTTAAATTACCTTGTTGTCGCGCAGTTTCTGTGCGAGCAAGGCTGCTGCTTCGGCTGGTGAATCAGCACTGACTATCTCACATTTGCCTTCTTTCACGGGCTGGAACAGCTTTACTATCTTCGCTTTCCTGGCTGCGGAACCGACCTTTGCAGCATCCAGGCCAATATCAGCAGGTTTCCAGACGATAGGCTGCTTTTTACTGGCTGCCATAATACCCTTCAAGGTAGCATAACGGGCTTCGCCGAGCTCGTTACTTACAGTTATGACTGCCGGCGCCTGAACTTCAAGTACCTGGTAGCCATCAGCGACGATTCTTTCTACCCTGACTTTTCCACCACCAATATCCTCAACCTTCTTGGCAACTGTTACACTGGGGATACCCAGAATCTCGGCAACACCGGTACCTACCTGGCCATCATCCCACTCAGATTCCTGCCTGCCGAAGAATATGAGGTCGAATTGCCCCACTTTCTTTATAGCAGCAGCAAGAGCGGATGCAACGGCATAGCTATCGCCACCTTCAAACGCCGGATCTTCAAGTAAAATCAACTCATCGGCGCCCATGGAGAGAGGCTTTTTGACAACATCACGGACCAGGCCATTACCAAGACTAATGATGCTTATTTTTTGGGTCTTGTCTTTGTCCTTTATGCGCAGCGCAGCTTCAACTGCCTGTTCATCATAAGGGCTTACAACGGGCTTGACTTCAGGTGGCTGGACCATCCTGTTATTTGCAGCGTCCAGTTTAAATGTGGATGGAGCTGCTTCCGGATCGAGTACCTGTTTACAGCAGACGATCATGTTCATGGTAGCAATTCACCCCTTTTTGATATTAGGTTAACAAAATTAACCAATCGGGAAGTTTACAATAAACCTATATCGTTGTCAAAACTCGAAATTACAATTTTCAGTACTCGATTTATGCCGGAAAGGTCTTTAGTCAGCTCGATCTTCGCCCCAGGTAAATCAGCCTCCACCGTACTTATAATCCCTTCCTCCTGCCCGATACCTATTTCAAGTAATACGGCACCGCCTGCGACAATTTTACCCGCTGATTGCCTGATCAGTTCCTGAATCATTTCCGTTCCGCATTTCCCGCCATAGAGAGCTGCCCTAGGCTCATGCTCAGATATTTCCGGCGGCAGAAGCGCCAGATCAGACTCCTTAATATAAGGCAGATTTGCCACTACCATGTGCAATTTTTCAATTATTTGCTGCAGTAAATACCCTTTAGCTAATTTTATTCTGTCATCGAAACCGTGCCTATGGATATTCATGGCGGCAACAGCCAATGCATCTTCAGAAATATCGCTTGCATATACAGCAGAATCGGGTATATTTGCCGCCAGGGCAACAGCAATAGCTCCAGACCCGGTCCCAACATCAGCAATATTCATTACGCCCTGATTTTTCCTGCGCCACTCCCGACCGAATTTGATTGCTTCTTCTACCAGCACTTCTGTCTCCGGTCGCGGAATGAGCACCCTGCTATCAACATAGAAATCCATCCCATAGAACTGACGGCTGTTTACAAGGTAGGCTACCGGCACCCGGTTGATGCGTTTGTCCAGAAGGTCATCCATCCTATGTGTTTCTTGATCCGATAGGGTGCGATCAGACTGGGCAAATAACTGTGAGATACTCAAGCCCAATACACTGCAAAGCAGTATTTTGGCATCCTCCGCCGCTTCATCCAGGCCATGTTGTTTTAATATAGATGTGTACTTCCGAAGCGCTTCACTTGCGTTCACAACTTGGCTTCCTGAAGCCGGCGGGCCTGGTCTTCGGTAGCAAGAGTGTCGATCAATTTATCCAGGTCTCCATCCATTATCTTTGGCAACCCATGCAACGACAGGTTTATCCTGTGATCGGTTAGCCTGTCCTGCGGGAAATTATATGTACGTATTTTTTCCGACCTTTCGCCACTGCCTATCTGTGACCTGCGCTCTTCAGTGACCTCGTCCTGCTGCTTTCTCTGCTCAATATCGTACAACCTTGACCGAAGCACTGCCATTGCCTTAAGTTTATTACGCAGTTGCGACCTTTCATCCTGGCAAACAGCAACTATCCCGGTGGGTATGTGGGTTATCCGCACTGCCGTGCTGAGCTTGTTAACATTCTGCCCGCCAGCGCCGCCGCTGCGGAATATATCAATCCTGAGATCTTCCTGGTTTATCTGGACGTCAATATCTTCGACTTCAGGAAGCACAGCTACCGTTGCTGTCGACGTATGTACACGTCCCGAAGCTTCGGTAACCGGTACACGCTGCACACGATGCACCCCTCTCTCATATTTCAGATGCCCGTATGCGCCCTTACCTTTTACCTCAAATATAACCTCTTTAAAGCCACCTGATTCATTCTGATTGGAGTCTATAATTTCAATCGGCCAATTTTTTGCCTGGGCATAGCGAAAATACATGCGGTACAGGTCCGACGCGAATAAGGCCGCTTCATCACCCCCGGTACCAGCCCTTATTTCCACAATTGCGTCTTTATCTTCATTTTCATCTCTCGGTATAAGACTGATCCGCAATTCTTCGATAATTTTTTCCTGCGTTGCCTTCAACTCGTTCAGCTCGTCCCTGGCCATGGAAAGCATATCCTGGTCAAGGCCCTGGTCAATCATGGTCTGCGTATCTTCAATTGACTTCGAGACGTTTTTATACTGTTTATACTTATTTACCGTTGCTTCAAGAGCAGCACGTTCCTGTGACAACGTTTGCACGCGTTGAAAATCATTGTAAACCTCGGGCTGGCTTACAAGATCATTTAATTCTTCATAGCGCCTTAGCTGCGCTTCCAGTTTTTTAAACATAACTCACACATATCCTTCTGAACACGCCTAAGATTATAGCATCGTGCTTTGAATGCGCTCAACTAACGCTCAGAGTGGATAAGCAGCCCTTTGTGATATAATATCAAAGCTAATTTAAGCGCAGGGATGAACACATAAACAGGATAAGAATGTGAAATTAACCGCAGAGGAAGTAAGACATATAGCTTTGCTGGCAAGATTGGGATTAAGCGATGAGGAAGTGGAGAAGTTCAGGAACCAACTATCCGATATAATGGTGAACTTCGAAGCTCTTGAACAGATTGATACAACCGGTTTGCCGCCCACATCGCAATCAGTAAACCTGGTAAACGTATTCAGGCCGGACGAGCCGCTTCCCTCACTGCCGGTAGCTGAAGTGCTGGCCAACGCCCCCTCAAGAGAAGAAAATTCTTTTAAAGTCAATGCCGTCCTGGAGTAGCAAATGAATCCTTTGAACGAACTGACAATTCACGAAGCGCATAAGCTCCTTAAAGAGAAGAAAATTTCTTCGGTGGAGCTAACTGAAGCTACACTGAAACACCTGCACAAGGTAGAGGATAAGGTGCACGCCTGCACGACCGTGGCTGACGAGCAGGCCATGAAGGACGCCAGGGCCGCTGACAAGGCCATCGCCGCAGGCAATATCAAGCCTCTGACCGGCGTGCCTGCTTTGATCAAGGACGTTGTCTGTACAAAAGGCATACGCACTACCTGCTCATCTAAAATGCTTGAGAATTTTGTCCCGCCCTACGATGCCTGTGTAATTGAGAAACTCAAAGCCGCAGGTTATGTAATCCTGGGTAAGACCAATATGGATGAATTCGCCATGGGCTCATCTACTGAAAATTCGGCTTTCTTTGTTACTCATAATCCCTGGAACCTCGATTGTGTACCCGGCGGAAGCAGCGGAGGTTCCGCTGCGGCCACAGCCATAGATGAGGCTATGTATACATTAGGATCCGACACAGGCGGAAGCATCCGCCAGCCGGCAGGATTCTGCGGCGTTGTGGGACTGAAGCCGACCTACGGAAGGGTGAGCCGGTACGGGCTGGTGGCATTTGCCAGTTCGCTGGATCAGATAGGCCCAATCACCAAAGACGTCACGGACTGCGCGCTGGTTATGAACGTGATTTCAGGGCATGACAAGCGTGACTCGACAACCGTTCCGATTGAAGTTCCCGATTATACAAAATCGTTGAAGGCCGATATAAAAGGCCTGCGAATCGGCGTGCCCAAAGAATATTTTGTGGAAGGGATGCAGCCCGAGGTTCGGTCAACGCTGGAAACAGCGATTAAAAAACTGGAAGAACTCGGGGCGAAAGTTGACTGGAATATATCCTTGCCATATACCAAGTACGCCCTGGCAGCATATTATATTCTTGCCCCGTCAGAAGCTTCCGCCAACCTGGCCCGCTACGATGGCGTAAAGTACGGGTATTCGTACAGAGATTCGACTAATATGTTTGAATCGATGGAAAAGACCAAGCAGTTCGGATTCGGGGCGGAAGTAAAGAGAAGGATCATGCTGGGGACCTACGCTCTTTCCGCAGGATATTATGACGCTTACTATCTGAAAGCGCAGAAAGTGCGCACGCTAATCAGGCGAGACTTCGAGAAAGCTTTTACCCAGTGCGACGTCCTGGTTACACCTACATCTCCGACAACAGCTTTCAAAATAGGTGAAAAGACCGACGATCCTGTCCAGATGTACCTGAGCGACGTATGCACCCTCCCGATCAACATTGCAGGAGTCCCAGCTATCTCAATTCCCGCAGGTTTCGTGAACGGTTTACCGGTGGGCATGCAGATAATTGGCACGTTTTTCGGGGAAGAAGCCTTGCTTAAGACAGCCTTTGCTTATGAGCAGGCAACAGCCTGGAACAAGAAAAAACCTGCACTTGCCTGACTATTTTCCTCAATTTCCGGGCGTTTTACCATAGAAATTACGATTACCTGATATATTTTGATATAATTTGCTAACCTGAAATAAGGCTGTGTGAGGAGTATGTTATGGAGAATATAATTAAGGTTTTTGAGGCACTGGAAAAGGATGCCCGACTGACCCCTGATCAGGTCGCTAATATGACCGGCGTTCCCGTTAACGAAGTGCAAAAGATAATAAAGAAGGCCGAAAAGGACGGCACCATTGTCAAATATAAGACAGTCATCAACTGGGCTAAGGCAGGGGAAGAGAATGTCTGGGCAATGGTGGAAGTTAAAGTCGTGCCCCAGAAAAATGTGGGCTTCGGGGCGATAGCCGAGCGTATCTACCGCTTCCCACAGGTTAAATCGGTTTTCCTGGCTTCAGGCACATATGACCTGGCAATCATGATAGCAGGAAAAACAATGCAGGAAATTGCTTTGTTTGTAGCTGAAAAGCTGGCGCCTATGGACAGCGTGCAGGGCACGGTAACTCACTTCATCCTGAAGAAATACAAGGAGGACGGCGTAATATTGGAGGATGAAGGAGAACCCAGGAGGCTGGGAGTGGTGGCATAGTCCCAAACCATCAATTTAGTCCATAGGAGAGGGAACATGTCTAAAGATTCGAAACAGACTGGAATTAAAAGAGATTATATATCACAAAAAGTCCATGACATTTCGCCATCCGGCATAAGAAAATATTTCGACCTCCTTTCCTCAATGGAGGGGGCCATCTCGCTGGGCGTGGGCGAACCTGATTTCGTTACGCCCTGGCCAATCCGCGAGGCAGGGATTTTCGCTATCGAAAAAGGCTTTACAATGTACACCTCTAACTGGGGGATGATTGAGCTGCGTCAATCGATATCCCAGTATCTCAAGAGGTTTTATAAAATCGATTACAACAGCCACGGCGAGATACTGATCACCACCGGCAGCAGTGAAGCGCTGGACCTGGCATTCAGGGCTATTATTGATCCGGGCGACGAAGTGATAATGACTGATCCACATTATGTGGCCTACCCGGTGTGCGTTTCCATGGCCGGCGGCGTGCCTGTTCAGATTCCTACTTTCGAAAAAAACAATTTCGAATTGATGCCCGATGACGTCCGCAAATACCTGACGCCGAAAACAAAGGCAATCCTATTAAGCTTCCCTGCAAATCCTACCGGCGCCGTCATGCCCAGGGAACTGCTGGAAGAACTGGCCAAGATCGCTATTGAGCATGACCTGCTTATCGTTTCGGATGAGATATACGCCCGTTTAACTTATGATATCGAGCACACATGTATGGCCAGTTTACCGGGTATGAAGGACAGGGTCATATTAATCCGGGGATTTTCCAAGGCATTTGCTATGACCGGCTGGCGTGTCGGGTACGTTGCGGCCAATGCTGAGATCATTGAAGCCATGATGAAAGTGCATCAATACACTATGATGTGCGCTCCCATCATGGGACAGATGGCAGCAATAGAAGCCTTAAAAGAGGGCAATAACCAGGAAGTAGAAGATATGCTGGCGGAATATGACAGACGCCGCAGGGTGATCGTAAGAGGGTTCCATGACTTGGGGCTTTCCTGCTTTGAACCCAAGGGAGCTTTCTACGCCTTTCCATCAATCAAATCAACGGGGATGACCTCGGAAGAATTCGCAGAAGGCCTGCTGAAAGAAGAGAAGGTCGCCGTAGTGCCTGGTAATGTATTCGGCAAGCACGGCGAAGGTTATATACGCTGCTGCTATGCAACTTCCATGCCCGAAATTGAGGAAGCTCTCAGAAGAATGGGGAAATTCCTGGCACGGCACCGAAAATAAAGTTTATTGCGCACTCAGCCAGCGTGTAAACTCGTCCAGAAGTAGGCTATTCGAAGCAATTATTGAATTATCCTTAATAGTCGCCGGCTTACCGTGGGAATTAATCACCACGCCACCCGCCTCGCGTACCAGCAAGAGGCCGCTGGCCATGTCCCAGGGATATAGATATTTATGAAAATAAATGCCAAGCCTGCCGCCGGCCACATAAGCTAAACCAAGACATGAAGAACCCATTAATCTCAA
>Ga0182011_10005129_pt1 | contig 10356 bp, 16 predicted proteins | sample 711E1DmetaG_FD_120481 | JGI IMG/M metagenome (GOLD analysis project Ga0182011, IMG submission 120481) | Permafrost microbial communities from Stordalen Mire, Sweden - 711E1D metaG | ecosystem: Environmental > Terrestrial > Soil > Wetlands > Permafrost | place: Sweden: Stordalen | collected...
GCGCGGGCGATTGAACTGGTGGACTGGTCGCACAAGAAAAAGATCGGGCCATTGGCATACGTCATCGCCGGATTGAAGGCCCTGCGCGAGCGGCAGCCGAAAATCACCGTCCAGGCCGAAGGCCAAAACGTCACCGGCGAATTTGTGCTGGTCGGCAACGGTTGTTTTTACGGCGGGCCGGTCAAAATTTTCCCCCGGGCCGATTTGCGCAACGGCTGTCTGGAAATCTGCGTCTTCCCGCGCTTCAACTGGTGGACATTGATTCGTTGCGCGCCGGGCCTGCTCACCCGGCGGCAATTGCCCATGCGTCTGGTGGAAAATTTTCAGGCGGCCAAATTTGATCTGGCGGGCGAACCCGGGACGGCATTTGAACTGGACGGAGAGTGGGTGGGTCAATTGCCCGCGACGTTTTCCGTCGAGCGCGAGCAATTACGGGTTGTTGTTCCTTGACTGGTTTAGTCCCAAATGCGAAATGGCATCCCGTCGGATCCCAAGTACACTCCGCACTTTGGGCATTTGTCCGGTTGTTTCCACATATGCACGCGATGTAACGGCGAAACAGGGCAGGCCAATTTGAATTTAATCCACTTTCGCACGTCGCATGGCGGCAGTCGGTTCAGCAAAACGGCGAATCTCGGCGCGGTTTTTGGATGACTTTCCTTTTGCAGTGACGCTTTGAATTCAACCACAGCGTCGTAAAGTTCCCGGCAGTTGGCACATAAGATGGTTTGGACGGCCATGCGCTCACCGCGATCCTCGCCGCCGGACACGCGGGCGCGATAACCGCATCCGGAACATTCAAAGAGATATGTGCGGCCCATAAGCAAATCCAACAGCCCGCCTTCACTTCGTTACGGCGCGGCGGCCTTCGCTCTTGCTTCGCGGCGAGCGAAGACTAGTTAAAGTCGTTTCTTTGCAAAAGCACGACCAGATGACGATTTTAAATAACGTTCAAATCTAGCGGCCTGCCCCCGTTCTGTAAAAGCAATTGCAGTTTTCACGCGCCACGGACGAAATTTGGCAGTATGTGGAACCTCACCGGCATTGTGCTTTTTAAAACGTGACTGTAAATCTTCAGTGAATCCAGAGTAAAAACACCCTTCATCACTTTCACTCTGAAGAATGTAAACGTAGAAGAATTTCATTTTCACTGGCTTGCCGAGTCGCAGCTCGCCGCGTTGTCAAAAGTGTGAGCCAACGGCCCGCCTTCACTTCGTTACGGCGCGGCGGCCTTCGCTCTTGCTTCGCGGCGAGCGAAGACTGGTGGGTTGGCAGGGACTCGAACCCTGGACCAATGCCTTAAAAGGGCACTGCTCTACCAACTGAGCTACCAACCCGCCAAAGCCGTCAAAGGCGGTTATCGTAAAATAGCCGCAAAAACACACAAGGTTTTTCAAGTGTCAACCAGCCTGGCAACCTCATCGTTTTTCTCCGTAATGAATCGCCATCGCGCCGCCAAGCAGATTGATAACGCGCACGTTTGTGAGTTTTAATTCGCGCATTTTCTCCGCGACGGCCTGCTGTGCCGGATAATGTTTCAGCGATTCAAGGATGTAGGCGTAGGCGTCTGCATTGCCACAAAACAGCCGGCCAATGAGCGGCACGGAACAGCGCAAATGGGTGAAATAAATCGCGCGCCAAAGGGCGTTCGGCGGCTTGCCAAAATCAAGCGCCACAAGCCGCGCGCCGGGCCTTGCCACGCGGCGCATTTCAGCAAGACCGGCTTCCCAACTGGCCAGATTCCGCAAACCGTAGCCGACGGTGACGATGTCGAATGAGGCGTCGGGAAAAGGAATTTGCCGCGCATCGCCCTGACAGAAAGCCGGAGACCGGAAACCGGAGTTCGGATTTTGTTTCCGGCTTCTGACTTCTGACTTCTGACTTCTGGCCTTTGCGACTTCGAGCATCGCCTTGCTGAAATCCAGTCCGGTCACTTCCGCGCCGCGTTGCGCGAGCGCGAACGCAAGGTCGCCGGTGCCGCAGCACAAATCGAGCGCACGGTCCCCGGATTTCACGGCGGCAAGCTCAACGACGCGGCGTTTCCAACGCCGGTGGAGGCCGAAACTTTGAAGGTCGTTGAGCAAATCATAACGCCGGGCGATGGCGGCAAAAAGGTCATTAACCTTCGCGGCGCGTTGTTCACCGGAAATGTAAAACGCATTGTTCACGGCGGCAGTCTAACAGATGGACCGGTGGAAAAGTCAAAGGGCATGTAAATTATCCTTGTATCCACGAGATATTTATGTCATGGATGTTGCCCGCGAGGGCGACGTGAAATTTAAAATTCCTTTTTTAACAAGAAAGGCGAAAGAATCGCCTGCGAGTCCCCAGCCAGTCCCTGCGCCCGCAAAGAGAATCTATCCGCCCTCCGTCTCCACAAAAAAAATCCTGGTGGTGGACGACAACGAGGTGATCCTGAAAACAATCTCCCTCAAGTTAAAGGGGGTGGGGTATCAAGTGGCGACGGCGCAGGATGGCTCGGAAGCCATGTCCGTTGTGCGCATGGAAAAGCCGGATCTGATCCTGCTCGACATTACTTTTCCGCCGGACATCGCCGGCGTGCCGTGGGATGGATTCCGCATCATGGAATGGCTTCACCGCGTGGATGAATCCAGAAAAATTCCCATTATCATCATCACCGGCGGCGAGGAAGTAAAAAACAAGGAACGCGCCATAGCCAGCGGCGCGGTGGCTTTCTTCCACAAACCGATTAACCACGATGATTTGCTCAAAGTGATTCGCGCGACGTTGGATAGCCCTTCAAAGCCCGTCTGAAATCAGACTTGTCATTTCGGGATTTTTTTATAGCCTGCTCCCCTCTCCGGAAGCGAGCGTAGCTCAGCCTGGTAGAGCATCACGTTGCCAACGTGAGTGTCGAGGGTTCGAATCCCTTCGCTCGCTCCATTTTTAAGTGTTTCCCACCATGCAAGAAACCGACTTGCTTTTGGCCAACCTTGCGCGATTATTTCATTAATGTCACTGCCCACCGAACCGGTCACTTTGAGTGCAGAACAGATTCGCGAGTTAAACCAAAAACTCGCGGACCTGCGCCATGACCTCAACAATCGCGTCTCGGTGATGGTCGCAAGCACCGAATTGCTCCGCCGTCGGCCCGACACCGCCGAGCGGATGCTGGCGAGTCTGGCTGAACAACCGGCGAAAATCCTTGAACTGATCACGCAATTCTCCCACGACCTGGAGGCGGCGCTTCACATTACACGGCCTTGAACCCCGGAAATCCGAAAACGGCTTTTGGCTTTGGCCGTGGGAATTTCTCTGGCAGACTTTCATGCGATGGAACGAACCGAAGCGGAGTTGATTGCCGCGGTGCTCAAAGGAAACACCGCAAGCTTTGAACCGCTGGTCCAGAAATATTCACCGCGCGTTTTTGCCACCGCTCGCCGCTACGCCCGCCGTGAAAGCGAAATCGAAGATATCGCACAGGAAGTCTGGCTCAAGACCTTTAAAAAACTCGGAAGTTTTCGCGGGGAAGCGCCATTTGAACATTGGCTGATGCGGTTGACAGTGCGGACGTGCTACGATTTTCTGCGCAGGCACCAGCGCAATCGCGAGTCGGCATTTTCAGATTTGACCGAGCCGGAAAACGACTGGCTGGAGCGATTTGTAACGCAACCCGAAGCTGTCCCTGAAAACGCCGACGCGGCACGATTGCTCGTCGCGCGTGTGCTGGCGGGGCTCTCGCCGCCGGCACGACTGATTATCACTTTGCTGGAAATCGAAGACAGGTCGGTCAAGGAAATCGCCGCGCTGACCGGCTGGTCGGTGCCACTGGTCAAGGTGCGCGCATTCCGGGCGCGGGCGGAAATGAGAAAAATTCTGACCAAACTGCCCAAACACAAGTATTTGTAACCCCGCACTGCAGGGTTGCGTCTGATGGAATCGAACACTTATGGATCTTGCTGAACTGCAAAGGAAACTGATCGCCGCCGCCCGCGCAGACACGCCGGCAGATGGCGTGCCCTATGCGTTTGAGAAGCGAATCATGGCGTTGCTGCCGTCGCGTGCCACAACGAATAATCTGGTTTTGTGGGCACACGGACTTTGGCGGGCAGCCGCGTCGTCCGTGGCCATTGCACTAATGTTGGGCGTATGGGTTTTCTTCAACCCGGCGTCAGGCGCAAATGCAAGCGACCTCTCGCAAAATTTTGAAAACACACTGCTGGCGGCAGTGGACCAAAACATTCAAACCCAGTGAATTCGTGGAAAGTCATTTGGGCTGCCGTGGTGATTTTTGGCGCGGGTGTTTTAACCGGCGGGCTGCTGGTAAGCTGCGTTGATCGCTCGCCTCTGCAAAATGTCCGTCTCCCATTTGTAGGAGCAAGGCTGCATCTGCAAACGGGTGGTCATGACCAACTGCGTTCAGAAGAGTTTCCCCGACCGCGCTCGCCGGAAATGTGGAAGAAGGAATTTGTTGAACGCCTCGACAACGCGCTCAAACCCACACCCGCACAGCACGATGCCATCCAAAAAATCATCACCGAGGGGCAGGAGCAGAATCGGCAGATTTGGACAAATGTCGCTCCAAAGATGCGCCAGGAAATGGAGCGGGTCCACCAGCGAATCCGGGCGGAACTGACGCCGGATCAGCAAAAAAAGTTTGAAGCGTTGACAAAGCAATTCGCGCCGCGCCATCCGCCGCGTGACGAGGCGCCGCCGGGCCCGCCTCCTCCCACCAACAACGTCCCGCCGTCCTCACCAGACGGGGCGCCCGGCTCTTGAACTATTTCATTTCCCCACGAGGAGCGCGCGGATTTTTTTCCGCAATTCCTTGGTGATGGAACCGACAGGGCGGTTGCCGTCCACAATCGTGAAGCCATAATTCTTTCGCAATTGGCGGAACGCCGCCTGCATCGCGGTCTGGTATTTCACGAAGCTGTCGAACATGTCGCGCGAAAGACCGAGGTCCATGCCGCTTTCCCAATAATCCAGTGACGCGCTTTTGGCGAGATTGCGCTGCACAAGTTCCTGCGGCTCGACGGAAAGATAAAACACCGCGTCGGGTTCAAGCGCGATGCCATACAAATTTTTCAGCCACGACTCATTCATGCCTCGCACCATGTCGCGCGCCATGAGCGTGTAAATGTAACGGTCGGCCAGCACAATGAAACCCGCCTTGAGCGCGGGCAAAATCATGTTTTCCAACTGGTCGGCAAAGTCGGTCGCGTAAAACAGGCTCAACGTCGTGCGGCTCAAAATATTTCCATGCTGCGCCTTTTCCAGTTCCGAACTCACGAGTGTGGAACGCTTCAGACCCACTTGCACTGTTGGGTGGCCGCAGATTTCCAGCCAATCCACCAGCCGCGCAATGTGTGTGGAACGGCCCGAACCGTCCGCGCCTTCCACGACAATTAATTTGCCGGTAACCTCTTCAAGCTTCACGCCGGGAACACCGTGGCCGTAAAAACGGCGGCTTGGGGGAATGTTGCTGGAGTCTGTCGTCGGCTTTCTCATGCGGCCATATCCTCTTCGGCTTCCTTCGCTTTGTTGTCCGGTGGAGCGACAGGCAGAATGGTAGGGGGCAGCGGCAGCGGGCTGCGACGCCTGAATTGCGTGAGATTAATCCGTTCGCTCACAATCCTGCGCACGATCGACTGCTGCTTCTCCACGTGTTGATTGGCGTCCACCACAATAAAATTGAATTTGTGGCTCATCGCCATGTATTGCTCCAGAATGCGGCCTTGAAAAATGCGGAAGCTTTCGTAGGGATCGTTTGACAATCGCAAATCCATGCCCGCCTCGAAAAATTTCAGTTTGGGCCGGCCTTCGAGAATGCGGTTCAGCGACACCTCCAAATCCGCCTTGAAGAAAAAGGTGAGGTCGGGCTGCGCGGCGAAATTGTAAATGCCGCGAACCCATTCAGGCGGACAGCCGCGCGTCACGTCGCGCGCAAACGCCGTGAAAACATAGCGGTCGCACAACACCACGTAGCCCGCGCGCAAGAGCGGCAAAAGATGGCGCTCGTAGCGGTCGGCGAAATCCGTCGCATGAATAAGACTGAACGTCGTCGGCGTGAGCAGTTCGCGCTTCTTGCCCTTGCTCGTGGCCGACTTCACCAGTTCCGAGGAATTCCATTCGCTGAAATAGACTTTGACACCCTCGGCCTCAAGCCAGCGCTTGAGCAGATAGATCTGCGTGGACTTGCCCGACCCGTCGAGGCCTTCGACGGCGATGAGCCGCCCGGGGAAATTTAATTCCGCAAAAGTTTTCATTATTCGCAGGTCGCGCTTCCTAATTCTACCCAACCTGCCGGCTGCTACAAGTGCAAGTTAATAGCATGGTTGTCGTGTTTCTGTTTGTAAAATTTACGTGAATTTTTTCGAAAAAAACCGCAAATTCACTTGCCCGCACTTTGTGCCGTCATTACGGTGATTTTGCGACAGTTTTGACAAATTAAGCCCATGCGAACCAACACCGAAATCGGTTACGATTCGAAGATTGAAGGCGACGTCATCGTCACGCGGGTGGATGCCGCGTTGAACTGGTTTCGCAAAAATTCCGTCTGGCCGATGCCGATGGGATTGGCCTGTTGCGCCATTGAATTGATGGCGGCGGGCGCCAGCCGGTTCGATATTTCGCGGTTCGGTTCCGAGGTCATGCGTTTTTCACCGCGCCAATCGGACTGCATGATTGTCGCCGGCACCGTCACTTACAAAATGGCTGGCGCCGTGAAGCGGATTTACGACCAGATGCCCGAGCCGAGATGGGTCATCGCCATGGGCGCGTGCGCCTCGACCGGCGGCATGTATCGCAGCTACGCCGTGCTGCAGGGCGTGGACAACATCATCCCGGTGGACGTCTACGTTTCCGGTTGTCCGCCGCGACCGGAAGCCCTGCTCGACGCGTTGATAAAATTACAAAACAAAATCAGCAAGGAACCGGTTTTGAAACGGCTCACCGCAGTCGCAGCACTTAAATCTTAAATTTCAACGACGTGTCCGCCCTCGAATTCGCAAAAAAAATCAAGGCCAAGTTCGGCGATTTAATCTCCGAACCGACGAAGTTTCGCGGCGAAATTACAATTCAGCTTGGTGACGCGGAACGAATTGTCGAGGTGTGCGAATTTGCCAAAAAGGAGTTGGATTTCAATTATCTCGTGGACATCAGCAGCGTCGACAATTACGGCGAAGACCCGCGTTGGACGATCGTTTATCATCTGCGCCGCCTCGCGGATAGTTGCGAATTGCGGCTTAAAACCAGCGTAAGCGAGGAAAAGTCCGAGCTACCCAGCGTCACAACCGTTTGGAAGACTGCCAATTGGCATGAGCGCGAAATTTACGACATGATGGGCGTCCGGTTTCGCGGTCATCCGGATTTGCGCCGGATTTTGATGTGGGAAGGTTATCCGTATTTTCCGTTGCGCAAGGACTTCCCGCTGGCCGGCAAAACGACCGACGTTCCCGGCGTCGCATTCACCCAACCCGCACCACTCGAAGGCGGGCCGTTTGTGACCGCACCGGGCGGCAAGGACGCCATTGAACGCGAACCGCGCGTGCGAAATCCAGAAAGCTGATTTTCATGGCCGCAAAAGAACACAAAGAAGTTTGCGTTGGGGAGCACAGCCGCCCCGGCTGTGGTTCGGTGCGCCCCGCGCCGAACTCAAACGCGGTTGCACTTGCAAGTTCGCGTCCGGCGGCGGAAGAGCTTCAGGATGCCCAGAGCGAGCGCATGGTCTTGAACATGGGGCCGTCGCATCCGGCCACACATGGTGTGTTGCGCATCGTGCTCGAACTGGACGGCGAAATCATCACCAAAGCCGACCCGGATGTGGGTTATCTGCATCGCGGCGACGAAAAAATCGCCGAGAACATGACCTACACCCAGTTCATCCCTTACACGGACCGGTTGGATTATCTCGCGCCGCTGGCCAACAATGTCGCCTACGCGCTCGCGGTGGAAAAATTGCTCGGCATCGAAAAGGATTTGCCGCCGCGCTGCCAATACATCCGCGTGATGTGCGCGGAATTGGCGCGCGTTTCCTCGCATTTGCTTGGCATTGGCGCCTTCGCGATGGATTTGGGCGCGGTGACGGTGTTCCTGCTGACGTTTAACGAGCGCGAAAAGGTTTACAATCTGGCCGAGGCGATCAGCGGCGCGCGATTTACAACAAGCTACACCCGTATCGGCGGCGTGATGCGCGATTTGCCACCGGGTTGGACGGAACAATGCCGCAAATTTTGCAATGAGCTTGTTCCGGTGCTTAACGAGGTTGAGACGTTGCTCACGCGCAACCGCATTTGGGTGGACCGAGTGCGCGACCTCGCGGTGATTTCCAAGGAAGACGCCATTGACTACGGTTTAAGCGGGCCGAATTTGCGCGGCAGCGGCATCGAATATGATCTGCGGAAAGCGCAACCGTATCTTTGCTACAAGGATTTGGAATTCGACATTCCCATCGGCTCCGTCGGCGATTGCTACGACCGTTACCTCGTTCGCATGGAGGAAATGCGCCAGAGCCTGCGCATCCTGCACCAATGCATCGACAAAATTCCGGGTGGCGCGGACAACAAATCCAACGAACCGGTCAATGTGGCTGATGGCAAAATCGTTTTGCCGCCAAAACAAAAAGTCATGACGAAAATGGAGGAGTTGATCCACCAGTTCATGCTCGTCACGGAAGGCGTCAATTGTCCGCCCGGAGAAATTTATTTCGGCCATGAAAACCCGAAGGGTGAACTGGGTTTTTACATCAACAGCCGTGGCGGCGGCACGCCGTATCGGATGAAGATTCGTTCGCCGTCGTTTGTGAACTTGAGCATCATCTCCAAAATTTTCCCCGGCTGCCTCATGAGCGACACGGTGGCGATTCTGGGCTCACTCGATTTTGTGATGGGAGAATGTGACCGATGAAAGATTTCATCGCGAAGATGCAGAGAGATCAAGAAGTGAAGACACAATTTACGAATACTGTGGGTAGCACCCGCCTTCCGCCTTCGCGGCGCGCCAAAGCGCCGCTCCGGCGCGACGGCAGCCGGCGGGTTCAATTTCCCGATGCATCGGGACCGAATTGCCGCGGCAGGCGTACGATTGACATTAATCGGATGAACAACGGCAAACTGTGCTCGCAAAAGGTTTCGGGCGCGACGCCCGAAACAACCCGCGAGACGCGGGTGCTACCCCATATTTTTCCGCGCCTTTGCGTTATAAAATGAAATGACTCCCAGCGCCACAATTCCAATCCCGAACCCGCTCCAACGCCAGAGCGGCTTTACCGTGCCTGCCGCGCTCGAATCGGAGATTGACGAGCTGATCACGCATTATCCAGAAAAGCGCAGCGCGTCGCTCATGGTGCTGCATGCGATTCAGGAGCAGTTCGGCTGGATTTCGCAGGAAGCGGTCGAATGGACGGCGAAGAAGCTCGAGTTGCGGCCCATCAACGTTTACGAACTCGTAACGTTTTATCCCATGCTCCGGCAGCAACCGATGGGCAAGTATCAAATCAAAGTTTGCCGGACGTTGAGCTGCGCGCTGGGCGGCGGATATGAGCTGCACAAACATTTTTGCGAAAAGCTGGGCCTGGATGCGTGCAAGCATGGCCCGCAAACGACGAAGGACGGAAAGTTCACGGTCGAATTTGTCGAATGTCTCGCCAGTTGCGGCACCGCGCCGGTGATGATGGTCAACGACGACTTCCACGAAGGCGTCAGCCACGCAAAGGCGGATGAAATTGTCGCACAGTGTAAATGAACCGTGGTAACGCGAAGACGCAAAGAATGGAAAATAAATTCACAAAGACTGTTGGTAGCACCCGCCTCCGGCGGGTTCAATTCGGCGTCACGCCGAATTGCCACAGCGTGCGTTCGACGGTTGGGCGTCGGACAATCAACGGCAGTCTGCGTCGGCAGTCGGTTTCGGGCGCGACGCCCGAAACGACCCGCGAGACGCGGGTGCTGCCGTATTTTAATTTGGGAAGTTGGCTGCCCGACATGGATTTGAACCATGACAAACAGATCCAGAGTCTGCTGTGCTACCGTTACACCATCGGGCAAGCCGGAGCATTTGACAGGCTAAAGGGTTTCCCCACCCAGTCAAGCCGCCAAGCAAAAGCTGAATGCGACACGAATTGGGAAATCTCATTAGCACCCGGCTTTAGCCGGGTGTCTAAATCGTGGAGAATGGAAAACCGTTTCAACGGTTTTTTCGCCGTACGCCCGACATCCTGCGAAGAAAAGCCGTTAAAACGGCTGTGCTGCATGGCATCGCACAACACCGGGCTGAAGCCCGGTGCTAATGAGAGGACTTCGGTGAGGCATCCATGGAAATTGCGAGAACAGGAGTCTGAATAATGCCGAACGAGTGCCGCCTCATTTTGAAGCACGCCGATGAACCGGGTTACAC
>Ga0182011_10005130_pt1 | contig 10355 bp, 13 predicted proteins | sample 711E1DmetaG_FD_120481 | JGI IMG/M metagenome (GOLD analysis project Ga0182011, IMG submission 120481) | Permafrost microbial communities from Stordalen Mire, Sweden - 711E1D metaG | ecosystem: Environmental > Terrestrial > Soil > Wetlands > Permafrost | place: Sweden: Stordalen | collected...
ACAGGTTTCCGATATGGCATTTTGAAGATAAAACTCTTGATGGGTTTCATAAAGACAAAGCGTGTGCTGAACTATTTGCTGAAGGTTATACAGATAAAAAATACAAACCTGTTTACAAAGAATTTGTAGGTACAGTAAGGCAAGCAAAAGAATTTGTTGCTCGTTCAGCAAAAGGTAGAAATTTAAGTACTGAACAGTGTGGAATGATAGCAGTTCACGAAACACCTGAATACCTTGCTGAAGTAATTGAAACTGTTAAGAAAGAATCAAAAGAAAATAAGTTAAGAGGTAAGAAGTCAGACCTTAGTACTTCACCTACTAAGGTCAAAAATCCTTATAAGCGTAAATCAAAAACCAAAGCTGCCAATACTGTTGGCACTACACCTGCTATACTTGCTAAAATTCAGAAGTTTAAAGCTGAATTATCAACTGAAGAATTTGACCAGCTTGCTTATGAAATTGAAAACAGAATAACAACCTTAAAGGAATTTGAGGCAAAAAGACGTGCTGAACAGAAAGCTATAGAGATGTCAATTCAACCACCAATACCAACAGGTAATACAACTGACCTATTAACTGGAGATAGTTCAACCATGGCATTAGGAACAAGTGTGGATTCAAAAGGTATAGTAACCATGACTGAACATGAAGATGAACATGAAGATGAATCTAAAGATGAACCTAAAGAACACAAACCTTTCAAACCTATACTCACTGAAAGATATGTGAACGACCATGCAACAAGAGGTTTAAGGAAGGTGATTGCTTTGCAGATGGGGAAAAAAGTCATCGAAGATAAAATTCAGAGTGTCGGTACAGGTGATACGAAGGAATTAAACGAAAAAAGGTCCGCATTAATAGATGAAATACATATGAACATTTTTGAGTTTGGTTACCTGATGTATTTTGGTAAGAAATATGACCATGATACAATGAAGAATTTTGATGAGATGGCAAGATTGTGAACATCAAATGTGGGTTGCTCGATAATCTAAATTATGTTATTAATAAGTTACTTAACCGTGTAATAATTAAGCAATTAAGTCGTTTAAATTAGTAGTGTGAAGTTGGTAAGTGAGTTGGCAAAGAGCAGAACAAATGTTCTGCATAAACAGCACAGTTTTATAAGCAACGTTTTCTGTTGCTGATGTTCACAGAAAAACATTTTAGCGAGGATGCTAATGGTATTTTTAGTTAAATACTGTTAATGCCGTTGGCATCTACTTTTTATTGGAAATTAATAATAATTAAAATGTTATAAAAATGAGAAAAAAAGTTTTACAATCAGAAATTGATGCAATTACAACCAATGAAAAAATACTTTCAAGGTTGCAGCAGGAAAAAAATCAGCTTAAAGAATTGATTCAGGAAAATAGAATTCTTGCAACCAGAGTTTGGGCAATTGACCGTGAGTATTGTACTACAACTGGGAGTACAATTCATGAAGCATCTTATTCTAAAGGAATATTGACTCATCTGTACCTCAAAGGGAAGAGAGTATTCCGGGTTAAAGTTGGTGCACTAAAGCCAAGAGGTGGCTTTTCAAAAGCATATGTGGTGGACATCCCACTTGGAATATTAAATCAATAATTAAAATTCAAATACTATGGAAAAACTAATAAAAAACTTCATTGTAAGTCATTTGGTACTTTCTGATGTTGAATATGTAGGTATAGGCGTAAATTAACATTGATAAAAATTTAAACTTAAAAATTTAATGGCTATGATAAAAAGTAGTAAGGAAAAAACGGACTTAATCAAAAAGGTGTCGAGGTTGGATACTCGTCTTTCTAACAAAGAAAAAAAACTTTTTCAAAAAGTTTTAGAAAAAGGTTTAAAAAATTGGACTGATAGTGATATTGAATTTTTGACATTATTATATGACCTGCATCATTATTCAATGTTGCATGCTTTTGGTGTTGAAATTTTTCCTCATGAACAAACAGAACAAATTGAGAGAGAAGAAAAATTAAACAGAGAGAATGCCCGTAAAAGATTAGCTGAAGAACCATATTCATTGTGGTTTAAGGATATAAGACATTATAAATAAGCAGTGCTTAAATTAATTAAACCAGATGATTAGCATTTAATTCAATTTTAATGAAAACAATGGTTTGAAAAGCAGGATACATAATGAACAATCCTGCTTTTTGCATTAATGGCTTTTATAAGTACTTATAACCTGCCAGAGCGTGTCAAAACAAACTCTTCATTTCCTTCATTCAGGACCTTACATTTTCAAATAACACCATATCTCTTACCTCATATATTTATTTTTATAAACCCTGGCATCTTCAAAAAATTCATTATATTTTTACTCACAATTCACTGTAATATCATTTATTGTAACATACCCACAACTGAAATAATCTCTCGATTGTAACATCTTTTACTGGAAATCCCCTACTGTAATACCCTCTACTGTAACGTCCCTACTGAAATATTCTCCACTGTAATAGTCTCTACTGTAATATACCTTATCAATAGTATTATCTATTGATGCATCGAAAGCCGCCAAGGTCGATTGCGTAAAAGGATGGCGAAAAATAATTTTATATAATTTTTTACAAAGTGATAAAAATTGTCGAATTAATTCCGGAATGGATACTGTGTAATTTTTCTCAAGCGTCATATGCTGACGGCTATGGTCACGTAAGCCTGGATGTTTATGATAACAGGGATATCAAATGGATAGAACTGGCACTAAATGTGCTAAATATACCCTTTGAAGAAAATGAATATGTTGACGGTGATATGACGTTCATTGATTTTGAATTCTGCATTGAAGATTTAAAGGATGATTGTCCGACACTCTACAAAGAAATGAAGGATATGGACGCAAAAAATAAGATTTATAAAGGATTAAATATTAATTAAATATGGAAAGCAATGTTAAAACTATTCCAACAAAAGAATTTGGAAGGTACATGAACTCCGCAGAGAAGGAATATATCAAAGAAAATCTTTGCTTTTTTATTGATAAAGAAAAAAAAATAACTCGTAAAAGTATTGGAGATGAATGGTATATACATGAAGACCGAGAAACTTCAATAAGGTATCTACTTATGGATTATATACTTAAACATTTTAACCTAAATGAATTATACACTATATTCTTCTGCCAAGATTTTTACAGACTATCACGTGGAGTAATATCTGATGGAAGAAGAGGTGCTATTGAGAATATCAATAAGGATGTTTACTTTGCTCCGACAGAAAAAAAACGAATAAAACGTAAAGTATGGGATATGAATCCGCTTTTATTCGGACTGGTTCTTGAGTTCATACACAATTCAGAAATATTCTGGGACAATGAGAAAGAAGACTACTTGTTTCCGGAGTTTAGTAAAACCGGTCTTTAAGCATTTAAATCAAAGCAGGGTTATAACCACCCTGCTTTTTGATATTTATTTTTATTCATTGATTATTTAATTTCAGAAGGAGTCTTGGATTCAAATTTTACGGATTGTTATTATCTGAAACTCTTTTTTAGCTGCATTTAGTCTTGAAATCTCCTCAGATATTACAAACAGTAGGGATTCATAACAATTTTTGCCTATGGAGTCAATTATTTTATTTCCCATGGTCCTGAGAATTTGGTTAACCATAATATTGCCTTCAAGCATTTCATTCAAATACCCATAATATTCAATATGGAAATATGAATCAGCTTCCAAATTGGTATCGTGGTACTCATCATAAGTAATTCCATCATCAGGTTCATATATATCATCATAATCAGGTTCATAGTCGTTTGGCTCGTTAAAGGCATATATATTGTCGTTATTTTTCTCTTTATATCCTAAGCCATTAGTTTGTAAATCAGTTGTTATAATATTTGTTTTCATTGTTATTGTATTTAAATCTTAATTATTTTTATTGTAAGGGTCATCACCTTTCTCAGATAATAATTGCATATCAACACAGGTAGCGACAGAAAAACTTTGATAATTCAGTCGCCAGGATTGAGAGTCATTATATATTACCTCCATTATTCTGCTGTTCCGGCTTATTGCGTAGCAGGTTGTCCTGTTAACGCCTCTCCGAGAGGCTTCAAAGCCTCGTTCATTCATGAGTTTACCTACCGAAGGCACGTTTATTCTCTTACTGAACATCGGAAATTCTTTAGTGAGTAATGTGACAATATCCAGATTGGTTATGTAAAAGATATTGGCAGTTGTTATGGGATGGTCAAGATACTCATCAAGTATCAAATCAATATCAGATTTTTGCACATAGTCTTCGAACAATTGTTTTATCAAACTGAGGTCCTCATGCTGGAACGAATATTTAAAACCACTTGCAAATAAATTGTAGGCTTCCATGAATAAATCAATCAAATCAATCTGCCTCAATTTATCCTGGTCAATGCTCTGTAATTCAATGGGAAGAACTCTCCTGTTCTGTTGCTCACGGACCACTGAAAGATTATTGCCACTCCCGGCAAATGAACACCTACGTTTTATTGTTGATATCCTCCGGTCATACTTTCTCCTTGTTGTAAGTTGCTTTGTACTAAGTACTGTTTTGAAGGTTTTATCCATTTCATAACTTCTGCCATCCATCTCATCATCCACTATTAAAATTGCCTGACCCATTAATACTTTGAAATCATCATCATAAGAAAGTGAATGCTCTACCATATAACCTTGCAATTCTTTGGGGAGAGTATAATTCCGCAAGGTGGTAGTTTTGCCAATACCCTGCTCAACCGATAAAAGTGTGAGAAAGAATTCATTTGGGAATTCCCCATCAAGTGCCTGAGCAATCATGCCTACGTACCACTTTTTTAAGAAGTGTAGTACTACTGCTTTGTCGATATTTGTGTTTTTAAGAACCAGACATTCCAACCATTTTTCAAACGTTCCTTCAGGATGCCTGTCCTTGTTTGCTTCGATAAAATTTAATATTGGATTTATTGTTGCGATATAATGGGATTTGATGACCTCTTCGAACCTTGGTCTTGAAATACGCTTATCAAAATGTTTATTCATATCAATATAAAGCGTGTTATAATCCATTTCTTCAATGATTCTACCGTTTAGCGTTAAGTCTTGTATGAAAGCATCATATCTGACACCTAATCCATTAAGATATTCAGCGATTGAATCTGCGGTAACTGTGTCAGATTTTATCGTCACCGGGAAACCTAATGCCGGAAGCAGTCTCAATGTTGTTTTATAATCATCTTTACCAGCAAGTGTCTGGAGTATTTGGAAATGGTTATATGCTTTCCCGGTCTTGAACTCTGTTGAGGTGGAGAAGCAGAAAAATGTCCTGGTTTCCTTAAAATAATAACCGGAGTGTGGTGCTGAAGAACCTTTTCGAAGGAGATAATACTTCTCTTCATCTTCCTTCACTATTGACCAGTCATGTTTGATAAATAAATCTATTATGCTGTATTTATCATTAAAATCATTTATTGCTTTTTCACTGTATGTAAATGGTTTATCGTTCTTTGAAGTTTTACTTGTCCCTGAAGGAAAATATCGGGTCAGGCTTCTTGCTGTTTCCAACAGGAAATTACGTTCTTCAGAAGTTATAATAGGTACTTCGACATCAAGAGTCTCAAGGTCGAATTTTCCGAACATAATCTTATTGTTGATTTTACTTGTGCAGAAGTATCCTCCTTCTCCACGGGTCTCAATAATAACGGTCTTATCAGAGTTCAATGCGAGTTTCTGATTCTTCTCAATAACAGCTTCTGGACACCTGTAGATATAATGTAAGCCGCCACTTGGAGTTGTTTGGATAAGAAGTTTTTTTAGTAATTCAACAGGAATAAGGTCACTATATTCTGTTATGATAGTCCTTTGAGGGTCGTTTTTAATATCAATGTCAATACATTCAAGGTTTCCGCTAACCTTACCAGTTATAATTCCGACTGAACCCTGGTTCTTGAAGTGTGAGTGCCAGTCTGAGATTGGGGCAATTTTGGTTTGGTACTCCGCCCAAGGTTTTATAGGTGTTTTATCTTTATTTACTCGTATTATTGATAAACCAATATCTTGGCTGCTATTTTTTGTGCTACCGCTTTCGTTAAAGTCCCATTGTAGTTCCATTTTGAGTTAAACATTTACTTTCGCTGTTATTTTTTTCAAGTAGGCACTTCATAAGATACTGCTTGGTCCAGGTTGCTGTTCTTACATAGTCATTCCTGGCTCTGTCTTGTAAAAGTTCATAAAAGTCTTTGTCAAGGCAGAGATTCATTTTTACTGTTTGTTTTTTAAGCCTTTTCATTTGTTAAAAGATTTAAATCAAGTTATTTTTTTGAGGGATAAATTGCCCCCTCCTGACACTAAATACTTTTCAAAAAAGTAAACGACATCTTTTTGTTGCCGATTTTCGCAAATAATTATTCTTTTTTTCTTTTTTTTCTTACTTCAATCCGACAGGGTGACAGGCTGAATGTGACTTTTAAACAGGAATTGAGACAGTGACAGTGAGAATTCAGTATATTGAAAAGTGACTGTCACTGTTTTGATATTGTTTAAAAACCTGTTTTTACCTTGTCAGCCTGTCATCTTGAAAAGGGTACATTCAAATTAAAAATACAACTCTTAGGTATGGTGTTAAAAAAATAATAGATTTAATATTGAATAAAACATTAATTATTAGTACCTTAAACTTATATATAAGAGTTTTTTTTTAATTGAAAAAACACTAATGATAAACCCGATATTATTAACCGCATTAAACCAATATTTTGTGGCAAATATGCCACTCAATTTTGTCGTTAATCCAAGTATTCCAATTTTGTATTTCGGAGATGAAGTTGCGTATAGAAGTTCAAATCTTAAAGTAATAACGGTAGGAAAAAACCCATCGCTGAATGAATTTCTTGACCCAATCACGTATAGTTATAATATAGGCTACAGGTTCCCAAATTGGAACGGTACAAATCTAATGCAAGTATTAGATGAGTATTTTAGACAAAACCCTTTGCGACAATGGTTTTCATCATTTGAACCAATTTTAAATGGGAAAAACTGTTCATATTATACGAATACTAAATTCCAGAATATTGCTTTACATACCGACATTTGTTCACCCTTAGCAACTGACCCAACATGGAGCAAATTAAACATAAACCAAAAACAATTACTATTTCCACAGGGTGTGAAGATTTGGTGGAATTTGGTAAAAGACCTGGCTCCTGATATTATTTTAGTTTCTATCCCTCAAAATCTTTTTCAGAATAATATTAGTAATGTTTTAGGGCAACCAATTTATACAATAACCCATAGAACAAATGGTAATATTCGTACTAAACCCTATTTAGTTTACCAACAACAATTAAATATAAATAATAAAATGACGAAAATTGTATTTGGACAAGCTGCAAATAAGCCTTTTGGTACAATTACCAACGCTGATAAATTAATTATTGGAGGTTTAATATAATGCCAAGTATTGTACAGTTTATGCATCCGGGACCAGAACATGTCCCAAATAATCCACCGGCTAATAACCATATAAATTGGAATACAGGGAACCATAGGAGAAAGTTTCTTTGCTCAGATGGTGATTATGTAAATAATGGTCAACTATTTAAGGGCAATCTTATGTTTTGGGGTGAATGGGAACCAGCCAGTAATATTCAACCTTTGAATCAAAATGGCAATCCATTATACCCTAATTGGATACATTTTCCTTATTTGCCTAATCAGATTCCGAATGCCACGGGTCTTCAAAATACCGACCCTTTTGTATATGATATTGAATTTAAATATTTGTTATGTCAACAGTTCAGACATCATCCATTAAATCAAACTCAATTAGCGCACCTTGATGCTGGTTCATTAATTTTATTTGGGTCAGCAAAATACCCAAGGAATCCAAACGCTCTCTTTCAGCTTGATACTGTTTTTGTTGTAGCTGATTGGATTGTTTATAATCCTTCAATGCAAGCTTTACAGCCACCTGTGATAAGCCAAAATTATTTTAACATAGTCTACTCAAAGGCGTATCCTAATAATCAACTTAATCCAAACTTAGCACTACGGTTATATAAAGGGGCGACATTTAATAAAAAAATAAATGGAATGTATTCGTTTTCGCCATCACAATTATATGACAATAACAATATTGGTTTTCCTCGAATAAGCCTGATGAATTTGCCTCCCTATATAGTAAATAATTTAAGTCAAGGCTTTCATATTACAAATAATTTAGACTTGAATATAGTTCAATCATTTTGGGAGCAAATTGTTAATATATCGAGACAAAACGGCTGCATTGAAGGTGTACGATTCTACTAATTTGGCTGCCATTGAGAGATTAATGAAACTTTGTGAACTTATTTGACTTTGCTCTAAACCAAGATAGTTATTATCAATCAATCTCCAGAAACAATTCTTTTGGACTAATATCAAGCGCATCAGCCAATTCGAAGAGGCTTAAAAGTGTAATATTCTTTGCGTTTTCTGCACGAATTATTGAATTTCGATGGAGATTTATCTGTTGGCTGATTTCCTGCTGGGTCATACCAGAATTCAAACGTAGTTCACGTAGAAATGTACTGAGGAATTCAAGTCGCTTGAGATTTTGGTATGGAATTGTTTTGTTTGGCATGAATCTGGGTTTATAATAAATACTAAGCACAACAAATTATACATTATCCAATGCGATAATTATGCCTTCATGTACCATTTAAACCCAATTATGTTGATTAATTGTACCTGGAGATAGTAGTAAAAAGGCTATTAACTGCAATTATTAACGCCAAACAACACGTTTTATGGAATTTTCTATTGAAAAGCGTACCGACAGAGACGGCATTACTATTAAAACTACAAGAATTATGTGGGAATAAGGAGTTTCTTGGTACGTTTTAATGAAGGTCTTTGAAAAAGTCTGCTGGAGTTGTTCCTAATCCGGAGATTACTGTCATAAGTAAAGCCACGGTATAATTATCCCCAGTATCTGCTGACTTTTCAAATCTATAATAACTGTTCCTATTTATTCCGGCATGAAGGGCAAACTCTTCATACGACATCTTTTTTGCAATCCGCATTTTTTTAGCTTTTTCTGCAATCAACTTAAGTCGTTTGGTGTCATTATCAGAAATAACCATTGGTTTCTTTGGTAACCGTTTTGCAGCTTCTACTGGTTCTATAGCTTTTACCAATTTGTTATTAAGTGCTTGTTCCTTGTCCATAGCATTTAAGGTTTAGTCAAAAATACATAAAATAATGCAACAAATTTCTATATTTAACGTATTATATATATGGTATTATATATAAGGTTTAATTTATAGTGAAATTGAGATATGAAAAAACATAATAAAAGCACACCATTTAAAGCCAATGTTTTAATACATCTGCAAGAAATAAACCTGGAGCATAATTATAACGCAATCTATTACATAATTACAGAAATAGTAAATGGCATACCTCTCCATACTTATTGTTATGAAATACCTGAAAGCTATAAAGATAGCAGGCTTCTGGGCAAATCACATGAGAGGTATAATCCATATTCTCCAAATTGAAAAATCATCATAGTAATCTGTATATTATAGCTTACAATCTTTTAATTTATAACTAACGAGTATAACTACATAATTACCGACATGGCAAATCTTGAAAAATCAAAAACTGATAAGTCTCAGTATGACGACATCAAAATAAAATGGGAAGATAAATGTTCTACTGTTCTCGTAGGCAAAACCATTAAATCTGTCCGATATCTGTATACTGCGGAAAAGAAAGACATGTGTTGGACAAAGAGGTCACTGATAATTTTCTTCACGGATGGAACTTATATTTTTCCTTCCAGTGATGATGAAGGAAACAATGCAGGAGCATTTTTTACTTCTATTGAAGACATGGAAGTAATTCCTGCATTATAGAACATACTAAAAAAATTTGTGATGGAACAAAAACGTTCACTAAGATACAATACTGGTTGTAATTCAGCTTAAAGTATGATATTCAGTAAATTATGTTCCATCAGTAAATTTTCAGAAAAACATCACAGCAGGACAATATTCACATTTATTATTAACCACTTAAAAGTGATTCAAATATGAGTGCAAAATTCAGTAAAACGACAGCCGACCATTTATCCTGGAGTGAGGCAATGAATCTTATAAGAAATTTGTATGATGAAAAAAATTACAAAATTTCGCTCTTGGTCTCCTTTGGTTCATTCTGGGGTCTCCGAATAAGTGATATCCTATCATTGAAATGGGAGCAAGTCTATAATCTCGATAATTTTTCTTTAGTTGAGCACAAAACCGGAAAAACCAGAGAAATTAAAATTAACGCTCAGTTAAAAAGACATATTGCAGATTGCTACAAGAATATCAGACCTCGAACTTTGGATGAATTCATTTTTACCAGCCAGAAGGG
>Ga0182011_10005132_pt1 | contig 10352 bp, 9 predicted proteins | sample 711E1DmetaG_FD_120481 | JGI IMG/M metagenome (GOLD analysis project Ga0182011, IMG submission 120481) | Permafrost microbial communities from Stordalen Mire, Sweden - 711E1D metaG | ecosystem: Environmental > Terrestrial > Soil > Wetlands > Permafrost | place: Sweden: Stordalen | collected...
CCATTTTGGTTGGTTACCCTAAACTTGGTGCATCGCTCGGCATCGAACTGCCATGTTTCGTAGCCGTTGTAAATGATCTTTTCTCCCATAGAAATAGCTTTCGATGGGCATTCTAAAGCACACTTCTTACATTTATTACAAAAGTCCTGTAATCCGAAATCAATTGGTTTGTCAGGCAGTAAAGGGAGGTCAGTAGTGACTGCGCCTGCTTTGAAACGCAGCCCAAGGAACGGGTTTAAAATACAACCGCTGCGGCTCATTTCGCCGACGCCAGACAAAAGGAGAAGGGGTGGAATCAAAACCTGATAAGCGGTATGGAAATGAGCCCTGGCTGGGTAACCCAAACGGCGAATATATTCAGCCATCGTGGCAGTAATGAAGCCATTGTTTGAATAACCTCTAAAGCTTTGAGCGCCGGATATCCAATCCCTGCCCGTTGAGCCATGCATTGTGGTGTAGTCCTGGTCAGTGACAATAACAATCGCGTACTTATGATGATTTTCAATTGGCTTCCCCCTCGCGTTGTGGCTATAGACGGCATACTGAGGCAGCTCACAAATTCCGACAATATCAGCACGCAAAAAATAGCCCAGCCGCTTAATATGTTGGCTGAGTATTGCCGGATCATCCGGAATTTGGGCTTTTTGGGAGCTTGTTTCACCATCGGCAATCGAATGCAGATGGTTAACCATAAAGTTCTCGGCAGCACCAACGGGTTCCTTTGGGATAAAGCGGTTGATTTCCGTTTTGGCAAGTGGACCGAACTGTCCCAGAGCAGTCCGGATAAACCCGCTGTCACGCTCACTTACCTGGGAAATATTCCCCGTTATCTTAGTGGTCGGCTGTGCGACCCGCTTTAACTTTTCTACAGGATAGGGGCCACATTGGAGTTTCTTGTTGCTCAATCCGTATAAATTTTCTTTTACCATCAGTGTCTCCTACTTATATAATTGATAGGTTCCTCAGTTCGATGGTACCTATTGTAATTAAATAATTTGCTACCTATTAAAATGTTAGTTGCGCCCAGCCATCCTTGATGAGTTGGGAAATAATCGGACCGACGTAAACAACTGTGATTCCTTGGGCTTCAAGCTGAGAGGTGATACCCATCCGGTCGGAGCACCACTTGCAGGCAAGAATCTCTATGCTGTAACCTTTCATTTCCTTAATTTTCTCCTGGACTTCCGTATCAAACGCCGCAAGTTTTTCGGATGGCCCAAAGAAGATGACTTTCACTTCATCGAGCCATTTATTCTTGGCACAGTTCATTGGATAAACCAGACCTACTTCAAGAGCTTGTTCACGATTGGAATCGGTGATGATAGCAAAGACTTTGTTCGCCATATTTTTCTCCTATCTTAATCTTTTAGAAAGAGCCTTTTAAAATAATCGATAGTTTGTTAATGTGATTATACTATTTCTCTTTAGATAAGCTGCTTGTCCTGCAGAAAAATATTTTCAAAGTAATATTATATTACTTATTTTGTAGTCAAATGAGTGACAATTGCAAGGGAATTCAAACCACCCGAACCTTGTTTTAAACTTGAATTAAACAGTTGGTGAAGGTACAAATTCTCTTCCACAAGCCCGGCGTTCTTTTACGAGGAAATCAACTTTGGAGTATGACAGAGCTGAATCCTACTTGAACTCCCTCATCTAAATTTTGCTTCGTGCTTATAAATTGAAGATAAGTTCAAAAACTCTGGTTCCATCTATTGTGCAGTAACGCCAACTTTGCTGGACTAGAACTCCGGCTGCAATAACCTTGATCTAAATGTTAATCAGTTGGACAGTAGCCTGCTACCAATAGCTGTTGTAACGCAGGGGTCAATCCCTTCTGCTCAAACTAAAGTTCTGGAACTGTTCCGAGTGGCCCACCAACTACTTGCAAAAATATAGCAGAAATCAGTTAGCCGATTGCATAGTTTTACATTACCTAAAAGCTTGCCAGAGCCTTTTCTGTAGCTTTTTCCCTCATCCATAGTAGTATGATAATATGTTTCCTTCCGGCTAAATATTTGACTACATGATATAATTATAATATTCGATAATAGGATTTATTACTATTATGATACGCAGAGAAACTAAACAAAGAGAAGCAATTCTGAAAGCCTTGAGAAATACAAGGTCTCATCCTACGGCTGACCAGATATACGATGAGGTCAGAAAAAATATACCTAATATCAGTAAGGGAACCGTTTACCGAAACCTACAGGTCTTGCAAGATGATGGAGCTATTACAGAGCTTAAACTTAATGATACCCTGAGCAGATACGAGGTTAAACAAGAAAGTCATTACCACTTCAGATGTGAAAAGTGTGGACGTGTAAGTGACATCGACATGCCTGTTAATATAGAACTGGACCAACAGGTAGAAAAAAGAACCGGGCTCAAAATCTCATACCATCAGCTAGAATTTCGTGGTCTTTGTAAAGATTGTCAAAAGAAATAGAAACTAGGAGGTAGTGTGATGGCAGTTAAGAAAACCGGCGAAAAATATAAATGCATTATCTGCGGTAACGAGGTCATTGTAACCAAAACCGGTGTAGGAACAGTAGTCTGCTGCGGGAAAAACATGGAAAAAATATAGGGATAGGAGAAATACAAAATGGGGAATTCGATTAAAGGTAAAAAAACAGAGAAAAACCTAATGGCGGCTTTTGCCGGGGAATCACAGGCCAGAAACCGCTACACTTATTTCGCCAGTGCTGCGCGTAAAGAAGGCTTCGAACAGATTGCTAACATTTTTACAGAGACGGCGGAAAATGAAAAAGAGCACGCCAAGGTATTCTTTAAACATTTGGAAGGTGGCGACGTAGAGATTGTTGCTGCTTATCCCGCCGGCATTATTAAGGATACCAAATCTAATCTAGAGGCAGCCGCCGCTGGCGAAAAGATGGAGTGGACTGCGCTCTATGCCAATTTCGCCAAAATCGCTAGGGAAGAAGGCTTCAATGACATTGCTATCTCTTTCGAACAGATTTCAAAAGTGGAGAAATTCCACGAGTCCCGCTACCGCAAGTTAATTACCGATATTACCAGTGGCGAAGTTTTCAACAAGAAAGTAGTCATGAAATGGCACTGCATTAACTGCGGCTACATCTATGAAGGAACCGAAGCGCCCAAGGAATGCCCGGCCTGTAAACATCCCCAGGCTTACTATGAAGTGCTCGCGGAAAATTACTAAATATTTACTGCGATGGTACACAGCTAATAGATAAATATTATTTATAAATAATTGAAAGGAGGAAACATTATGGAAGATGACAAGAAACCGGTAACGGGCATGGCTCACAAACGCACTGCCAGTGGCGGCAGGACGAACCTGGACTGGTGGCCGAACCAGCTAAAGCTCGATATCTTGCACCAAAATTCCTCCAAGTCCAATCCGATGGGCGAGGATTTCAACTACGCTAAAGAGTTTAAGAACCTTGACCTGGCAGCCGTAAAGAAGGACCTCCGCGAACTGATGACGAAGTCGCAGGACTGGTGGCCAGCGGACTTCGGTAACTACGGACCTTTGTTCATCCGTATGGCGTGGCACAGCGCCGGCACCTACCGCATGGGCGACGGCCGCGGCGGCGCAGGCAACGGCAGCCAGCGCTTTGCGCCCCTCAACAGCTGGCCCGACAATGTGAACCTCGACAAAGCACGCCGACTGCTCTGGCCGATCAAGCAGAAATACGGCCGGAAGATTTCCTGGGGCGACCTGATGATCCTTGCCGGTAACGTCGCCCTGGAATCGATGGGTTTCAAAACCTTCGGTTTCGGCGGCGGGCGCGAGGATATCTGGGAACCGGAAAAGGACGTCTACTGGGGCTCAGAAGACAAATGGCTGGGTGATAAGCGCTACTCCGGCAATCGTGATCTCGAGAATCCGCTCGCCGCCGTGCAAATGGGACTGATTTACGTTAACCCGGAAGGCCCGAACGGCAACCCCGATCCGATCGCTGCGGCGCGGGATATCCGCGAGGTCTTCGCCCGCATGGCGATGAACGACGAGGAGACGGTGGCCCTGATTGCGGGCGGCCACGCGTTCGGCAAGACCCATGGTGCCGGTGACGCGAAACATGTTGGGCCTGAGCCCGAAGCGGCTGGCATCGAGGAGCAAGGCCTGGGCTGGAAGAATAGCTTTGGCACAGGCAAAGGCGATGATACGATCAGCAGTGGCCTGGAAGTCACCTGGACCAACACGCCCACGAAGTGGAGCAACAACTTCTTCAGGATACTGTTTGGCTATGAATGGGAATTGACCAAGAGCCCGGCTGGTGCGCACCAGTGGAAGCCGAAGGGTGATGCCGGCGCCGGTACGATGCCGGATGCGCACGACCCGTCAAAGCGTCACGCGCCTTCGATGCTTACAACTGACCTCGCTCTGCGGTTCGACCCGGTTTACGAGAAGATTTCAAGGCGCTTCTACGAGAATCCAGACCAATTAGCAGACGCGTTCGCCCGGGCGTGGTTCAAGCTGACGCACCGCGATATGGGCCCGCGCACACGCTATCTCGGCCCGGAGGTTCCGGCAGAAGATCTGAACTGGCAAGACCCCATCCCTGCCGTCAATCACAAACTGATTGATGCACAGGACATCGCCTCCCTCAAGTGCAAGATCCTGGCTTCTGGACTGTCAGTGTCGGAACTGGTTTCGACCGCCTGGGCGTCCGCGTCCACCTTCCGTGGCTCCGATAAGCGGGGCGGTGCCAATGGTGCCCGCATTCGTCTGGCGCCGCAGAAGGATTGGGAAGTCAATCAGCCTGCCCGGCTGGCGAAGGTGCTCAAGACCTTGGAGGGCATCCAGAGCAATTTCAACAGCGCACAGTCCGGCGGCAAGAAGATATCACTGGCTGACCTAATAGTTTTAGCAGGTTGCGCAGGCGTCGAGCAGGCTGCAAATAATGTTGGTCACAAGGTAACGGTTCCCTTCACGCCGGGACGCATGGACACCTCGCAGGCGCAGACCGATACGGCCTCATTTACGGTACTCGAACCGGTCGCGGACGGTTTCCGCAACTACCTCAAGACCAAGTTCTCAGTATCAGCCGAGGAGTTGCTGGTTGATAAGGCACAATTGCTGACCCTGACTGCACCCGAAATGACGGTGCTCGTGGGCGGTATCCGTGTCTTGAATGCTAATTTCGGACAGTCACGGCACGGCGTCTTCACCAAGAGGCCAGAGACGCTCACCAATGACTTCTTCGTGAATCTGCTCGATATGAGAACGACCTGGACTGCCACCTCGGGAGACAAAGAAGTATTCGAGGGTCGTGATCGCACAACGGGCGAACTCAAGTGGACCGGCACCCGTGTCGACCTCATCTTCGGTTCGAACTCCCAACTCCGGGCTTTGGCGGAAGTCTACGCATGCGCTGATTCCGGGGAGAAGTTCGTGCAGGACTTTGTTGCGGCGTGGAATAAGGTAATGAACCTTGACCGCTTCGACCTCGTCTAAAACCATAGATTATGATGAAAGGAAAGAACCGCTAAAGTCGTAAACTTTAGCGGTTCTTTCCTGGTTAAATACCATTCCTCATTATCGACATGTTTCAACAAGAGAAACACCGCCAAAAGATCAAAGGTAATACCCTTGTTCGCCTCATAAGTATCGCTGACCAGTGGATAATTTAAAGTAAGCGCGCGATTTGAAAAACAATGATGGCCATAACGAACGACAGTACCAGTTGATAAGCTACCGTAAAAAGCGGCCAACGCCAGGTTTTGGTTTCCGAGCGAATTGCGGCTACAGTCGCCACACAGGGGATAAAGAGCACTTGGACGACCAGGAAAGCTAAAGCTGAAGCCGGTATGAGCATAGTTTTCAATTGTGCGGTTAAGGCGGCCCCCTGGCCGCCTGTAAGCGTTCCCAGAGTGGCGAGAGTATTCTCCTTGGCGATGAAACTGGATAAAAGAGCCACCATCATTTGCCAATTCAAACCCATGAGTCTTCCTAACGGCTCTAAAAATTTTCCAATACTTGAGAGAAGGCTTGTATTGATGTCACCGTTGGGAATAAACGATAACATCCAGATGATTACTGAAACGGAGAGAATTATCGTCCCTGCGCGTTTGATAAATGCTACCGTGTTTTGCCACGTTACCAAACCGATGATTTTCGGATTGGGTAAATGATATAACGGCAGTTCCATGAGTAAGGCACTGTCTTCCCCTCCGACCACAAAATGGTTCATAATAAGCCCGGTGATAATGAGCATTATTAAGCTAAATAATATTATACCAATCGATACAAATATTGCCGCATTGCCGAAGAAGGCTGCGGCAATCAAAGTGATCACGGCCATTCTGGCAGTGCAAGGGACCAGTGGAGTTAAGAGGATTGTCAGCAGGCGAGACCGCGGTGAATCGATAATGCGTGTTCCCAGAATCGCCGGGACATTGCATCCAAATCCTAAAACCAGGGGTAAAACAGATTTACCGTGCAGCCCGAGCGAATGCATAAATTTGTCGGTGACAAAAGCCGCCCTGGCAGTGTAGCCGACATCTTCCATAAATGCCCAGGCGGCGAAGAACAGCATCAGAATAGGGATAAAAGTCAGAACCGTGCCGACTCCGCTAATAATACCGTTCGCTAGGAGACCTCTAACCCAGGTTGGAGCGTTAAGGTGAGCAGTTATAAAAGTATGGCTGCTCTCGACTAAGTGCACTTCCAATAACTTCTGTATTGGGAGGCCGATGCTGTAAACCAACCCAAAGATTAGACACAACACTAATAAAAGAATGAATAACCCTGATATCGGATGAGTGGCAACCCGATCAATTCTTTCCGTCAAAGAAACCCTGCCCAATGGAGGTTTTTCCTGAGTTGCCGCCATCATTTTTTCTACCCACGCATAACGCAGGGTGGCAATGGTTACTGCCGCAGATTCGTGCTGCATGAGATAAGACTCCAGTAATGATGATTGCTCGTTGGCTGCCCGTCCAATAATCAGTTTATTAATTTGAGAGTCGCCTTCGAGTAATTTCATTGCCGTCCAGTGTTTCGGATAAGGTGCAGTTATTGCGTCATCCAGCAGTTGCGCTACATGGTCGATTACTTTTAATATCTCGCTGCCGTACTCAATATGCTTCAATTCACGTGAACCTAAGGGTTGATTGTACTCCTGTTCAATTGCTGCCAGCAGGTCGTCAAGTCCTTGGTTCTTGCTGGCGACAATGGGAATTACAGGGATGTTTAATTCATTCGCTAGTGCTTTAACGTCAACCTTCATACCTTGTTGCTGGGCAACATCCATCATGTTAAGAGCAATGACTAGACGCGGGGACAATTCAATCAGTTCGGCAACCAGATACAAATTCCGCTCTAAACTGGCGGCATTAAGTACGGCTACTACAACATCCGGATTTTCCTTGATAAGATAGTCCCTGGCTATTTGCTCTTCAGCGGAATTGGCTGTCAAACTATAGGTGCCCGGCAAGTCAACAATATCTATTGTCAGATTACCTCGGCGTACTATTCCAGTTTTTTGTTCGACTGTTTTTCCCGGCCAATTGCCTACATGCTGGGAAAGCCCGGTTAGGAGATTAAATACAGTACTTTTACCCGTGTTTGGCGCGCCGGCCAGAGCTACCGTAATCGTGCTTCCATTCATTTTTTCTGTCATGCAGTTTCGTTCCGGGTAACAGTAATGTGGTCAGCCAGATCTCGTCCCAAAGCTATTGCCGTATCATGTACCTTGACCAAAACCGGACCGCTATTGTAATTCTCTAACATCTTGATTACGCTACCTGGTGTAAAACCCAAAGAAAGACAGCGCCCCAGCAGATTACGTTCCCCAGTATACTCTTTCAGGATTCCCGAATGTCCGGCATCAAGTTTACTGAGAGTTGTTTCTTCTTTAGCGACATTTGATTTTTCAATAGTAACCGGTTCTGCCAGAAGAGCTTCAGCCAGCTTCGCGTTCAGTCGGATTCTTTTCTTGCCAGCTTCTATTTCAAGTGAACCATCTTCATTTTTCCTTTTGATCGTGACAACAACCTCTGGTTTTAAACCCTTTGTTTCGATATCCCGGAGTAACCCTGAATCGCTTTCATCAATGGCAACGATATTCACTCGTTGGAGCGGCTGGAACCTGGTAAGCGGCACGGCTTTTTCTTCCTTAATGTTGCCTTCCTTGTCAGGAATAGAATGCCCATGGGGACAGGTATCCGTATCGCCGAGAATGACCGCAAGTCTTTCTTCGACTTCCGGAACATCGAGATGTTCCAATTTGCAGGCGACTTCATGTACCTTGTCCCATTTCATACCAAGGATATCGGTGAGAAATCTTTCCCACAGACGGTGCTGTCTTATTACGCCAAGCGCTTTTTCCACCCCAATGTCAGTTAATGTTGCGCCTTTACTTGATTTATAATCAATCAGACTTTTGCTTTCAAGATTCTTCAGCATATCGGTGACGGCAGGTTGAGAAACTCCCAAATCTCTGGCTAAAAAAGAGGTAGAGGCGGGATTTCCCTTACTTTGCTCTTTATAAATTGCCTCTAAATATTCTTCGGTTCTTTCAGTATCCATGTCAACCTCCCTTATTAAGCTGACTTAATTAAGCTATCTTAATTATTGCATAATTTTTGTTTTTCTACAATAAGTTGCTCTTGTTTTTAATAATGAAAGGGTACAAGCAGTAAACTCAATGCATAGCTTTAAAACATATAGTATAATAAATACCCGGAGCAAAAAAAGGAGATAGAAATGGAAAAAACATGGAAACCGGTAACAGCGGGAATATTAAGCATCCTGTCGGGCGCTGTTGCCGCGCTTGTGGGCATAGGAGCTATTGTAAAGGGTGATTTAGCTAGACGCATGATCTTCCACAGAGGTGGCGAGATAATCGGTGTTTTGCTCCTTATATTAGGCATAATCGCTGTCATCGGGGGCATTTTTGCAATAAGAAGGCGTGCCTGGGGGCTTGCATTAGCAGGAGCTATTTGTGCCCTGTTTCCATTCCAAGTCGCTGTCCTGGGTATTCTTGCTATTATATTTGTGGCACTATCCAAGGGAGAATTCGACCAATCTATCACCAAAGCAGTGACTGGAACGGCGTCAAGCTCTGGAACGAAGTCAGAAAGTACCACACTGGAAAATAAGACTCCTAACGATAAAACCTCCAGCTAACCATGGCGGATAGGATTATAGACACCACAAAAGCCATTATATGTGGCTAAACAAACTAATTCACTTCTTTTTAAATGGCTTGGAAATGTTACATATGGCATCCGGTCAATGATCTCGATGGTTACGAGTAATACATGGGGCCTCACGGGAGTTCAATTTGAGGGCAGAACATCAGTGGTTGAAGCCCCTAATCCACTTAAGTAGCATTTGGATATTGCATGAAGCTAATTCGGTGAGGTATGAATGAATCCAACTTTGGTAAGGGCCGTAATCGTTGTTACGTTTGCACTGGTATTTTATTCTGTTGGCGTAATAATGGAACAGCGCAAATCCTTCGTATCATGGAGCATCATCCTCTTTATGACCTTGGGAGTTGCTTGTGATATTTCGTCCACCACCTTGATGATAATCGGTTCAAGAAATATCCCGTTCACATTACACGGTGTTTTGGGATATAGCGCCTTAGCCTTGATGCTCGTTGAAACCATACTGATGTGGAGGCATTGGATAAAAAACCATCAATCACAAGTCTCAAAAAAATTAGGACTTTACATACGGATCGCTTACGCCTGGTGGGTAATCGCTTATATTGCTGGTGCTATAATCGCAATATTTATTTAATGATTCAGAGAATCCAGCCAAATTATGGTCGCACAATAAGTAAAAGCTGCACTGCTGGAATCAGCTCCTTCTTTTCAAATAGTAGTTCGGGAACTGTTCCGAATGGCCCACCAATTATTCCCTACGAATGACCGCCCTGCCCAAGATCGAATAGACAATACACAAGATACAAACAAATTCCAAATCTCTGGTTTCCAGCCGAAGTGGTTTCCTAAAACTGTAGTAAAGCCTCCAATATTGGAGGCTTTTTTGTTTTATATATATATGGTGCCCTTCGAAGAGCGTATTAAACGTACCATTCTTGAAGTTGCATAGCATTATTTTGTATAACTCGACAATTCGTCCTTTCGTTAACATTGCATTAAGGTTGGCGTGTTATGATAATTTCCATGAGAGTATTGATAGTTGAAGATGACCAAAATCTGGCTGAAACCATTAAATCCGGTCTGGAAGAAAGCGGCTACGCAGTTGACTGGGTTTCGGACGGATTCTCTGGCCTCGATATGGTAAGCGCTTATGCCTATGATGTAATCATCCTGGATATCATGCTGCCCGGAATGGATGGCTTCACAATCTGCCAAAAAATACGCTCCAAACACATTGAGTC
>Ga0182011_10005133_pt1 | contig 10351 bp, 8 predicted proteins | sample 711E1DmetaG_FD_120481 | JGI IMG/M metagenome (GOLD analysis project Ga0182011, IMG submission 120481) | Permafrost microbial communities from Stordalen Mire, Sweden - 711E1D metaG | ecosystem: Environmental > Terrestrial > Soil > Wetlands > Permafrost | place: Sweden: Stordalen | collected...
CGCAGGCCAAGGGCCTGCCCCACAAATGTGAAAACTCCAGAGGGCAGTCCTTTCGGGCTTCTGCCCGGCGTAATCGGCCTTTAATCGGCCCCTAATCAGGGATAGCTTTCCGGCCGCGGCTGGGTTAATCTGTGTATAGGCGTTCGCGCGGGGTTCTTCTTGCTAAGGGACTACCCGGCGGGCGCGCAAGCTGGGCACAGGCGGCCCCTGGGACTATGAGCTGGTCGTCTTCTCCGAAGAAGGACGAATCTGCCGCGCCTCTGACGCCCCGTCCGCAGAGACTGGGCGAGCGCGTTGCCATTCTCGAGGCGGCTCTCGAAGCCGTTGGCAATGGCGCGATTGTCGCCGACGGGAGCGGGACGGTGCTGGCGGCCAACCCCGCGGCGGCCCGCCTGCTCCGGGTGCCCAAGGTGTCGGCCCTGCCTTCCGAATGGATGACCGGCGACTCTCCGGTAGTCCGCGCGTTGCGAGGCGAATCCGCGGAGTCCACGGAACTCGTCCTGCCCGGAAGCGCTGGAAGCCGGTTGCGAGTCTCGGCCCGGCCGCTACGGCGGGCTGGAGCCGCTCCCGCCGCGGTAGTGATTCTCGAACCCAGCTCGCCGGGCGCAGCGGCGCGCTCCCGGCAGGCGGACTGGGCCTGGGAAATCATCGAAAGCGTGGCCAGCCTGGTCGTGGTGCTGGATCCCGAGGGGCGCATCCTCAGATTCAACCCCGCCTGCCAGGCGGCCACCGGCTACAGCCTCGAGGAGGTCAGGGGCAAGCGCTTCTGGGATCTCCTATCGAGGCCGGAAGAGGTCGACTCCGTCCAGCGCCTCATCGGGGAACTCCGGGCCGGCCGCTTCCCCACCTATCACGAGAATTACTGGGAGGCCAAAGACGGGGCGCGGCGGCTGATCGCCTGGTCAAGTACGGTTTTGCTGGACCGCCGCGGCGCCGTCGAATACATCGTGGCCACGGGTACGGACATTTCCAGCCGCAAGCGCGCCGAGGACGCCTTGCGGGAAGCCAACGAAACCTTGCGGGCCGTGATTGAGACCAGCCCCCTGGCCATCGTCGCCCTGGATCTCGAGGGCCGCGTGAGGAGCTGGAACCGCGCCGCCGAGAGCATTTTCGGATGGCGCGAAGAGGAAGTGCTGGACCGGCCGCTCCCCATCGTGCCCGACGACGACCTCGAGTTTTTCCGTGGGAATATGGCTCGCGTCCGGCTCGGCGAAACCATCGCGGGCGTCGAGCGGCAGCGCCGGCGCAAGGATGGTTCCCTGGTCGATGTCGAGATCTGGAACGCGGCGCGGCGGGACGCCTCCGGCGAAATCGTCGGCGTGATCGCAGTGATCGCCGACGCGACCGAGCGCAGGCGCCTGGAAGAGCAGTTCCGTCAGTCCCAGAAGATGGAGGCCGTGGGACGGCTGGCTGGCGGCGTGGCGCACGACTTCAACAACCTGTTGACGGTCATCACCGGTTATAGCCAGATGATCCTGGACTCGATGGAGCAAGGAGACCCGCTGCGCGGCGATCTCCAGGAGGTGCTGAAGGCCTCCGAGAGTGCGGCGGCCCTCACCAGCCAGCTCCTGGCCTTCAGCCGCCGCCAGGCCGTTCAGCCTCGGGTCTTGGACTTGAATGCCCTGGTGCTCAGTCTGGAGAGGATGTTCCACCGCCTGGTCGGCGAGCAAATCGAAATGCTAACCGAGCTGAGTCCCCGGTTGCCCCGGGTGAAGGCCGATCCCGGGCAGCTTCAGCAGGTCCTCATGAACCTGGTGATGAACGCGCGCGACGCCATCCCGAACAGCGGGCGCATCAGCATCCAGACCGAGTCGGTGACCCTGGAAGGGCCGCACATCTCCGGGGCGCCCGGCCTGCCGGCGGGACCCTATGTCGCGCTCTCGGTCATCGACACCGGCAAGGGCATGGACGAGGAAACCCGCCGCCACATCTTCGAGCCCTTCTTTACCACCAAGCCGCGCGGCAAGGGAACCGGGCTGGGCCTGAGCACCGCGTACGGCATCATCCGTCAGAGCGGTGGCGACATCTGGGTTTCCAGCGAGCCGGGCAGCGGCTCCCTGTTCCGCATCTACCTTCCCGTGGCCCTGGAGGCCGCGGCGGTGGGCGCCCCGAACGGCGTGAGTCCTACCCCGTACAGCGGGACGGAGACGGTCTTGCTGGTCGAGGAGGAAGCCGGCTTGCGCGACGTGATCCGCGAGGCGCTCTCCGCGAACGGCTACACCGTCCTCCATGCCAGCGGCGTCCGTGAGGCCCTGCGCATCTGCGAGCGGCGCCGCAGCCCCATCCACCTCTGCCTGACCGATGTCGTTCTGCCCCGGACGAGCGGCCGGGAGCTGGCCCGCCGCGCCCTGGCCTGGCACCCGCGCATGAAAGTGATCTACCTCTCCGGCCACGCGGATGGCCCCAGCCTCACGCCCGGCGACAGCGAGAGCGAAAGCTTCGTTCTCCACCAGCCCTTCGCCCCGGAAACCCTGCTCGCCAAGGTGCGCCAGGTGCTGGACCAGAAGTAGCTACCGCGCAGATCAGGTCTTAGGCCGCCGTCTTTTTCCGCTGAGCGCCCGGTTTACCGCCTCCATGGAGAAAGCCTCGGGATCGTACTCTTCTCCGACCCAGTCCAACAGCTCTTCGTGGCGCTCGTGCTTCGGGTCCTGGATCGCCTCCAGCAATTCGTAGAACCCCGGGATGCCCCCGCAGTCTTCCGGCGGGCACGCACGTTGGCCTCCCGTGCACGCCGGATACGCCAAGCTGGGGTCCACGGGCAAGCGCTTCTCAAGGACCATGCCGTGCTCCCAGCCGTCGCCGAAGTCGTATATGTAGATGGCCTTCGCGCCCACGCGGCCCAGCACCTGATGGAGCCGGACTTGGCGCTCATCCATCAGGCTGTCCACGCTGAACCCACCATCGTTCAGAACCGGCTCGCCGTACCTCTGACGGCCAACCTGAAACTCGTGCAGGTGCGAATGCTCCCAGCCCATGGCGGACTGGAGCACGTTATGCAGTCCGGCCAGCGTCAGATCCGCGGGGAGCAGCAGGCGGCGCCAGATGGGCGGACTGGTCCCCAGCAGCGTAACCTTGATCTGATAGATCCCCCCAGTCGGACTCTTCTGTTTTGTCGGCATGGTCAGGCCTCCTTAAGTAGCTATCGCGCCGGCCCGCTCCCGCCAAACTCCCAGGTCTCGCTGATCGAGCGCCGGTTCTTGAGGTACACCTCCAGCCGGAACGTAACCCGGTCCGTCACCCGGTGGTACGTGACGCTGAAGCCCTGCCGCCGCAACACCGTCTGCTCGATATCCAGGGATTGGCTCTGGTTGCCATCGATGATCGAGAGCACGGCCCGTTCGGCATGCGCGATCGCGGGAGCGTTCCGGTCCCAGGTCAGGCACAGGTTATCCCCGTACTCCACCACCAGCAGCGAGAGCGCATAGGGGTCGCGGGGCGGCGCGGCCTGCCGCCCGGGTGCAGGCCGGAGACCGCGTGCCACGGCGAAGCCCAGTATGCCGACCACCAGGTACACGCAAACCAGGATGGGGATCAGCGTCCACCAGGAAACCCAGAGCGGTTGCGCCGGCCGCGCCGATTCCTCCTCGGCCACCGCTGGCGGAACGGTCGAGCCTTCCTCCGCTGCCGGAACGGCATACGTTTCCTTCGTGGCGCGCTTCCACCACCGCCATTCCCGCTTCTCCCGCGGCGGCGGGCCGCTCAGAAACGCGGGCAGCGGCACGTCCTCCGGCGCTCCGGCGGGCGCTTCGTCCGATGCCGCCGGTGGGGGCTCGGGCTGGGGCTCCGGCGCCGGCTGGCTCGCCGCATGCGCGGCCGGAGCATGCGACTTCATCGGGAACTCCTGATAACTCGATTCCGCGTGGATCTGCCCCTGCTCCCGAATGAAGAATCCCGCCGTGCTCGAGCGCATCGCGCGCGGCCGGATCAGCAGCGCCACATCCGACGGATCTCGAAAATAGTGCGCGAACAGCCACAGGTCGTGCTGGCTGAGGGCCATCGGTTCCCGGGTTCCGGTGCGATAGAAACCCACCGCGTGCACGGGAGCGCCCAACGGGGGTTGCCATTGGCGCAGCAGCTCCCGGAACACGCTCTTGTCGCTCTCGGAGAAGGCGTAGAACGGCCCGAACGCGTACTCGATCGGAACCGGTACGACCTCCTCGATGCGGGTCGTCGGGATCTCGCCCGCCTCCACCGTGCCCAGCAGCAGGCCGCCCACCTCGGCCCCGTGGCGCGGCAGCAGGCTTAGCCCGTGAACCGCCTCCGCGAGAAGATGGTCGATGGCCTGGCGGGAGAGACAAACCCTGACCGGCTTGCCGGGGACCTCCCAAACGTAGTATTCAGAGGCTTCGTCCATAGTTCCGCTAGTCACGTCTATCGTAACGCAACCTCCGGCGTTCTACACTGGAGGTCTCATGTCCGGCACGCTCTATCTCGTCGCCACTCCCATCGGCAACCTCGAGGACATCACCTTGCGCGCCCTGCGCATCCTCCGCGAAGTGGACCTGGTGGCTTGCGAGGATACCCGCCAGACCCGCAAGCTGCTGGACCACTACGGCATCCACAAACCCACCATTAGTTTCCATGAACACAACGAGCGGGCGCGCGAGCTCGACCTGCTCCTGAAGCTGCGGGATGGCGCCCAAATCGCCCTCGTCTCCGACGCCGGCACTCCCTTGGTCTCGGACCCGGGCTACCACCTGGTGGCCGAGGCCATCGCGCAGGGTATCCGCGTCGAACCCATTCCCGGGCCTTCCGCCGTGCTGGCCGGCCTCGCCGCCTCCGGCCTGCCCACCGACGCCTTCCATTTCGGCGGTTTCCTCCCGGCGCGCTCCTCGCCCCGGCGCAAGGCTCTGGCCGCGCTCCGCGACGAGCCGGCCACGCTCATTTTCTTCGAAGCGCCCCACCGCATTCGCGAAACTCTGGCCGATATCGACGAAGTGCTCGGCGCGCGCCCGGTCGTGCTGGCCCGCGAAGTCACCAAGATCCACGAGCAGTTTCTGCGCGGCTCCGCCGCCGAGCTGAGGCTGGCCGACATTCCGCTCAAAGGGGAATTCACGCTGCTCATCGGCAAGGCCGCCGCGCCTCCGCCCCCCGATGAGACGCCGCTCCAAGAGGCCATCGCCGCCCGCATGAGCGCCGGCCTGAGCCGCATGGACGCGATCAAAGCCGTGGCTCGCGAGCGCGGTCTCTCCAAGCGCGAGGTCTACCGCCTGGCGCTCGAAAGCTGAGGGACAAGATGCGAACAACTAATCACCGCTTACTGACTGCTATGGCGCTTGCCGTAGGCATGACGGCGGCGCAGCCGGCCGCTCCCGACAAGTTTGGCGTCATGAAGAAGCGGATCGAGGCGCCGATGGTGACCGGGAGAAGGACCTTCACCCAGGCGCTTGGGGACGGAGCCATGGCCATGCGGAGCCATTTTCTGACGTTTGGGATAGAGCTGGCCGTTGATGACTACCCCGACGGACCGATGGTGACTTCGAGCCAGCCCCGAGGCGGTACGGTGGGCGAATTCCTTCGGGACCTTTTTCGCCAGGCGCCCACCTACGAGTACGAAGTGATTTCCGCGCATACGATATCGATCTACCCAAGAGGCGCCAAGGAAGACCCGAACGACATTCTGAACCTCAGAATCCCCAAGTTCGATGTCGATGCTCAACATGCTGGCACTATCTTGGGGTTCCCGGAGACGTTCATTCCCGAACTCCAGGCCAAGCTTGCTCCATCCGCACCGGGTCAAGACCAGCTTTTCGTGTATATTGGTCCTGTTTCCCCGGGACCCAAAGTCACGCTGCACTTGCGTGACGTAACAGTCCGGGAGATTCTGAACGCGGTGACTGTGGCAACGGAGAACCCCAAAGGCAACGGCCGCGATGACTATCCGTGCTCATGGATATATCGGACAAGAACCCACACCGGGGAAGTGAAGCCAAATTGGGGAACATTTTTCAGTCTCCCACCCAACTGGAGGGAACTGGTGCATCCGGCTCGCACCAAACAGTGAGCCGGGTAACGCAGCCTCAATCGCACTTGCGCGCCGGGCTGTCCGTGGCCAGCAGCCAGCACCCGGCGCTGTCGGCTTGCCCAGCCTGATTTCCATTCCAATTGATGGGGCAGGGAACCCAGTAGTCCGGCAGCGTGACCCGCAATTCCGTCACCCCGCGGGTGATGACCAGCAGCTCGCGCGAGTCGGCTAGAAACTGCGCCTGCACCCGCACCGTGACCAACTCGGCGCGCTTCGGCACCACGATGCGCGTCTCCACGCGGCGGCGTTCCTTGGCGCGCTCCAGCATGATCGCGACGGGCTTCTCTTCGGTCGTCTGGTCCATCGTCTCCGCGTATTGCCGGCCGTCGCGAATCTCCTTGCCCGCCAGCTCGACAATGCGGTCGCCCAGTTGGAGCGGTCCCTTGTACTTCTCCGGCAGCCACTCCACCACCACCCCGGGGCCCGGCGCATCCGGTTTGTAGCCGAATCCTCCCAAACTTAGCGCCGCGCCCGAGCCCGCCGGCACGCGCGTCGATAACAGCGCGTCGTTGCGCTGCTTCGCGTCGAACGTGGTCGCTTCCACCCAGTAACAGCGCGCGAACGCCGTGTTCCCGGTCTCGCAATCCACCTTCTTGGGAAAAGCCGGCCGGGTGTGGGAAGCCAGCCACTGGAATTCCTGCTCGATGCTGATGCCGGCCGGCGCCGGCTCGAGATTGAAATGCGCTGCGGCCAGCTTCGCGCGCAGCGGTTCGAGCAGGGCGCGGTCCGCGGCCGGCGTGACCCACATCATCGGCGCCAGTTCGGTGTTGGCGCCGAACAGCCGGTTGGAATCGATGGCCGGCTTGGGAGTGCCGCCCAGCGCCAGCGCCGCGGCCCACAGATCCGGCCGCCGCGACACCGCGTAGAAAACGGTGGCCGCCCCTTCGCCTTGCCCAACCAGGTAAGTGCGCAGCGGATCGCTGGGGCGGTCGTGCCGGGCGGCCTGGATCGCGGCCTCCAGCGCGCTCACGCCCGCATCGTTCGGCCCGGCCGGCACCGTGAGCGCTTCCCAGCCCGCCATGCGCGGGGCTTCCGTCCGCGCCCCGCCCGGCACGAACACCAGCAACGGCGGCTGCTCCGCCGCGAGCAGCGCGGCCGCGCCCAACAACCCCCATATCCAACGCACGCTCATCCTCCCTACCGTTGCAACCGCGTCCGGATCTGCCGCGCCAGCTTCTCGATCCGTTCGGCCTTCCTCAGCGACGAGACCGACAGCACCATGTAATCGCCCTTCTCCAGCTCGGCCTGAAGTTGCCCCGCTTGCTCCAGAATCTCCTTGATGTCGCGCAGAGATTTCTGGTGCTCGTCCTTGAGGATCTCCTCCCGCTGCGACTTGCCGTTCGGCAGCTTGACGTCCTCCTGCTCCTGCGGCTCCTGCTGCGGGCGGGGCATTCCCTCCTGACCGCTCGCCAGACACCCCAGCGCCACCGTCATCACGCCAACGCGGACCAGATTTCGGATGCTCACCCTTCTATGGTAGGAAATACGGGCTACGCCCAGGCAATCAGCCCGGGCACCAACGGCGTCCCGCCCTCGGCGGTGGCCAGGTCCGCGTGGTCCGCCCGGACGCGGACCGTAAACCCGTGCAACCCGCTGTGGGAACACGGGACCGCGCCCGCCTCGAACACGTGCTTGCCCGCGGCATCGCGCCCCGCCGGCCGCATGCGCGTGACTCCGGCCCCCAGGATCTCCCCGGCCGGATCCACCCGCCCCAGATACAGCTCCACCGCCACGTCGTCCGGCGTCAACGTTCCCAACTGAACGCGCGCGCGCACGGCCACGTTGGTGCCCACCAGCAGCGCCGCGCCGGGGCCTTCTTCCACCGCTTCCACGCGGACCTGCCCCCAGCCCGCTCGAACCCTGGCCGTCCAGGCAGCTAGCGCTTTGGCCCGCGCCCCGCCGTCGGCTTCCAGATGCCGGAACTGCGCGTGCGCCTTGGCATAGAACTTGCACGTGTAGTCGCTCACCATGCGGTGCGTGTTCACGAAGCGGCACAGCGTGCCGATGGAGCCTTTCATCCGGCCGATCCACTTGCGCGGCAGCCGGTCCGCCCCGCGCTCGTAGAACGTCGGAATGACGTCGCGCTCCAATAGGTCGTAGAGCGCCGCGGCCTCCACCTGGTCCTGATACTCGCGATTGTCGTAGGTCTCGTCCTTGCCGATCGCCCACCCGATACCCTCCGGCCGCACCGGCGAGCGCCATACTTCGTCCCACCATCCGTCCAGCGTGCTCAGGTTCAGCGCGCCATTGGCCGCCGCCTTCATCCCACTGGTCCCGCTCGCCTCCTGGGGCCGCAGCGGCGTGTTCAACCAGACATCCACGCCCTGCACCAGGTAGCGCGCTACTCCCATGTCGTAGTCTTCCAGAAACACCACGTTGTGCCCCAGCTCCTTCTCGCGGCTCACCATGGTAATCTTCTGGATCAGTTCCTTGCCCGCGTTGTCTTGCGGATGCGCCTTACCCGCGAAAATCAACTGCACCGGGCGTTTGGAATCCGCCAGGATGCGTTTGAGCCGGTCGAAATCGCGCAGCAGCAGCGTAGCCCGCTTGTAGGTGGCGAAGCGCCGCGCGAAGCCGATGGTGAGGGCGTCGGGATCCAGAATCTCGTCGGCCGCCTCGATCTCCGCCGTCGGCGCGCTGCGCCGCAGTCTCTGGTTCCGCACTCGCAGCCGCGCCCAGCTCACCAGCCGCTCCCGCCGCCGCTCGTGCGTGCGCCACAACTCCTGCGCGGGAATGGTGTGGATGCGGTCCCACACCTCGTAGTTGGCCGGCTCCTCGCGCCAGTTCGGGCCCAGGTAGCGGTCGTAGAGCTGGTTCATCTCCAGCGATATCCAGGATTGGAAGTGCACCCCGTTCGTGATGTGCCCGATGGGGATTTCATCCACCGGGACGCCCGGCCAGATGCATTGCCACATCTTCCGGCTCACCTGCCCGTGCAGTTTGCTCACCCCGTTGCGATAAGATGCCAGCCGCAACGCCAGCACCGTCATGCAGAATTCGCCCTCGTCGTTCGGATTGCGCCGGCCCAGCGCCAGAAACTCGTGCCGCGAAATCCCCAGCGACCGCGAATAATCCCCGAAGTAGCGGTCCATCTGCTCGACGGAGAAGTAGTCGTGTCCCGCTTCCACCGGCGTGTGCGTGGTGAAGATCAGGCTGGCGGAGGCCAGCTCCCGCGCGTCGGCGAACGACAGGTGGCGCTTCTCCATCAGCCGCCGCACCCGCTCCAGGCCCAGGAACGCCGAGTGCCCCTCGTTCATGTGGTACACCGTCGGCTCCAGCCCCAGCGCCTCCAGCGCGCGGTAACCGCCGATTCCCAGCATGATCTCCTGCCGGATGCGCATCTCGCGGTCGCCGCCGTAGAGCTGCTCCGTGATGTCGCGATCCTCCGCCCGGGCATTCCCCGCGAAGTTCGTGTCCAGCAGGTACAGCGCCACCCGGCCGACCTGCGCTCGCCAGACCTGCGCCTTCACCTGCCGTCCGGGGAACTCCACCACCACCACCAGCGGCTTGCCGTCGCCTCCGCATGCCGGACTCACCGGCAGATTGTGGAAATCGTTGTTCGGGTACTCCTCCTGCTGCCATCCGGCCTGGTTCAGGTACTGCCGGAAGTAGCCTTGCTGATAGAGCAGCCCCACGCCCACCAGCGGAATGCCCAGATCGCTCGCCGATTTCAGGTGATCTCCGGCCAGAATCCCCAGCCCCCCCGCGAAGATCGAAAGGCACTCGGTAAGGCCGAACTCCAACGAGAAGTAGGCCACCATCGGCTTGTCGCTCTGGTGGGAGCACGTCTTGTGGAACCACGACGACTCGCTCGTCAGGTACGCATCCAACTGGCTCGCAACCCGCTCCAGATGCGCCAGGAAGGCATCGTCCCGAGCCGCCGCCTCGAGCTTGTTCTGCTCGATGGCCCCCAGCATCAGCACGGGATTGTGTCCGCTGGTCTCCCACAAGTCCCCGTCCAGCCGCCGGAACAGCTCGATCGCTTCGTGGTCCCAGGCCCAGCGCAGATTATAGGCAATTACCCTTAGACCTTCTATGGCCGGGGGCAGGGCAGGGATCACGCTGAATGTTCGAATTGGTTTCATCTGTCTCGAATCTACCGTGTTCGTGGCGCGGAATCAAGACCAAATTGCCCGAAAACCGCCCGAAAATAGACTGAGAATGATTGCCTTCCGGCGCCACCCTCGCGGCCCCGCGCTACGCCGTCAGCACCCGTATGCAGGCCCGGCAGAACGCCGGCAGATCGTCGGGCTTGCGCGAGGTGACCAGGTTGCCGTCCACCACCACTTCCGAGTCCTCGTACTGCGCGCCCGCGTGGATCACGTC
>Ga0182011_10005134_pt1 | contig 10350 bp, 7 predicted proteins | sample 711E1DmetaG_FD_120481 | JGI IMG/M metagenome (GOLD analysis project Ga0182011, IMG submission 120481) | Permafrost microbial communities from Stordalen Mire, Sweden - 711E1D metaG | ecosystem: Environmental > Terrestrial > Soil > Wetlands > Permafrost | place: Sweden: Stordalen | collected...
TAGCAGGGATGGTATTGGAGGATGTGTTTCGAAAGAATGGGATACCTACAAAGGATGCAATTGATGTGTGTAAAAAATATTATGACAAAACTGTGTTAGAGGATCCTACCATTCCATATTCAGATAAAGCATTGCAGAATATATACCAGTGGACTGTACGAAATCCATCAAGATTCGAAAGAGTTATAAAAGTTTATGGATCTACTGGATTAGCAAATGGACAATATGAAACATATGGCTGGATTACGAAAGAATCTATTTATTATGATGAGGGGAAGTTAAAGGATGAAATGGAACGTATCGGTTTCAATTACGAAAGAGTAAAAGAAGATTGGAAAAAAGAGATAATTGGGCCTGAGATGCAGAAAGATAAAGATACCAGGGAAATAAAAATAAAATCATATGCAAGTCCCACAACAATCAACGGTAAAAGAGTTCGGGGGATAAGGATAAAGATTGCGACCTTAGCTGAAAAATTAAGTATGAGTGAGCCAATTTTTAAGATTCTAGAAACATCAACTGACGCAAATTCCAATGAAATGGATTTAAAAGAAAAATGTGACACATTTTTATTCGAAAATCCAAAATATAAATTAGTAACATATACAGATGACGAAGTTGCTTTAGGATTAATCAGGGAAAATGATCAGATAGAATTATTCCATGGAAGGGAATATATAGTCCAAATGATGAAGCAGTGCAGGCGAGATTGTTTAACAATTGAATAAAGACTAATAAATATGTGTTAATATAAAAAGCAAACTTAATTTATTTTTTTTACTGTCCATATAAGCTTAAAATGAAATACTTTTGTTTTGTAAGAAGGCAAGAATCTAATAGTCAATACTACCCTAATTCGACCTTAATCCACATAAAATGGATCTCTAAATCGAGATCAGATGGCATAATAGTCTCTAATACTACCTAAATTGAGATATGAGGAAAAATAATACACATTTAAATTTCCATCTAAAATTAAACATTATAAAAAATATAAAATAGTAAAGAACAACTAATATTTCATTAAATTTTATTTCTTATGCTAAATCATCACAATTAGATAATAATGGGCACTGATATCATTTGTGTGGTAGTATCAGGGTAATATTAAGGTAGAATTCGGGTAGAATTAAGGTAGTATAGGGTAGAATTGAAAGTATTAAAGTTATCCATATATTGTTGTATAATCCCATGTAATGAACTAAATTAAATTTCATTAATCTGGTTTTGTAGAGTAGATCACTTACTCCGGAGTAGGTTACTTATTGACACCTACTCTACTAAATCATTATCATTAAACATTGTAGAGTAGGTAGAGTACGTAGTTTTCATGTTTTGTAAAATCGAGAATAAAAAATTAGTTTTTGTTTTGAATCCTGAAATACAAACTTTTTTCCACAAAAATTATTGTGTCTCTAATTTCACCTATTCTACCTACTCCGAACAAAAAAAAGCAAGCACACAAATGATAAAGGCACAGAAAATAGATAGATTATATTATTATTTAGTTATTAGTTAGTTCTTAGTTAGTTTGTAGTTATTGTTTTTCTCTCCCATTGTGCTTATGTTGCTCATTTTTTTATTCCAGTTCCAAAATTTTCCCAGTTTAAATTTCTTCCATCGAGATTATCTCCATAACCAACCATTTCAATATCAAAATGTTATCAATTACCATTACTATTATCCATTGATGACAAATTATAAATATTCCTAAATCGTATATAGCAGCGTAGTTTCTTGAAAATTAATGGGTTAATAGATAGGACAATATGAAAGGTGGTAAAACAAGATTTCAACAGAAATTTACAGAAGATATGTTCCTGAATGCTCTATCAATTGACAGTATCAAGTCAACTGCAACTATTATGAGTTTAGTAGGATGCAGCAGATCCACTGCTAAAAACATGCTTAATAAGCTTGTAAATGAAGGTAAAGTAAAGAAAATAGAAATTGAAGGCGACGGTTACGGGTGGCAGAAAGTGAAAGGTGATCAAAATGAGTTTTATTGACAACAAGAAACAAGAGAGCGATCCAAAAATTTCGTTAAAATTAAAGCCGGAATTAACAGAAGAGTATCTCCAAAATCGTCCGTACAAGTTGGAAAAAGATTCTATAGAGCTTTGGAAAGTCGTAAGTGTACTCAGTGGAGATTGTGACCTACCAATCGAGCAACAATCTTTTTCATGCACTCCTGTACTTTTTGATAAAGAAGGCGAACATAGATATTTAAATTTATGCGAAAAAGCAATGCAAGAGCAAGGAGTTGCGTTTGATCAACAACTTGGTATTATTCATAAATTGGATTGCACTATAGTCAATGAAGATGGCAATACAGAAGTAAAACCTTTGTTTTTGCTGATCGATTCAAAAATTGGTCATGGAAATAAATTGTAGACATTTAACTGAAGAGTTGTTAAATAATTTGTTATAAATTCTATCGGTCTTGTTCTAAAAGAATTGGGGGGGAAATCAAAATCTCCCTTACTCATTTAGTATTTTAGTATAATTTCCATGATTATGAAATCCAAATTCATTTTATTAACTTAGGCGATTCAGCTGTTCTTGGATGTAAAAAAGGTAAATTTGCGAGCTGCCGATTAAGGGGGTACATACAGCTCGGTCACATATCTCATTTGAAATACGGGGAAATTTATCAATCATAATTTAATTTAATATATGCTATTATGAATATAATCTACTAACCTAAACTAATCAGGATTAACATTAAGTGATCCTGGTCGCATGAATTATAACAGCCAGAAGCTTTTCCGCGTCAGCCAATAAATGACTTAATCTAAGGCCATATAACAGGCGTATATTTAATCCTAAGTGAAATATACCCTAACTCACCCAAGAAAATGCCTTAAATCGCCCCACAATCTATCATTTTTGCTATATATTTATCATAAGTCACGGCTTATCAGGTTTTTTCCTACAATTCATTACTTAATTTATATCATTTTAAAGTAACAAAAGTATATGAAAAATATCTTAAAGGTGGTTACCGTGCCAGAGCAGTAAAATCATGGGGATTGGTTTTGCCGAAAAATGACTTAATCTGGGGCCACGAGTGAGACTTTTAATAAAAGTTCATAATAATTTCCTTGCCTTCGTTAAAAAATGGCTCAAAGTGCCTAAGAATTGTTCATATTTGATTTGACGTTTATAAATACAGCTTGCATGCAGAACAAAACTAACTAAATATTAAATACAAGATCTACTTATATCAATTCTAAGGAATAAAAAACGGTGAATCTATGGCTCGCCCATCAAGGCTAACACCTGAACTATAACAGAGAATCGGTAATAATATTGCGCTAGGTTTGACTTATAGGTTGGCTGCCGAGTCGGCTGGTCTGACCTATAAAACGTTCAATTCTTGGATGAACGAAGGAAAAAATTCAACATCAGGAAAGTATTATCAGTTTCATAATCATATTAAAAAACGCAATGCTGATGCTGCTAAAAAACTTTTGAAACGCCTAAAAACTGCTGTAGATGCTGGAAATTGCCAAGTTTGCATGTGGATTTTGGAGCGAAGGTTTTCGGAAGACTTTGGTCGCCGTGTGTACAGAAAAACGAATATTGTTTCAGAAAATCTGACTCAGAATGTGATTGTTGATATAGCAATCAATGATGCAGATGACATTAGAGCACAAATTCTAGAAAAGTTTGATTTGGGTAAAAAAAATAATGAATCTTTAACTAGCTAATATTTTTCATCCTAACTTGATTTATCTTTAATAGAAAATATTTCACTACTCATTTTTCCCTGTTTCTATAAATATAGTCGGACTTACCAAAATCGCCACCAAGGTTTCTTAGATCCTGGTGCTTCAATGGACTTCTGGTTTATGAGCGTTTGAACCTGCAGGAAGTAGTTATTATATGTGGTCTTAAGGTCATCTTTATCTCTCTCTGCCTTTTCAAGCTCTTTCTTTAATGTCTCATTATGGTCATATAAATCTTCGGCTTTTGCCTGCAGGCGTGAGAACTCAGCGATATCCGGAGCTACCTTTAACTGTTCCTCCAAGCTCTTTATCTGGCCAGTGTATTCCTCTTTACTACGCTTTACTTCATCTTTACTACTGTTTACTTCTTCTTGTAAGGCCTGTATTTCTACCTTACTACAGTTTACTTCCTTTTGCAGGTTTTGTATTTCTCTTTCCTTCTGCTGTAGTAAGATATTAAGCTCAGAATCCTCTTGATCTTGATTACGTAGTAGTAAAATAAGACCTTCAATAATACACTCTGTATTACTTGTGTATTTCTCTTCCTTTATCGCTGCCTGGACTTCCTCATAAAGCTCTGTGGGGATCTTTGCACTTATCGAGGATTTCATAGAGTTGTAGTAAAGTCTTACTAAATTATAGTCTTTTTTACTTTGATGTAGTAAGGGTACATAGCTATATATCAACGCATTATCTGGAGACTTCCTAAATCAGTGCAAGAAACGGTTTATTCACCTAGAAATGTACACATCAATATACTCATAATATCTAATTTTATATTATTTTGTGTATTATTTTCTTTTGTTACCATGAAAAATAAGACAAGTGAATTGGGTACATAGCCATCATTTCTTATTTTAATTGTCAATATAAGATAAAAATAAACTAGTTAATTACCTGATTTTTAGGAGGTCTATTGAATTATCTAACCCCTTATTTTACTAATAGTAATTAATGTAATGATTCATTCCATAGATTATCAATATAGTACTGCGGAAATGAAATATGCCTAGAATTCAGAATGTAGATTTGTTAAACTTCTGTATAATTAGACAGCATTCGCCTTGACTGAAGCTGATGTGGGAATGAATCCCATTGCTGCAGTTGGATTAGTAAGTGTGCAATTGCAGAATAACAACAATTATTGCTGTCACTAGGGAGACAAATCCATTCTGTTGTACCTAACTATTCAATAGTTGCACATGTAAAATGCACATCTTCTAAATATCCCTCAGCATGTTCTCAAAGGTAGCGTTCTTCAATGTATGTTGGGCTCAAAATAGCATAAAATTAGTTGTTCTTATGAGGAATAATACTAGCAGATAGCTCAATTTTAGAAGAAAGATTTGTTAAAGCTCAAATATAATTTAAAAAATATTCATCTATCAGTTTTAAAAACCCATAAATACTAGTAATTGGTAATTTATAATATGTAAGTTATTACTGACTAATAGATAAATAGTAAAAAAAATATATATGTGGGGGATATAGAATGAAATATTTTAAATGTGTCTAGGAGACTATTCTATTTTTTCCCTTTCCAACAATGTAATAATTCAATTTGATATAATTCTTTAGATTGTATAGTATTTTTTCCACAAAATCGCATTGTGTTGGCACAATATATATTGGAAAGGAAATCAAAATCAAAATGCACAAGATGAATTTTAGCACTGTGAGAAAAAGAGGAGTATATATCCGAATTAAAAAAAATAAATTTTATGATTCTGTAATATTTAGGTAATAGCGTATAAACTTAGAAACAATAATCAGATTTTGTATAGTCAGATATAATACAATCAATCCAAGTGCCTGCTTGATATAATGGGATTATCATGATAGAAAAAAAACTCATTGAATCCGGAAATATGAAAATGGAATGGGCAAGAAATCATATGCCAGTACTTGCAATTGTAAGGGAGAAATTTGAGAAAGAGAAACCCCTTAAAGGGTTGAAGGTGGGGATGGCCCTTCACGTAGAAGCAAAAACTGGAGTACTTGTAGAAACCCTAGCTTCAGGCGGCGCAAAGGTATGCATTACTGGCTGTAATCCTCTGAGTACCCAGAATGATGTTGCTAAAGCCCTGGATACCCGTGAACACATAAACTGTTTTGCAAAATATGATTGCAGCAACAGTGAGTATTACGAAGCTATCGACAGAGTCATTGACTTTAAACCGAACATCACAATCGATGATGGAGCAGATCTTATATTTAAGCTCCACAAAGAAAGGATCGACCTACTTCCGGATATCCTCGGAGGTTGCGAGGAAACAACCACGGGAGTTCATCGGCTTCATGCCATGGAAAAAGAAGGAGCCTTGAAAATGCCTGTAATTGCAGTAAATGATGCCATGACTAAATACCTTTTTGACAACCGCTATGGAACAGGACAATCAGCTTGGGATGGAATTAACAGAACCACTAATCTCCTGGTTGCAGGCAAAAACGTTGTTGTCGCAGGTTATGGTTGGTGCGGACGCGGGGTTGCAATGCGAGCTGCAGGCCTCGGAGCAAGTGTAATAGTTACTGAAGTAGACTCTATTAGAGCCTTAGAAGCCAGAATGGATGGATACAGCGTCATGAAAATGGTAGAAGCTGCAAAGTTAGGGGATATCTTTGTTACTACCACCGGAAACCGCGATATCCTTACAGCTGAACATTTCCAGGTCATGAAGGATGGAGCAATTCTTGCGAACTCTGGACACTTCAATGTGGAAATAGATATGGAAGCCCTCTCTTCTCTTGCAAAGTCAGTTCGAACCGTCAGGCAAAATATTAGGGAATATAATGTCAATAACCGACATATCAATGTTATAGCTGAAGGAAGACTAGTAAATTTGGCTGCCGGTGATGGACACCCTGCCGAGGTCATGGATATGAGCTTTACCAATCAAGCTCTTTGTGTACGCTATATTGCCGAAAACAAACTTAAAAACGGAGTACACAAAGTGCCTCATGTGCTAGATACATATGTGGCAAAGATGAAACTTGAATCCATGGGCATAAGTATTGATGAACTTACGTCGGTGCAAGCGTGTTATATGAGTGGCTGGGAGTGCGGAACATAATCTAAAAATAAAAGAGTATAAAAATTTTAGTAACTATTTGGCACATTCCATGCAATAAATACTAAGTATATTTTTATCTATAGAAACATGAAAATCTCTAAAGCACTTCAATTCTAAAATAAAAGTGATATCAATAGCTCTTAATCAGAGACAGCATATATATAAAAAATAGCAACATCTTCCTTTTGGAAGACTAAATTGTTATAAATGGAGTAAAATGAGATTTCAAAATACTCTATTAAAAAAATTAGAATTGAATTTGAAGAAAGTTGATACAATGATTCGGAATATTAAAGTGGAAGAACTATTGCAAAGCCCGATTGAGAAACAACAAATAGAGATTGTAGAACGCAAGGGAGTGGGGCATCCTGACAGCTTAGCGGATGGATTGGCAGAAGCTGTAAGCCGGGCACTATGCCAGGAATACATCAGCAAATGTGGAGCTGTACTCCATCATAACACTGACGAAACGCAAATTGTAGCTGGTCGATCACACCCTAAATTTGGGGGTGGGGAAGTACTGCAGCCAATATATATTCTACTGGTGGGCAGAGCCACGAAAGAGTTCGGAGGTGTCGAACTTGCTACCGAGTCTGTTGCAGTTCAATCTGCTAGAAGATACCTTAAGAATACTTTTGTGAATATTGACCTTGATAGAGACGTAATAGTAGATTGTAAGCTCGGAACAGGTTCTTCAGATCTGAGAGACGTATTTAATAGAGATAAGATTCCAGATGCAAATGATACTTCCTTTGGTATTGGACATGCTCCGTTTTCTGAGCTTGAAAATCTAGTATACAATGCAGAAAGACAACTTCTCACAGACCTAAAATTGCGTATTCTTGGAATTGGAGAGGATCTGAAGGTCATGGGACTTAGAAATGGAGACGATATAACCCTTACTATATGTAGTGGCATGATTGGGAAATATATCGACGATCTGAGTAGCTATATCAGTATGATTGAAGAGATGAAATGTTATGTAGAAGATCTCGCAGCTCATTATACTGAACGCGATGTGAAAGTGTACATCAATGCTGCAGATGATTTGAATAAAGGTAGTGTTTTTCTTACTGTCACTGGAACTTCAGCAGAAATGGGCGATGATGGTTCAGTAGGACGCGGAAATCGTTGTAATGGTCTGATAACACCAAACAGACCTATGAGTATGGAGGCAACAAGCGGAAAAAATCCAATTAATCATATAGGAAAAATTTATAATCTTCTATCTACTCAAATGGCTTGCGATATTGTAAAGAAGGTTCCCGACGTGCAAGATGTTTATATTAAATTGCTCTCACAGATCGGAAAACCCATTGATCAGCCGCTCATAGCAAGTGCTCAAATAATCCCTAGAGAGAGTACTTCCTTTGCAAAAATCAAAGATGAAACAGAAATTGTCATCGATGATTGGCTTTCAAATGTAGCACAGATTACCAAAATGGTGATTAAAGGTGATTTAAAGACTTTCTAAACGATGCAAATATGGAGAGGATAAATTTCGAATTCTTTTCATAGGGAGCTTTATGTTTACTATAATCACAGGTGCGCAATTTGGTGACGAGGGCAAAGGCAAGATTGTCGACCTTATTGCAAAAGGTTATGACATTGTTGCCCGTTTTCAGGGAGGAAATAATGCAGGCCATACAGTCAGGGTAGGGGATGTTACATATAAATTACACTTGATACCATCGGGTATATTGCTTAATGCCAGAGTTCTTATTGGGCCTGGAGTTGCCCTGAATCCGGAGGTTCTAGCTGAAGAAATCACGATGCTTGAGAAGCATGGCATAGAGATAAATGCCAAAAAACTTGGCATAGATGCAAAAACAAGTATAATTATGCCCTACCATATAGAAATGGATGAACTAAAGGAAGCATCTAGGGAACAGAAAATAGGGACTACAAAACGTGGAGTCGGCTATGCATACATAGATAAAGCAGCAAGGGATGAGATCCGCATGGCTGAGCTTGTAGATAGTAAACGTTTTTTAACAAGACTTCAGGAACTTGCTCCCCAAAAGGAAAGAGAGGTAGCAGCAATGGGAGGAGATCCAAAGATAGTTGTGGATCCTATTCTCATCGAAAAATACATTCAATTTGGCAGGAAGTTCACAAAATATATTACTGACGTTTCCAGGGAAATAAACAAAGCTCTTGATGAAGGAAAATCTGTAATGGCTGAAGCTGCTCAGGGCACTCATCTAGATGTCATACATGGAACCCAAAAATTTGTAACCTCTTCTTCTACAATCGCGGGGTCTGCTTGTGCTAACCTTGGAGTAGGTCCTACAAGAGTGGACAATGTGATAGCCATAGTAAAGGCTTACATTACAAGAGTAGGTGAAGGCCCGCTACCTACAGAGCTTACAGGGGAACTGGGAGAAAAGATACAGAATGCAGGATGCGAATTTGGCACAACTACCGGCAGGAGTAGGAGGTGCGGGTGGTTTGATCTACCTCTCATGAAAAAAGCAATTGTTCTCAATGGATACACTGAAATTTCTATGACTAAATTAGATGTATTGACAGGCATTAATCCTATTCGGATCTGTATTGGTTACAATTACAAGGGAGAAAATGTGGATTATCCTCCTGAACTCACAGATGACTTATTAGAATGTAAGCCCATTTACGAAGATCTCCCTGGCTGGGAAAACAACCTTACTACGATAAAAGCGTTTAAAGAACTTCCAGAAAATGCCAGACATTATGTAAAAAGATTAGAAGAACTGATGAAAGTATCCATCAATTATATTTCAGTAGGTCCTGATAGAACACAAACATTTAGAAAATATTAATTCTTAGAACTTACGAGGTTGATCTGATAATCAATAACATAAAATCTTTAAAGCATAACTTTGATTTTAATTTTTAAAAAGTACTATTTTGTTCATAAAGTGCGGAGTTCTATTAAATTTAAATTATTTAAATATCGGCTTAATAACGATTAATGAACTTATTGAGATTTCTTTGATTCATAAAAAGTTCTTGTCTTTGTAGTTATCGGATTAAGAATACCAAGGATAAGAAGATTAAATGAAGGCAAGTCCATTTGCATTCATTTAAGATATAATCCGTCATAACTGTGTTGTTTTTGCTGTGTTTTTTGTAAACCTATACATGTAAATCGCAATGATTGAATTATTGCAATATTCTTTTTAAAATTAACTGATTCCTTAACCGAATACAATGAAATTTAGATAAATAGATCCATATAACAGGAATGTATTAAATGAACCGACTAATTTCTATCGTTGGACACACTGCTCTTGATTACATTGCAAATGTTGAAAAAATAGCAGGAAAAAATGAATCTTCTCCTATCATTAATTACGAAAAATACACTGGTGGAGGGGCTGCCAACATTGCAGTTGCCATCGCAAGATTAGGAGGAAAAAGCCAGCTAATTTCTCCTGTAGGTACAGATTTTGCAAGTTCCGGATATGAAAAAATTCTTACAGAATTACATGTTGATCTCTCCCGTCTCCACAGGTTTGAAGACCAGAAAATTTCCAAAGCGTTCATTTTTACGGATAAAGAGGACA
>Ga0182011_10005135_pt1 | contig 10350 bp, 5 predicted proteins | sample 711E1DmetaG_FD_120481 | JGI IMG/M metagenome (GOLD analysis project Ga0182011, IMG submission 120481) | Permafrost microbial communities from Stordalen Mire, Sweden - 711E1D metaG | ecosystem: Environmental > Terrestrial > Soil > Wetlands > Permafrost | place: Sweden: Stordalen | collected...
CTGTAGGCATTAAAGTGGTCATATCGTCTATATGAAGAGTCCCCTTGAGCAGCTTGGCAAAAGTATAGGACCGGGGGTCGCCCTCGTATGACGGATACGGCTGCTTATTTTTGAAGATTTCCGCCAGGTTATTGTTCTGGCAATAGACCTGCTTTCTCAGCACCGGGGTCCCAGGATAACCTCCGAAAATGCCGGCATTGTTAAATGCTTTGCCCGGTCCCCCATCAGTCAGTTGTATATTATTGCTGTTCCATGCCATTACAATGGAATGAAAAGCATTACCTCCACGATATTTACCCAAACCGCCTGAATCCGGAGTGATGCGCCTCCCCAGGTAGATCATGGGAAAAGACATCTCCCAGATTTCCATATTTCCCATGTCTGACTCGGGGTTCCACATGGCGTATCCGGTATCAATTCCGTCCATGACACCCCTGGCGCCAGACCCTGATGCCGAGTGTTCAAAGTTAATGCCGCCCAGAGGTTTCCCGAACTGGTCTGTACCTCCCCATTGTATTAAGCCGGTTATTCCATACCCGGCAAGTATCTCTTCGACAAAACCCCGGGAGAAAAATGCCCTTGCCATGCAGCGGAAGACCGCATTGTACGTAACCATCAGCGGACCCCACGTAGCCGAGAGTGAAACATAAGGCCAGTCCGGGTTTGCCCATGATCCATAGGGATAATGCTGCTCGGTAGCATAATAAGCCCCATCATTGACCTTTCCGTCATATGCCAGCATTTGCGTTGCTGCCACCCAGAGGCCCGCCTGCATAGCCGGTAACGAGCTGTTCCCAGGGTCGTAGCCCCATTTATTGGCGCCGCTCATGTCCAATTTGAACAGGCCATCGGAACTAATGGTAAGTTCAGTAGGAGCATGCATCATTTTCCAGGCGCCCGGCATAATGGCTGATATGTCCTTATCATAGAAAGAGGCCGCACGATAACGGCCCGGAAATAACCTCTCTCTTACCCTTGCTTTGAAGACCTGCCTTCCCTCCTCAATGATTTCCCTTATGAATTTCTTGTAATAATCAACGCCAAAGTCATCTATTATGGCTTTTAAGTTATCCCTGATGATCTGTGCGCCCGCAAGCCGTGCCTTCTCATCCAGGTGCCAGTATGTTGAACCACGCAGATTACGGTCGGCGCGTATCTGGTAGGTGCGGTACAGCTTGTCATTTTCACCCACCTTTTCGCAACTGAAATACAGACCGTCGCCAAAGCGGTTGGTGGTGGTTATAGGTATCCCTCCCGCATCAATGCCTCCGATCTCCATGACATGCGTTACCGACCCCACCCAGGCAATCAGTTCGCCTTTGTAAAAGACCGGTATGATGCTCTGCACATCTGCAGTATGTGCATTACCAATCAGGGCATCATTGTTGGTGAATATGTCCCCTTCTTTGAGGCCAACCTCTTCCTCGTAGTTGTTCTCAATCATCCACTTTATGGCTTCACTCATAGTGTGCACATGCACAATGATACCCGTGGATAAGGCCAGAGAATCCCCCTCAGGCGAATAGAGCGTGAAACAAAGCTCGCCAAGCTCTCGCACGATCGGTGAAGCCGAGATATGCAGGGCAGTTTCCCTGGCCCCTACGACCGTTCCCCTGATGCGGGAAAACAGGCGTTCATATTTCAACGGGTCGCTTTCTTTCACCGGAAGCTTCTTAAGACCCATATAATGACCCGTTTCTTTAAACAGCGCCTTGCTTTCGCTCAGCATTTCTTTAAGTGTTTTCTTGTTCCAGCCGATTCCCATAATAGTTGCTCCTTTTTATTTCTCCAGCCAGAAGATCTGGTACTCATCGAGCCTTGTGCGGTATTCGGGCGGTATCACAAATGTGGTGGCAGGGTGCTCAATAATGGCCGGGCCTTCGATTACGTTGCCGGGTAACAGGTTATCCATTTCCCAGGTATCGAACGGCACCCAATGGCCCTTCCAATAAACATCACGTTTCGCCTTAAAAGCGTCCTTTGATGCTTTGGATTTTTGGAGTTTACGCTTGGCCAGCTTCGGTTTCATCGTCTTGACCGATGCCAGCAGCACAACTTCGGTCGCCTGGTAACCGGCTTCTAAAAACTTAGCAGCCCGGGCGTATACTTTTTCATAAAGGTCCTCAAAATTCTTGATAATGGCGTCCAGTTGCCCAGGCTCTGTAATACTCAAACTGGGGGAGGGTATTTCCAGTGCATCCAATTGGCCGGTATACATCATGCGTAGATATGGTTTATAAATAATTTCTTCTTCTTTAAAACCTTCATCCGTGAATTCTTTGACTGTCTTTTCCTTTAGTTCTTTCCAGATGCCGGTTAGCACTCCGCCCAGGTATTGCTTAGTGGGAGCGTCCGCACCCGGAGGAATTACGAACAGAAGACTTTTGTCGTAGCGATGAGTGTAATCGGCGCATGTGCATCCGAATGCAGAAAACGCAGGCGCCCACGAAGGGACCATAATTCCTCTGAAGTTAAGCCCGCTGGAATAATTAGCTATATGCATTGGACCAGCGCCACCGTATCCCGAAAGGTAATACTCCATAGTCTCAAAACCACGTCCCAGTACCATGGCATGCAGATGGTCCCGCATCTGTGTCTCAACCAGGTCAATCATGCCTGCTGCAGTCTCATAAACATCAAGTTTAATTTGATCTGCAACTTTCTCTTTGAGTACCTTTAGAGCCAAGTCTTTGTGGAGCTTGACAGCGCCCCCAAGGTAATAGTCCGGGTTGATAATGCCTGTAATTACATCGCAGTCGGTTATGCAGGGATTATCTGTCTGCTTTCCGTAACACACCGGCCCGGGATCTGAGCCATTGCTTTCAGGGCCCAGATCAATGCGCTTGCTAATGGGATCGACCTTTATGATCGTCCCCGTACCGGCGCCGATGGAATCAACCACAACCATCGGTAAATTAAGTTTAAACCTGGCCAGGTCAGGTTCCGGGTTTATGGCGAATGTACCGGCCGTGATTAGCCCAACATCAAAGCTGGTCCCGCCCATATCGGTGCAAATTATATTATCGAGCCCCAGCACACTGCCAACATATTTACTGCCGATTATACCGCCGATTGGACCGGAAACCAGGGACTGAAAGGCTTTGGCCGTCCTGATGTTTACTATACCCCCGTGGGCAGTCATGATCTGAAGCTGTTTCCTGAAGCCTTTCAGCTTCATTTTGTCTTCTATGGCCATCAGGTGTTTACGCGCAGGGTCGGCGGCATATGCCTCTATTACGGTCCCATTGAGCCTGGAAGCCTCTCTCCAAACCGGTTGTATGTTACTGGAGATATAAATCGGTATGACCTTGCCAACCTTCTGCATCACCTGTTTGGCTATCTCGCCGGCCTCGACCTCGTGGCTGGCATTAACATAGGAGCTTACGAAACATATACAGATAGATTGCACGTTTTCTTTGAGCAGGTATTCGACACTTTCACGGACTTCATGATCGTAAAGAGGTATGACTTCAACACCAAATAAATCAATCCTCTCCCCGATTCCCCTTATCCATTTCTTGGGTATTAGCGGAGCATTGTGGACATGCGTAACAGAATGGAGCCGATCGGAATACGAGTATCCCAGATAAGTCTGGCAACCCCTCTCCATCAAAAGGTAGTCCTCCATCCCCTTGGTAACCAGCAGGCCTACCCTGTTGCCCCGGCGCATCAACAATGTGTTTAGCATGGCCGTGCCGGAATAAATGGCGGCATTGAGGCTGGATGACCCGTCTTCAACGCTGACATCCCAGTGGCTAAGGGCGTCTTTGAATGATTCCTGAAAGCCCGCAGACTCATCGTGAGGAGTAGTGGCAGCTTTGCCGATGACCATATTGCCATCTGTGTCAATCAGAATGGTATCTGTCATGGTGCCGCCGGCATCGATTCCGAGTATCTGTACTGAATGCATAAATTGTCTCCTTTGTAGTGTTCTTACCGAAAACTATTCGTATTTACCAGACTATTTACAACTTATATGAAGTATCAATAGGTGGCATCTTTTTCTCTATAACTTCCCGCGGATCGAAGGTAAAGCCGTAGGTGGGATCATCTTCCCAACCTTCTATATTTGCCTCGCGCTTGGCAGCCGCCTTGAATCTTTTCCAGTCCGCCATAAAGTAAAGGAACATTTTCTGCTGCGCCAGCGATCCCTCGCCATGCAGGTTGGCAATCTGCCAGTAAGAACCCGTGTAATCTTTAACCAGCCTGCTGGCCTTTAACCTGTGCTCTGTTGGGATACCGTCCTTACCGGCAAGGTATTTTTCAATATATGGACGCAACTCCTTGTTTTGCCAGTCTTTAAAACACGGGACAGTTGCCGGGATACCGCCGCTGATGTCCTGCACCACTTTCATGGCCTCATGCAGGTTCTCGGCAAAGCTAAATTTCGCAATATTGGCATACATGATATTGGGCACCATCAGGCCACCCAGTTCCGGCTGGCACTCGATAGCCGCCAGCTTACTGACCGCATTAACAGTCTCCGCGTACATGGCCAGCCAGGCCAGCTTATTCCTGATATGCTCGTATTTTTCAAGGCCGTTATATTCAGCCATCAGAGCGGCCGAACCGACCAGAGTTTCAAGCTCGGCGGACATGCGGGTCGAGCCGAAAAGCCTGTGGAAAGTGGCGAAAGCGTACGTGACATCCCGTGAGTACTGGTATTCGCCGCACATAAAGACCCTCTCCCAGGGGACAAACACGTCATCGAAGACGATCAGGCACTCGGTCGGACCCAGAGCAGCGCTCTTAGGGTAATCAAAATGGGCTTCCTCTCCGTAAGTCCTGTTGTTAGGCTCAACGGCCAGCAGCTTGATACCTTTAGCATTCAGCGGTGTTGCGAAAACCAGCGCATAATCCTTTTCTTCCTCGCTGGCATGAGCGCGGCAGGGTAATATTATGGCCTCATTTGCCCCCGGGGTAGAACTGATATGCACCTTGGCGCCGCGCACTATGATGCCATCCTTTTTCCTTTCTACCACCCTGGTATAAAAGTCTTTGTGCTGGACCTGTTTGGATGCCCGTAACCCACGGTCGCCTTTAACATCTGTAATAGCGCCTGTTATGCCTATATCTGTTTTTTGCAGGTATTTGCGGTAATTCTCAACACGTTTAAGGTAATCAGTTCCCAGGTTAGCATCCATCTTGGTGGCTGCAACTGTAGCAGCTGCCAGTGCGTCGACTCCCATGCAATGCAGGACTATCCCGCCATGCCTGCAGCCTGTCATATAACATTCACGCCTCCTGACCATGTCCTGCACTGTCCTGGGCGCCGTATACATGAAGTTTACTTCCTCACCTTCTTCGTTCTTTGTAACAAACAAGTCCCTGAACTGCGGCATGTGGGGCACTACGTAATCGGTCGCCGAGGCCATCACTATAGTCCTCAGGATCGGATGGGTCCTAACATCCTTGACTTTTTCGCCGAGGCACCATATCTCGCGGCCGTCGTTTAGACTTTCCATATACTGTTCGACTGTCCTGATCATAATATCCTCCCAAAAATAAAATAATTAGTTGCCTACAATTGTTAATAAGTAAAATCTTCCGGTAGATCCCAGAATTTCTTGTATTCGGCAGCCCACTCAGGGGAAATTGTCATGCTTTGCCGGTACATAGTTAGGACTATTTCTAACAGATCTTTGCGAAGTACCCTTTCACGCTCGGCTTTAAGCCAGACCCTGGTCGGCACCGCTCTTTTAGCCCTTTTCTCCTTTATTTCTTTTCTCAGGTTCTGACTCTTTACTTCGTCGACCTTCCAGGCGCCGCTTTCCGGTTCTTTGAAAACCTCGACTCCATAGACCGCCCTGGCCGAAAAGTTCAGTGTGTGACCGTCGTTCAGGTCACCTTCAATCAAATTGAATCTTCTTTCCAACGGGTCTCCATATCCCGGCCCTCCGTTCCAGAACATGACAAATACATCATACGGCTTGAACGGCATGGGGACCAGCACGCTGGTATCGTCCACGTGCACGTCACCTTTAAGCATGTCTACCACATTCTGCCGACGTGTATCGCCTTCATATGACGGGTAAGGGAGCTTGTTCTTAATGATGTCCGGCATATTAGTGTCATGAGCGTAAACCGTTTTCCGCAGAGCAGGGGTCCCCGGATACCCTCCAAAAATACCGCAGTTATTCGGGGCCCTTCCAGGCCCCCCGCCTCCCAGTTGAATATCATTGCTGCCCCACAGCATGAAAGTTGAATGAAACCCGCTTCCTCCGCGGTATTTGCCGCATCCGCCTGAACCCGGCGTGATCCTTCTTCCAAGGTATACTTGTGGAAACGATAGTTCCCAGATTTCCATATTTCCCATATCAGACTCGGGATTCCACATGGAGTACCCCGTATCAAGGCCATCCATGATGCCGCGGGCCCCCATACCCGAAGCGCACATCTCAAAATTAATCCCACCCAGAGGTTTCCCGTACTGGTCGGTGCCTCCGTATTGCAACAAATTATTGTGACTGTAACCGCATAATATTTCCTCGACGTATCCCCGCGAAAAAAATGCACGGGCCATACAGCGGTAGACTGCGTTATAGGTAACCATCAACGGACCCCAGGTGGATGCCAGAGACACGTACGGCCAATCAGGATTGGCCCAGGACCCATATGGGAAATATGTTTCGGTTGCGTAATATGCACCGTCATTGATCCTGCCGTCATAAGCCAGCATCTGCGCTGCTGTCACCCACAGCCCGGCTTGCATAGCGGGTAAGGAGCTGTTTAAAGGATTATATCCCCACTTGTTTGCCCCACTCATGCCCATTTTGAACAGGCCTTCTGCCGTCACCGTCAATTCCACAGGAGCATGCAGAAATACTTCCGACTCCGTCAACTTAGAAGTCATAGGCGATCCCTTGCTGCTGCTGTCGTAGAACTGAGTTGCCCTGTACCTCCCTGGAAACAACCTCTCCTTGACCCTCGCAAGGAAAACTTGCCGTCCTTCCTCAATAATTTCCCTGGTAAACTTCTTATAATAGTCGACGCCAAAGTCGTCGATGACGCCTCTGATACTGTCCCTTATAATGCGGCATCCGGCCAACCTGGCCTTTTCATCCAGGTGCCAGTACGTCGAGCCCCGCAAATTGCGGTCAGCGCGTATCTGATAGGTACGGTAAAGCTTATCTTTCTCACCAACCTTCTCACAACTGAAGTACAGGCCGTCCCCGAAACGGTTGGTAGTGGTTATTGCCTGTCCACCCGCATCGACTCCACCGATCTCCATGACATGTGTCACAGCGCCCACCCAGGCAATCAGCTCACCCTCGTAGAATACCGGAATAATAGTCTCCACGTCGGCGGTGTGGGCATCTCCAATGAGGGCATCATTGTTGGTAAATATGTCCCCTTCACTGATGCCCACCTCATCTTCGTAATTGTTCTCAATCATCCACTTGATGGCTTCGCTCATCGTATGTACATGCACGATGATACCCGTAGATAGGGCCAGGGAGTCCCCCTCTGGTGAGTAAAGGGTAAAACACAATTCACCTAGCTCGCGCACTATTGGCGAAGCAGAGATGTGAAGGGCCGTTTCCCGTGCGCCAACTACTGTGCCCCTTATGCGCGAGAACAGGCGTTCATATTTCAAGGGGTCGCTTTCCTTCACAGGAAGCTTCTTAAGCCCCATATAATGCCCCGTTTCTTTAAACAGGGCCTTGCTTTCGGCAAGCATTTCTTTGAGGGTCTTCTTGTCCCATCCTATTGGTCCACTTTCCCGAGGCGGCACCCATTCAGCCGCCATATGGTGAGCAGTGCCTTTGGACAAGGTCCTGCCTTCATTAAGCATTTCCAGCATTTCTTCAAGCATTTTCTTGTTCGAGTCAATTCCCATTTCGCGAATTTCCTTTCTGCAGGAACCTATAAAACGGTCCAGCGTTCAGATGACCTGAATATGATTCAAACGGTTGCGGAGAATTGCTTTATGGTTTATTCCACTGGTCGACATCAGGCATCGGATGCTCGCCCAGGTAAACCTCTTGATTGCCTTTAATTATTCCAACCGGGCAGGGATAGCCGCAGACTACCGGGGCGCCATATGTTTCAGTTCCTCCCAAGGTATATCTGCCCATAAACGTCTCGAAAGTTCCACCCCGGAAGGCGTCCATAACCTTATCGGGATCAATCGTTCCCGCACGTTGGATAGCCTCGAAATACAGCGCCATGTGGTGAGCGCCCCAGCCGTAGCATCCCATATAGACCATGGGCTTGCCGAATTTCTCTTCAAACCTGGTTTTTATACGTTTTGCCATGTCCAGATACGCAGGCGAAACTTTAGTCTCTTTCAATTCCCACGGCACAGGACGGTCGCTGACAACACCCTGGGCGGCATCGGCCCCACCACATATGCTGATGAAAGTGGCAGGATCGACAAGAGTGCCGGTCTGCACGATAGGCCATTTATAACCTGCAGCCCATCTCTGTTTGGCCAATAGAGCAACTTCAAGAACCGATCCGCCGGAGGAGACAAGCTGAACGCCATTTTCGGCCATCTTCATAATGTACGGCGTAAAATTTGTGGTCCCTTCAGGATAATAAACCCGGAAGCTCTTCAGGCCGTACCGCTCTTCGATGGCTTTGTCCATCTCGTCAAATACGGATTCCGCCGCCTGCCTGGCCGCCTCGGGAGCCGTCCATCCGATGACTTTGAAATCAGGATAGGCCTTCATGGCGGCAATGACCTGGTAGGCCACATTCTCGGCGGAAGGCGTGCCAAAAATCATGTATTTATCGTTTTCCGGATTATATGTGACGCCTGAGCCGGTGCGCCCGATAAATATCACTTTTTCAGGATTAGTAACTCCCGCAACGGCCGCTGAACCCGCACTGAAATATCCGACGATTGCGCTGACTCCGTCATCATATATCAGTTTCCTGGCCCCGGCTGCTCCCGGGGCAGGCATAAAACCATCGTCAATAAAATACAGTTCGACCTTATATTTATCATTCCCGATCTTGATTCCGCCGTCCTCATTAATCAATTCAGTGTAGACTTCCATCTCGGGCCGCATTAGCAGTCCCCATTGAGCAGCCCCACCTGTAAAAGGCATGAGGCAGCCAAGCTTCAATGTCTTGACCTCGCTTGCCGGTACGGCCGTTTGCGTCGGAGCGCAGGCCACGAAAAGCAGGATAAGCAGAAGTGATATGACTCCGGCCGTAAGAAATGTTTTTTTCATTTAAAACCTCCCCAAGACGCCGTTTATTTAATTATGCAGCTGTTTTGATGCGGCTTAAAGGACCATACCGCCGTTCGGACTTATCACCTGGCCAACAATATAGCTGGCCTCTTCAGATGCCAGGAAGACTGCCAGGGGAGCGATTTCACTGGCCTTTCCCAGTCTGCCCAGAGGAGTGACAAAGAGGACACCGGCCCTGGCTTCAGGCGACATCGTGTCCAGGAATGGTGTTTCTATATAGCCGGGAGCTATGGCGTTCACATAGACTCCAACCCTGATAACCTCGGCCGCTACAGACTTGGTGAAGGCGATTATGCCGCCTTTGGCGGCCGAATATGCCGGGGCCCCAACCCCGCCCGCTAAACCACAAACTGAAGAGATATTTATGATCTTGCCAGACCGTTTATCTTCCATTATCTTTAAGGCTTCACGTGTACAGTAGAATGTACCATACAGGTGGACTTTAAGCATGGTATCCCAATCAATATCACTCAGGTTGCGCGTAGCCTCCAATGAAATACTGCCAACCCCCGTTGTAAGCTGTTGCTCGGTCAGTTTCCTGTAATTCTCATTGACTTTTTCATCGTTGATTGTTATGCCAGCGTTGTTGACCAATATATCCAGTGTGTTGAACTTATTCATGATACTTCTGAACATGTCTTTAACTGCCTGGCTTGAAGACACATCACATCGTACCCTTAAATATGGGACATCAAACTCACGGACCCGCTCAACCGCAGCATTGATATTGGCTTCCCTGACATCATTGATAATAATGGCGGCGCCTTCACGGGCCATGGCCACAGCTATTTCCAGGCCGATGCCCGATCCCGAGCCGGTAATTAACGCGACCTTGCCTTTCAATTTCATTTTACAGATTGCTCTTTGTGTTAGCTACTGCACATTAAATATGCATGCAGTAACCGCCGTCGGCCCCAATGATTTTGCCTGTAATAAAGTCAGCTTCTGACGAACAAAGGAACGCTACCAGGGCAGATATATGCCTGCCGTCATCAATTGTCTGCGGAACTCCGCCCTTCTCATTTGTTATCCTCCACATCTCTTGCTCAGATATGCCCATTACCCTCGCCGTATTTGGCAATATGCCTTTCCAGATATCTGTCTGTATATTGCCAGGATAAACTGCATTTACCTGAACGTTAAAAAG
>Ga0182011_10005137_pt1 | contig 10349 bp, 4 predicted proteins | sample 711E1DmetaG_FD_120481 | JGI IMG/M metagenome (GOLD analysis project Ga0182011, IMG submission 120481) | Permafrost microbial communities from Stordalen Mire, Sweden - 711E1D metaG | ecosystem: Environmental > Terrestrial > Soil > Wetlands > Permafrost | place: Sweden: Stordalen | collected...
AACTGGCTGGGTAATACCGTCCCCTCAGGCACTGCGGATGTGATCCTGGGGACCACCCCCTCCTATAGTAATTTCATCTATCTGGATTCGTCGCCATCGATCAATTCCCTCTCGGTCACCGCCAATGGCTATTACTACTTCAATTGGTACTCTGCTGGAACGACCCTCACCCTCGGCGCGGGAGGCTTGACCGTTGGAAATACCACTGGCAGTTTCGGCTCCAATCTTTACATGGGCTACTCGGCAAACATCACACTGGCCGCACCCCAGACGTGGACCATCGCAACCGCCATTCAGTCTGGCCCTGTCTCGTACAATTATCCCAGCTATGCCGACATTTGGGGAAATATCTCCGGAAGCTCCGCCAATCCATTGACTTTGGTCGTCAACGGTACGCTCCAACTCGGAGGCAATAACAACTTCTATGGCACTGTGACGCTCAACAGCGGCACAGTGTATATCGACTCCGACACAGCTCTGGGGAACGCCACGTTGAACATCAACGGCACCTCGAGCATCTTGAACAGCTCCTGGCAGGACCGGTTGGTGCCGAATGCCGTGACGATCAATGGCGGGACGACCACGATCAATACCACAAGCTATAACCCCTACTCACTAAATTTCAGCGGTCCGACAACCCTGGCGAGTTCAAGCAAGACAACCGAGATCGACATCGGCGGTCCGGGACCAGTCATCTTTAGCGGAAGTATGGGTGAGAACGTGACGAATTCAGGCCAAGCACTGGTCAAAGGTGGTCAGGGGATTCTTGTCGCAACAGGCTCCATGGGCATCACGGGAGGCGTGAGCGTCAACGACGGATTGCTGATTGTCGGTGCGACCACCGCGGTCCCCACTTCCGGCAAGATAGGGGTCTATGACAACGGCTACCTCGGGCTCGATCTGGAAGACACGGGAATTTCCGCGACCGATTTCCTCAACCGGCTGGACCCGGCATCCAGCGGCATCATCGGTTTTGACACCGCAAGCATTGGGCCAAACACCAGCTTGCTCGCCTCGCCGGCAACAATAAACGAGAATATTGATCTCTCTGGATTTACCGGGAATCCGCGCCTCGGTTCCGCAACCAGCGCAATCATCAACGGAAACATTACCCCGGGGTCTTCCGGTTATCAATTCGGCGGTGGAGGCGGCACGCTGCAGGTGACGTCCAATCTCGCCGATGCCCAGAACGGGACGCCCGTGCAACTCAACCTTTTTTCACCCTACAACGAGAGCCAGTCGCTCGTGCTGATTCTCTCCGGCACCAACAGCTATTCTGGCGGCACCATGATCCAGAACTCGCTTCTGCGATTCGATAATTCGAACGCGGTGCCACCCTCAGCAGGGGGGCAGGATATCACCTTCTCCGACCGCGGGTATCTCGGCCTGGATTTCACGCCAACCTCAGGCGCGCTTGAGTCCCTATGGTCAAGGATTAATACCTATAACGCGAATGCTGTCGTTCTGGGTTTCGATTTCCTTTCTGCCCCGATGGCGATATCGACCGACACGCTGGCCGGTTACTTTCCGTCGGGCGCCTATCTTGGGACCAGCACCGGAACCGCAGCCAATCCCACGACGATCGCTATCACCCATGGCGACTCGTCGATGCCCTCCATCGCCTTCGCCGCAGTGCGGGGCGGCCACCTGACGATTTCCTCCCTCCCCGCCGAGTCGCCTGACTCTCCCTACAGCCTGACCATCGGCCTGCCGAACGACTACAGCTCGACCCCAGCAAACGACTATGCGTATGCCAGTACCGGTCGAGGCTTGTTTGCCACGGCGGCCAGCACCGTTGAGCTTGCAAGCGCCAACACCTTTTCGGGAGGCACAACGATACAGGGAGGTATTGTAATCCTGGACGATCCCGGTGCGCTCGGTTCGGGCGCGATTGCGTTTACCGGCGATGCAACGCTTTCCACTGCCGCCACTGGCGGCCCATTCGCCATTCCAAACAACATTACGTTTTCTCAATACTATTCGACTCTGACCCTCGATACCACGAACAGCTTCACTCTCTCCGGCAGCATTTCCAACGGCGGCTCCGGGTACTATGACTACGTCACCGTCGGCCTCAACAGCGGCAACAGCGTCGCAAACACGCTGACGCTCGCAGGTGACAACTCCGGATTTTACGGCGAAATTAGGGTCAATCAGGGTGAACTCGACGTCGCGAACGACAATGCCGTCATCAATGCGAACCTCGGGACTAACGGCGGGACAACGGTGAGTTTCCTGACTTCGAAGCCCCAAGTCGCCTCTCTTTATGGCTACGGCACGGTAAACCTTCTCGGGCCCGATGCCGCTCCCGCGAGCCTGACGATCAGCGGTGGAGGAAGAAATGACAGCTACTTCTACGGCTCGATCAACGGCCCGGGGGCCATCGTCGTCGGTCTCCCGGATTCTTCCAATGCGGCAAACGTCTTCCTCAGTGGCGCCAACACCTATTCCGGCGGCACCACAATCAACAATTCGGGCACTCTCGTCGCTGCCTATGGCATGGCTTTGGGCACCGGCCCGGTTACAGTGTCGGGCGGTTCGCTGGACTTGCGCGACGGCTCAGTCGTTCTGAACAATCCCCTGGCCTTCACATCAGGCACCATCGGGGGACTCGGCACGTTCGCTCCCACGAACGGACCGGTTACCATCGCCAGCAACCAGATGGTGGCTCCTGGCATCTCGCCTTCCAATTCCAACTATTTTGTCTCCAATAATCTATCCACCACCTCCGTCGGAACCCTCAATTTTGGAACCGGCCTGAATTTTGCCTCGGGCGGCACTTATCAATGGAAACTCGGCAACGCAACAGGGTCTGCTGGCTCCGACTGGGATGAGATCACCGTCACGGGAATGCTCACGGTCACCTCCTCATCCGCTGCTCCGTTCGATCTTGCCGTTTCGCCCGTCTCCTCCGGCTTTGCAACGTCGATCCCTTTCAGCAACACTCAAGACTATAAGTGGACCATCGCCTGCGCCGACGGCGGAATCGCCCAATTCGATCCCACCTTGTTCAACATCGCTTCGTCCGGATTCGATCTTGGCGGCGGTGAGTTCTCCCTGAGCCTGAGCTCGGACAGCGATAGTCTCCTGCTGAACTTTACCCCCGTGCCCGAGCCGTCGACCTACGCGCTGATGGCATTGGGACTCGGTGTGGTCGCTGTAGGCCTGAACTCAGTCAGTCGGACGGCATTCATCCGACTGAAAAAGGGCAAGAATTGGTTGCGGAAACCGTGTGGGCCGTGCTAAAATCCCGACTGTGATCCGCCGCCTTGGTTCCCGCCCGCTTCGGCTGCTCGCGCTGCTGGCTGCCTTGGGCGTAGCTGCGTCACACGTCTATGGCGCCGCAGTCACCGCGCTCGCGATCTGGCAGGACAACGTCACGAATACCACGCCCGCGGGCGGGCGGCTCCCCGCATGGATGCTTTCGGTCCTGGCCTCGGACGAGCTGCGTCGGGAATTGCCCGATGACAATGCGTTCTTCATCGGCGGCAACCTTGAGAGCGAGGCGTGCTTGGACTATCATGGCCTTAATTCCGCCACCGCCGGACCGACGGTCGGATTCCAGCACAAATTCGGACTGGGAGCGTACGTCCCGACCCTGCGACTCGATCTGGCTGCTGGCGGCATTGCGGCCACCGAATCGGCCCGGGCCGGCTGGTCAGACAAAGCTACACTCAGTCTCGGTCAGCGGTTCACTGAGGCGTTGCGCCTTGATCTTACTGGCGAATGGAGCCGCACCGACACCCGCGACGAAATTTTCGCCAATGCCGCCACGGTTCTGGCCGCTGCGCTGGCCTGCGATCTCAACGACCGCTGGCGGCTGAAGGCGGGGGTGCGTTGGCGCAACGGCGGCGTGGTTTCTTATTACCGGGCCCAGTGGACTGCCTGGGGCTGGGCTCCATCCGGCTATGGCGGCTACGGCGGGGAATATGACTATCCCGACGGCCGGCTGGTGACAACTTTCGACCGGCCCTATCTGGCCTATCGCCTGTACGCCGACACTTTGAGTTACGCCGTCACGCTTTCGCCGGCGCTGGGTCCGAACACCGCGCTCGTATTCACAGGCGAATTCAGCGTCACGGAGAACGAGTCAGTGCGCTATGTTAACCATCTGATCAGCGCCGGCGTGACCCATCGGTTCTAGCCCGATGTTTTATAGCCATGACAACGTTTTCGAACGAAATATCCGTCTGGCCTGCGGCTAGAGCGACTTCGTCGCGTCTAGCGCCGACGAAGTCGGCCCGCCAGGGCGAAGATCTCGCACCTCCGGATGTGAAATCTTCGGGCTGTGGTCGCCCGGCTTTCCCGTCCATGCTCAGTTTCCGAGTCCTCGTCATCGCTGCCCTGCTGGGCAGCCTCCCCGCCGCCACTGTGCGCGCCGCCGGCACCGTGCAGGTGCATTGTGTCGACACGAAGAACCAGCCGGTGGCGGATGCGGTGGCCTGGCTCACGCCGCTTGACGTCACGCCGGTCCTCGCGCCCCCGGCCAAGCCGCTCGTCATCGAGCAGCAGGATCAGGAATTCCGGCCGTACGTAACGCCGGTCGTTGTCGGCACGCGCATCAGTTTTCCCAACCACGACACGGTGCAACACCATGTCTATTCGGTGTCGAAACCCAAACCCTTCGAGATCCCCTTGTATCGGGGCGAATCGAAGGAGGCTGTACTGTTCGACCATCCCGGCCTGGTCACCATCGGATGCAACATCCATGACTGGATGATCGCCTACGTGCTCGTGCTCGCCACGCCCTACTACGCGAAGTCCGCTGACGCCGGCATCGCCGTGATCAGCAGCCTGCCGCCGGGGCATTATCGGCTCGAGGTCTGGCACCCGCGCCTCGCGGCCGAGGTGACGCGTGCAGTGACGGTCGCCGAGACCGACACCTCGCCGCAGGTGATTACGATGACGCTCAAGCCCGACCGGCGCATCCGACGCGCGCCAGACGCCTCCGGCGGCGGCTACAAATGAGCTCGGCCCCGCCCGGCCTGCGTCCGCTCACCAGTCCTCCGTTTCCCCTGTCCGCGCCGGCGAGCCGCAGGGGCGCGTTGCGTTTCCATCATTTTCGCACCCGCCTCCTGCTGCTCATGGTCGGTCTGGTCGCGCTGGTGCAGATCCTGACCTACCTCCTCGTTGTGCGCGTCAACCGTGAGAACGCACTCGCGCGCATCCATGAGAACCTCGATCTCGGCGCGCGATTCTTCCAACAGGACGTCGACCGGCGCGTCGCCGAATTCATCACCGGCGCCCGGCTGATGTCGGGCGACTACGCCATGCGGCAGCTGTTTCTGCAGCCGGAACTCGACCGCGCCACCGTTCGCTCGGCCCTGCTTAGCTACAGCGAACGGCTCCGCGCTCCGGTGATGGTGCTCTTCACGCCGGAAGGACGGACAATCGCTGACACGCGCGGCGAAACCGGATCGGATGACGCCGCCTTCCGCGAGTTGATCGCGCGGGCCGATCGCCAGGAAGGTGACCAGCAGGCCAGCGGCTTTGCCGTCCTGTCGTCCGACCGCTTGTACGTCCTGGCGGTGTTGCCACTCTATGCACCGGTCCCCGAAATCGTCGCCTGGATCGGCATGGCCTTCCCGATCGACAACACAGTCGCCGGCGACCTTAAGAAGATCACCCGCCTCGATGTGACGTTTACGCTCGCCCGGCCGGACGGAGCCGGCGCCTTCCCGGTTGCCTCGACATTGCCGCCAGACCTGGCCCGCGAGGTCGCGCGGCGTTCCGACGCGGCGGAGGGCCAGTCCGTTTTGCAGCTCAGGAAAGAGCCATTTGTGACCACCTCGCACCGCCTGCCTCTGCTTTCGGCAGGGTCAGCCCGCATCGCGCTGCAGCGCTCGCTCGCGATCGAACTGGCGCCCTCCCGCCAGATCGAGTGGTCAATGCAGATCATCATTCCGGCATGCCTGGCCGCCGCGGCCCTGCTCGCGCTTGGGATGGCGCGCGGCATCAGCCAGCCGGTTCAAGCGCTGGCCGCGCACACCGAGCATATCGTCGGAGGCGATTTTTCGCGGCGGATCGAACTGGCCCGCTCCGACGAGCTGGGCGATCTCGCGAACGCCTTCAACCGCATGAGCGCCGGCCTCGCTGATCGCGACCGCGTGCGCGACCTGCTGGGCAAGGTCGTGTCCCCCGAGATCGCAGCCCGGCTTCTCCAGTCCGAAGCCGTCCTGGGCGGAGAGGAACGTGAGGTCACCATCCTGTTCTCCGATCTGCGCAATTTCACCGGCCTGAGCGAACGCCTGTCACCTCAGGACGTGCTGGCCTTGCTCAACCGCTATCTCGACCGGATGAGCGCGATCGTTGAGGAACATCACGGGGTGGTCGACAAGTTCATCGGCGACGCGATCATGGCGCTCTTCGGCGCACCCGTGGCCGATCCCGATGCCGCCGACCACGCCCTCGCGGCTGCCCAGGCGATGGAACTGGCGTTGCGCACGCTCAATGCCGAACTGGCCGCCGAGGGTCGCCCGCAGCTTGCCATTGGCATCGGCATCAACACCGCACGGGTGGTGGCCGGCAACATGGGTTCGCAGCGGCGCCTCAATTACACCGTCATCGGCGACGGCGTGAACGTGGCCGCCCGTCTTGAGGCGCTGACCAAGGAGGCCTCCTACGGCACCCGCATCCTGGTGAGCGACTCCACGCGCCTCGCCGCGCGCGCGATTCACCCTTTGAGGGCGGTCGGCGGGGTGGTCATTCGCGGGCGGAAAGAGACCGTGATGGCCTTTGCCCTCGATTCCGCAGGGTAGCGGAATTCCGCCGATCACGGCCCAACACGCCCGCAAGAGCCGGGCGCCACATCTCCCGATTGCCGGTGGCGCAAATAGAATGGGCCTCTCGCCCATGCCCGACGGCCTGAAACAAACCCCCGGCGTAGAATGCCCCTGCTGTCATCCGGCTGCTCGCGCTTCCAAGATAAATAACGTAATCCGTTACAAAACAGGCGCGGCGCGCTCGGTTTTTTCGTAACGTAATGCGTTACAATGATGGACAAGAAAACCCGGCGGTTGGCGCAGCACGACCAATGAGCGTGCGGAGATCCAGACGCCATCGACAATCGGGAGATGCGCCCTACGAACCGCTCCCTCGAATTTTCCCTTGCTTGCGTCACCTCCGTCCGTTTTAACGCTCGACAACCCCAAACTTCAATGACCGCGCGATGAACCCGTTTAACCACAAGATTACTGCCGCGTATTTTTGTCCGGCAGCCCGGGTCGTCCGATGACACTCTAAGTCATCATTCGTGGCCCGGCTCAGGATCTCCGAGCGGGCCGCCACAGCAAAATCCGCCCTTTGTGCGCCAGGCCCGCTCTTCGCCGAGCGGGCCTTTCTGTTTCTTGTCTTCCTTCTTCCATCCGTCTTTCGCATTTCATGCCCTCCAACGGCCCATTGTCATTCCGAACCGTCTGGCTGCTGATGCGCGGCCAGCGCCTGCGCTACGGCGCCGCCATCGCGGCGTTGCTGCTCGCCACGGTATTCAACTATCTCGTACCGCTGGTCGGCGCCGTGACCATCGACTACGCGGTGGCCGGCAAGGTCGTCGCCGCCGGTCTGGGCCGGCCGCTGCGCGCGCTGCTGGCATTGCTCGGAGGGCCGGAGCACCTGCGCGGCCACTTGTGGCTCGCTCCGGTCGCCATGGTCGTCCTCACGGCGCTCGGCGGCATCTTCGCGTATTTCAAGGGCCGGCATGCCGCCATCGCTTCCGATGACATCGCCCGCCGGCTCAAAAACGAGCTCTACGACCACCTCAATCATCTGCCAGCGGCCTACCATGACCAGGCCGACACGGGCGATCTGGTGCAACGCTGCACCAGCGACGTGGAAACGCTGCGGCTGTTTCTGGCGGTCCAGGTCATGGAACTCGCCAACGCCGCGTTGCTGGCCGTCGTCGCCCTGCCGCTCATGCTGGCGCTCAGTCCGCGGATGACCGCGGTATCGTTCGCCCTGATCGGACCGCTCGTGATCTACGGCTACGTCTACTTCGGGCAAGTGAAGCATATCTTCAAGGGGGTGGATGAGGCGGAGAGTGCGCTGACCGCCGTCATCCAGGAGAACCTGATGGGCATCCGGGTCGTCCGGGCGTTCGCCCGCCAGGACTACGAACGCCGGAAGTTTGCCGGTCCCAACGCGACCTATCGCGACCGTAGTCTCCGGCTCCTGCGTCTCATGGCCTGGTATTGGTCGCTCTCCGATCTCGCGGCGCTCAGCCAGCTCGGCCTCACGCTGCTCGTGGGGGCACACTGGATCACCACCGGCGATCTGTCGGTCGGTGTGCTGTTCGCCTTCCTGGCCTATCTGGGTACGATGCTCTGGCCGGTGCGACAGATGGGCCGCATCCTCACCGAGGTGGGCAAGACGGCCGTCGCCCTCAAACGGCTCCGCGAGATTCTTGACCAGCCTCGCGAGGCGGACATCGCCGCCGCAGCCGCGGCGACGGAAAATGAAAAAACGAAGACCGAAGAAGGAAGAGAGACTCCCGCTCTCGCTGCTTCCGGTCCCGTGCTCGCGAATCTCGCTGGCGCCATCACGGTGCGCGATCTGCACTTTGCGCACGCCACCGCTCCGGCGTCCGCCGGGCGCGGCGCGCTCAACGGCCTGTCCTTCGACGTCGCCGCAGGCGAGACGCTCGCCATCCTTGGCCCGTCGGGGTCAGGGAAATCCACGCTCATCCATTTGCTGCTGCGCCTTTATGATTATTCGGCGGGCTCGATCCGCCTCGACGGCGTTGAGCTGTCGCACCTGCCCCGGCAATGGGTGCGCCGCCAGATCGGCACCGTGATGCAGGAACCCTTCCTTTTCTCCAAAACCCTCCGGGACAATATCCGCCTTGGCCGCAGCGACGCGCCGGAGCACGAGGTGGCGGAAGCCGCGCGCGCCGCCTGCATCCACGACACGATTGCCGGCTTCGAGGAAGGTTACGACACGTTGATCGGCGAGCGCGGCATCACGCTCTCCGGCGGCCAGCGACAACGCGTCGCGATTGCCCGCGCAATTCTCAAAAACCCAGCCATCCTTATTCTCGACGATGCCCTGAGCGCCGTGGACAGCGAGACCGAGGCGCTGATCATCGACGCGCTCAAAGCCCGCCGCGGCCAGGCGACAACCCTCGTCATCGCCCATCGCCTCTCCACCCTCGCCCACGCCGACCGGGTCATCGTGCTTGACCACGGTCGCATCATCCAGACCGGTTCGCCGGCCGAACTGTCGCGCGTGGACGGCCTCTACCGACGGCTCTGGCAGATTCAGACGAGCCTCGCCGCCGAATTCTCCCAGCCATCCAATGCCGGGTAGGCAGCGCTGCCACACCTTGCCGCCATGTCCGCCCATCTCCTTCCCGAAGACGAATTCCATGCCCGCCTCGACGCCGGCCTCTGGTGGAAAGTGTTCCAACACGGCCTGCGGTTGAAACGCTTTCTCATTCCGCTCGCGTTTACCGCCATGGGCATTGCGGCGCTTGATGCCTCGTTCGCCCAAGTCACTCGCTGGACGATCGACGCCGTGATGCAGCACGGCCCGCACGCCGACCTCCGTCCTTATATCGGCCTTTACTTCCTCCTCACGGTTCTGATCAGCCTCGGGGTCTGGGTGTTCATCGAACTGGCCGGCAAGATCTCCAACCACATGAGCCACGATATCCGGCGCCTGTGCTTCGACCGCCTGCAGGAGCTCGAGTTCGCCTTCTACGACCACCGGCCCGTTGGCTGGCTGATCACCCGCCTTACGTCCGACTGCGACCGGCTGGCGCGCATTATTGCGTGGGGCTCCCTCGACCTGGTGTGGGGCACGTGCTTCGTCATCATGATCGCGGTCAGCCTGCTGCTGATGAACTGGCGGCTGGCGCTGATTGTGCTCGCCGTGCTTCCGCCGCTCGCCGTGGTGAGCAAGGTCTTCCAGCGAATGATGCTGCTAAGCCACCGGGAGATCCGGAAGTTCAACTCGCAGATCACCGCCGCCTTCCACGAGTCGATTCAGGGGGTGCGCACCACCAAGACGCTCGTCCGCGAGGCGGACAATCTCGGCGAATTCCAAGAGCGGAGCGCGCAGATGTTCGCGGCCTCGGTGAAAAACGCGCGGCAATCGGCCGTGTATTTTCCCGTCGTCATGACGCTCGGCAGCCTGGCCGCAGGCCTGGCGCTCTGGGGCGGCGGTCACCTCAGCATCGTTGGCGGCATGACCCTCGGCACCCTGGTGGCGTTCATCAATTTCGCCGGGCAGTTCTTCAATCCCATCAACCAGATGGCGCGCGTCCTGACCGAAATGCAGGCGGCCCAGGCCGCCGGCGAGCGCGTCATGGGCCTGCTCGCAACCGAGCCGAAGATCCGGGACTCGGAGGCTGTCCG
>Ga0182011_10005144_pt1 | contig 10344 bp, 5 predicted proteins | sample 711E1DmetaG_FD_120481 | JGI IMG/M metagenome (GOLD analysis project Ga0182011, IMG submission 120481) | Permafrost microbial communities from Stordalen Mire, Sweden - 711E1D metaG | ecosystem: Environmental > Terrestrial > Soil > Wetlands > Permafrost | place: Sweden: Stordalen | collected...
GAACGAATATCCCCGGCCACAACCGAGAAGCCTCGTCCATACTCTCCGGCGCGCGCCGCCTCAACATTGCCGTTGACTGCCAGCATCTTGGTCTGCACCGTCACCATGACGATGGCATCGACGATCTTGTCGATACGACGAGTCCGCTCCTCCAGTTCGAGAATGTTTTTGGCGGATTCAACCGCCGCATCCGCACTCTTGCCCACGTTGAAGATCAACGCATCCACATTGGCCTTGTTGCTGGCCAACAGCTTTTGCGTGGACAGAGCTTTGGTTACGCTCAATTCGGCGCGCTCTCCCATGCCTTTCGCGGCGTGTTGCATCTGTTCGCCCAGCGCGTTGGAGGCTTCCGCTGCCTTGGACTGATCGTTAGCCGCCTTGTTGATCTGTTCGATTGCAGTAGAAATCTGTTGCGAGGAGGCCTTCAACTCTTCCGCGTTCGTTGATAGCTCCTCTGCGGTCGCGGCAAGTTCCTCCGCTGATTTCTGCGCATTGGTCGAGACCTTCAAGGCTTCTGCCATCTCTGCCAATGAACTCGCCGCATCACTCATCTCGGAGTATGCCTTGGACTGCTCCTGGGTTGACTTCTGTGCCTGCTCGCAGGCCGAACTGCTCTCCTCGGCTGCCGCTGCAATCTCCTCTGCGCCCGTCAGATATTTCTTGGCGCCTGCCAGTGATTCCGCCGCGTTCTTTTGAATCTCGGCGCAATTTGCACGAACATCCTCGTAATCGGAGGCGATCTGGAGCAGATCCTGGGTGATAACCTTGGCCTTCTCGACTTCTTCGCGGCCCTTTTTCCCCGCCGCTTCCGTGTCTCCAGCTACGACCTTCACCTGGTTCTGAATCTCGTTGACAACTTCCTGAATGCCGCGCGCGCTCTTCTCGCTGATCTCCGCTAGATTGCGCACTTCATCTGCAACGACAGCGAATCCCTTGCCATGCTCCCCGGCTCGTGCAGCCTCGATCGCTGCATTCAGAGCCAACAGATTAGTCTGGTCGGCAATCCGCGTCACGGCCTGAACGATCTTGCTAATCTCCTCCGACTGCCGCTCCAATTCCCCGATCTTCTTTGCCGATTCAAGATTCGCGGCAGCCGTCTCTCCGACTCCCTTGATGAGCGCTTCAATATCAAGCGTCGTCGACTTCGCCAGCGCAACAACGTCGTTCACCCTGCGCAGAGATCCCTCTGCGCGGTCATTGGCAGAGGCGGATGCCTTCTCAATCTGGTTGATCGCGGCACGGGACTCTTCCGCCGCTGCCGACGCCTGGTCTGCACCTGCGGCAATCGCGTACATGGTCTTTTCCATCTCTTCGACTGCTCCAGTTGCTTCAGCGATCGCGCTGGCGACTTGATCCGTTGCAGCGGAGAGTCTCTCGGCTACAGCCTGTGCGCGGGCCACAGTACGGGCGCGTGCTTTGTCATCTGTCAGCTTCTTGGTGATGAGGTGACTCTGAGCCTGACCGTTGCCGTTCCCACTCGACTCCGCCATCTTCTTTATAGGCTGTGTTGCCGTAACCTTTTGCGGTCCAAGGCGGTTCATTGCAAGGCGGTTGGGCACAAAGGTGCCATTGCCGTTAGTGGAAACTGCGGCCTGCTTGATCATTATTGTCTCCGAGGTCGGCCTAACCCGACTGATTTTCCTATCGGCTCACAGATAGGACTCGCTATGTGCAAAACATATCCGTTATGTGCAAAACGTATCTACCCAGTTATGGGACGGCAGCAAACAAGGCTGTTGGCGAGTGGATTGTAGAGTCCTTGAGGATAGAGAGGAGCAGAAACACCACGTTGGCTCACTTCTCGGAGAGGCGAAGCGCAGCGGATCGGCAGATGCGAATCTTTGGAGCGGACGGTTGGCCCCCCCACAGGAGAGAGACCGAGAGTATAAGCGTTCCGTCATCGAGCGAGACGCCGCCTGCATGCATTTCTCAGGCGATGGCGGTCATAGTCATTCGACTATTCAGAGGATAATGAGGTATTCTCATCTAGTGCCGAAGGTTAACCAAGCTGCAGTGGATGCCATGGATGCCTTCTACGAAAGCGGGTCTGTACTGGGAATCGAACCTGACACCAGAACTGACACCGGCACGGTGGCAGGTTTTCAATATCCTGCTAAGTAGTTGAAAAAATGCGGAGAGGTGGCGGAGCCCGGTTGAACGCACCTGACTCGAAATCAGACATAGTCGCAAGGCTATCGGGAGTTCGAATCTCCCCCTCTCCGCCATTTATTGATTCTATTGATGTTAACTGCTTTAGTGTCCACAATGGTATCCATAAAGCGCAGAGTGGAGTAGCGGCCTTAGTACAGTAGCCACTACAGGTTGTGTTTTGAGGCTGTCTGGGTGGCTCTTGATGGTCGATACCGCGTCGGCTGTCGCTGTAGGCCCAACGCGCTGACGCCATACTTCTGGTTGGTCATGAACCAGATGGCGGTAAACCAGTCGGCCAGCGGTATGCGGCTGCGGTCGAAGATCGTTCCTGCGGTGACCGACACTTTGCGAGCACAGCCAGCACAAGTCCAGCACCCGTCGGGCAAGCGCCAACCTTTTTACTGGAGCATTTTGGACAGTAAAAAGGGTTGGCCAGCGCAAGCGCTCCAAGTAGGCAATGCAGGCTTGTTCCTCGGGGAACCATGCTCGAAACTGCTGCCAAGTGCCCGGATAATCAAGCCCCAAATCGGGTTTTGCCTCGGAAACCACGATATATCGATACTACTGTACTAAGGCAGATACCCCACTTCCCCGCATTTCGTTCGCAGGGACGAGGGGGTACATCAATAGGGGAACCGCTCTAGGCACGACCGAAAAGCGCCAACGGCGCGCTCTATACCAGCACGGGGCGCAGCCCCATGAAGGCTGGGGAGGCGAAGCCCAAGGGCCAAAGGCCCGACCGATAGACCCGAGCACCCGCTCGATATTGGCCCAAGCAGCACCTGTGTCGGAGTTCGAGCGGTTCCCGAATTTGTGTAGATCAGATTTTTTGTCATTCCGTAGCGAAGCGGAGGAATCTGCTTATTGTCGTTCTACTACGATCACCATTACGGGAACCGCTCAACTGAAGAGTCATCAATCCTTTTTGCGCCCGAATCGAATTCTTTGGTCGAATCAAGTTATTTGCAATGTAATATTTGGCCGAAAAGTATAGACAAATTGGTCAAAACGTCGCATTTTGTCAAAATAAGTCGTATATAAAGTAATGCTTATCCGTAACGCACTTATAAAGTAATACTTGCAGCCATTCCCACCATGCAACTATTTGATTCCAATTCCTTTACCAGCAAGTATTCTGTTATGCAATCTTTGCGAGTAAAGCCATTAGAATGAAATTGTTGCAGCCAAAGTTCTCCAAAACCGGGGGGGAGGGGTAAAAGACACCTAAAAAGACATACATGCCAGCGATTCAAGCGTTTGCCCTGTTGATTGCATCAGTCTCCAGTTACAGACGAAGAATCTTTGCTACAATTGATTTGCGAGACGGTGACAGTTTTGCGGTTTGCCGAGAGATCCGTCAGACCGGGTGTTTGGTTTTTATCACAGTTCACATCGGTTTATTCCAATCGGTATTTCGAGTCTGTTGATCGGAAGAACCGGATGATTGAGTGGGGAATCGGTGTTGAGAGTAAGCTCTGTGCCTTGCGACGGTCGTTGCTAAAGTTTACGATGGTTGTTGCTAAAGGCAGAGGGGGGACGTAGCTCAGTTGGTTAGAGCGCTGCCCTGTCACGGCAGAGGTCGCGGGTTCGAGCCCCGTCGTCCCCGCCATACATCCCTTAAAGAATCAAGGGTTTATGGCAAGTGGCAAGATTAAGAGGCACCTCTGAGGGTGCTGACAAGGGTGCCGGAGCGATCCGCACCTTTTTTCTTTTGTGGTTGCGCACCCCGCGAGGGTGCGGACGAGGGTGCTGAAAGCGCCTTCTTTCCTGCCTCAAATACCATTTCCATGACCCGATTGTTCGCCTCCCGCTTCGTCGCGGAGATGGCTCGCGTGTAAACGTCGAGCGTTATCCGCGAATTGGCATGGCGCAGAAGCTCCTGCGCCGTTTTGAGGTCCACTCCCGCCGCACGAAGATTCGTGGCAAGCGAATGGCGAAAACTATGCCAGCCGATTGCCTTGCCCTTGATTCCGGCCCGCAACAGTGCGGGACGGATGACCTTCTTGAGCAACGTGTCCGGCGACAGCGGTTGCTTACCTCCAAGCCGGATCGACGGGAAAAGGAAGTCTTCATCGCTGTTGTATGGCGATTCCCTCCGCCAGACTTCTAGGCATTGAATGACCGAAGAGTGCAGTGGAACCGGTTTGCGGCTCGCCTCGGTTTTGGTGTCTCCGAAGTGATTGCGCACACAGGAACGGCGGACATTTACCTGCAAGAGTTCGAGATCAATATCGCACCAGGTCAGTGCGACCAGCTCGGACCTCCGCAGTCCGGTACTCCCTGCCAGCATCACCATGGCCCGTTCCCGTAGATCCAATTGGGCCAGAAGAGCGGCCAGTTCGGCTGGTGTGAGCACGTCGGGTTCCCGCAGCCGTTTGGCCGAAGTCCTGACCTTCGTGATTGGGTTCCGGTCTATCCACTCCTGCCGGATGGCGTGATTGAAGACTGCGGACAGGATGTTGCGTATCTTGCTCCGTGTTCCCGGAGCAAAAGTGAGAGAGTTCAGCCACAATTCCACGTCTACGGTGCGGACATCCTGCAAATACGCCGTTCCCCATTTGGGGACGATATGGTTTGCAAGGTAAAGAGAATTTGCCTCGATAGTTGCGTAGGCTTTTTTCTCCTCGGTCAACTCGTGCTTGCGGTAGTGGGTGACAAGTTCAGAGACCGTTTCCGGTACTCTGAACTCAGAGTTGATATTGTTACGAAGCGCTTCTACTGCCTTTTCTGCATCCTGTTGATGCGGAAAACGAACCACCGAACCGATGGTCCGTTTCCGGTACGTGCGTGTACCGTCGGTTTCGTCATACCAACGAAACACCCACACGTCAGGACCGGCTTTGCGCTTCAGTCTCAAGAGGCTTCCTTGTTGTAAACGGCTCATGCTGATCTCCTTGCATGAGCACTGATGGCTATCTCAATGGTACTCGCCATTGGCTTCTTTTTATCCGGCTTTCGCGCCTCCAGCCACTCCAGCAGCTCATGTTCAAGAAAGCGCCAGAGCTTGCGCTTTCCCTCCCCCATTGGGTGGGCTGGCACGTACCCCAACCGCGCCCAGCGAACCAGAGTTCTGCTGTCCATCCTGAGAACCTGCGCTGCTTCTTCCGCATCGAGTAGATGATGTGCCATAAGATCTCCATGCCTGCGATTCCGCGCGATGACTGACAGTTTGGGATTTGTGCCCGATCAACCTGGCTTGAACGGACGCCAAAATATTTCTAATCATGGGTATGGCCGCGTGAATGCGTCCAATGAAAAGTAGGGAGAGCGTTATGCGCAAATGGAATAACGCGGCATTCTGGCGCGATATTTATGCAACCGCGTCGATTTGAAGAGCATCGAACCGGCATCATATTCCCCGTCGCTACAATGCTGCGGGTACATTGTTTTCCTTGCGGTTGCTGCCCTGCCTTGGTTTTCGGCTCGGAGGATGGCTATGGTGCTACCAGAGATCCGATTGCTACAGGCTGCGATTGCGCTGGCTGAGGAATTAAACTTCTCGCGGGCTGCCGAACGGCTGCGAATCGACCAATCGACTCTCAGCAGACGAATTCTTGAGTTGGAAAACCAGCTTGGTTTTCGGCTTTTCGAGCGCAATCACCAGTTCGTCGAATTGACGGATGCCGGTCGTCACTTCGTGGAAGAGGCGCGAGATGCAGTTCTGCACGCTGAACGCGCCGTTTTGAATGCCTCAGCAGTTTTTCGCGGAGCGGACGAGATTCTCAATGTCGGAAAGTCGGCCTACACCGATCCCTACTTGGTCACCGCTCTCCAGTCGATTCGCCTGCCACTATATCCCGGTCTTCGGATAAAGCTGTGGAGCAATTATTCGCACGAACTGGCCCGTGAAGTCATTGCAGGGAAATTGAGCATGGCCTTGATTACCGCTGTTCCTGATGCTCCCAAACTCAGTCTCCTGAAGGTCGCAGAGCATCCGATCTACATTGCCCTGTCCATGGACGATCCCCTTGCGTGGAAACAAGAACTCCATCTACAAGATTTGAGTGCTCGTGATTGGATTCTCCCTGCGCAGCACGCGAACCCTCATCTCTACGAGTTGATTCAACGGACAACTTCGGAGAAAGGGGTCGTCGCTTCTGATGCGCACTATGTCATGACAGCCGAAGAGGCATCTGAACTGGTCTTGAATCACAAAGGGCTCGCGTTTTTAACCCGCACGGGGGCGTGGCGGATTGCGCGCGATGAGATTACGATACGGCCACTTGTCGAAGAACGATTAAGGCTGGTTACAAAGCTCGCCACAAGGGCGGACGAAAGGTCACGGCTGGTCAGTGAGTTTGTTCGTGCTGCTGGACGAAAGTTGAGCAGTGCTCCACCTGTCCTTCAAGCGCGCCTGCCGTTAGGCGGATGAATGCTCGTTCTCTTCAACCTCTTGGATCGCTATATTTAGAGGCCCTTCAAGGCCGCACTTCGGGCAGGGAAAGATTCCCGAGGTGAGCGCTCGGCCTTCAAATAGCTCTCTGCGGAATGTGCTGCCGCAATGTGCGCACAAATGGAAATGCATGAGTTTGGGGCGGGAGAGGCTGGAGTCGTTTGCCATGGACGATTTCTCCTTCTTGCGAAATCCTTCGCTGGTTCAGGAAGAAAAAACACCTCTGGTTCCAAATTCCTACGTGCGACTGCCTGTAATGAAAGAGTTTAGCGCAAAATCCGTCTCAGATACAGTCAGCGGCTTTCGGCGAGTGGCCCGTCGGGTAGTCGAGAACAGACCTGGCTCACATAGTCGGTACAATCAAGATGAAAATCAGACGGTCAGCGGACCGACTGATTGAATGCTCGTTGAGCACGTTGGTTATCGCCAGTTGACCATCCTCTGCGACCCTGTCTAGCGAAGTTCGGCAGGGTCTGGAGCGCCCAACTACTCGTTTGGAGATAAAGACCAATCGGTCTCTCTGTTAACTGAACGGTTCTCCATTGCGCTTAATGTTTGCGGCATGTAGTTTGGAAATTCTGGCAAATAGGCGCTCGAAACGTTCCACAGTACTTTCGGGAATGATATTTCCCGCATCGGTTCCCATTTTATTGAGCAAGAGCCGCGATGGTCGCGTCTTGTGAAATTCAATCCCAATGCCTTGGAACGCCTGCTCATAACGCTTCACGATGCGCGGAATCTGTAGGTTTAGAGTGAGAGTCTTGCCGGTCAGCTCTTTGCTGTAGCTTTCAGAAACAAGGCCGCCGTATACCTCGGGTTCAAACATGTCCTCGATATCAGCTTCCGCGGGCTTTGTTGAAGCGTCAAAGCCATCCGTCACGAAGATGATATTGTCATTCCGAATCAGTTTCGCTTTGATTAGCTCGTCTCGGGTAGCGCGTGACTGCTTCTCTTCGTCAAAAAGCACGAGTACCTGGAGGCGCTCGGATGTGAGCAAGGCCACCATGTAAGGAATCTTCTGGGCACCACCAGCCGGGGTCAATGTCATTCCATCAGGCAGCCCTGTTTTCCCGATACTTTCTAGATAACAGGATACGGATGACAACATCCAGAAGTCTGTAACACCTTCAACGATCAAGTTGTTGGGACCAACAAATAGGCTTTGAGACAGGGAGTATCCAAGCGCGGCCTGGATTGGGAAAAGTGTGCGTGAATCACCGGCAGGATCATTGGAAACGATGGTGCCGGTCTCCTGGCCGATGCTTACGGTTCGGATGCCATCGAGGTTTTCCGTGGGGACCATAAAGGGCGAGTGCGTTGTATAAATGATCTGGTTCTCAAAATCGACGGCAAAATGGCGCAGTAAGTCACCTTGAGACAGTGCGTGCAGGTATAGGCCGGGCTCGTCCAGCAACAAAATTGCATTCTGAGCCGTCCCACCTTTGGTGTCAGCCGAAAAGGTTATGTAGAACGAGAAAAACCATTTCAGCCCACGGCTCCTCTCGTCGAGATTTACTTCGACATCGTAGACAGAATTCGGGTCGGAAATGAAGGTGTCGAGATGGTCGGCGTCCGGGCTGAATCGGACTTTCAATTGGCGGTCTTTCCAGAGTCGCCTCAACTCAGATGTAACGATGGCACCGGCTCGATTCGCAAGCTGATTTCGTGTTTCATGATCGTTCTGAACGCGGAGTTGATTAAACTGCTCCGGGTTCAGGTCAGCGACCTTGCACATTTTCTCGAAATTTCGATCCGATTCGTTGGGTTGACTAGGATTTGCCTGTTTCCGATTTAGATATTCTGTAATGTTCTGGTGGCCCGTCAGTTCGGGATAATCATCGACATAGACAAATATCGGAAGAAGTGTTGTTGCCCAATTGCGTGCAGCCTCCCACGCCGGTCCGTCTTTGGAGATTTGAGCGGCTAGTTCCTCCAACTCTGAAAGCAGTCCATCTTCTCTATCTGGCAACGTGATGGGTGCCGCTGCTAAAGCTTTGCGGAAGGACGCCAGGGCGGGCGCGGCATAAGTTGCCCAGTCGGTTGGAACGGGTGTCGTCACCAGTGCGGTCGCAAGCTGCTCTAACGCTGCCTTGGTCGAAGCCTGCGGAGCTTCATCGAGTTTTTCAATCTCTGATTCGGATACCGGCTGAATTTTGCGAAGTCTTGCAGTCACTTCATCGGCGGAAAATGCAATCGGTTTCAGATCGACAAATTCCACCTCCCGCACAGCTTTGTAACTTCTGCCAATCTTGATATGAGTGACACCCGCAGCGCGTGGAAACATGGCTACCAGGTCACTCTGTTCCTTGGCATTCAGTTCCCATGTTGTGGACACAACCGGCGTGCCATCAGCGCACTCCCCCAGTCGTCGCTGCCTCGGAAAGTTCTTAATCGGTAATAGGTCTTTGATCCCACTTGCAGGGTTGAGGGTCTGAAGCGCCAGAAGAAGATTTGTCTTGCCAGATTCATTGCGTCCGACAAGGCTCGTAAGTTTACCTACAGCGATGTCGCCGCTGTCGTTAATGGAACGATAATTCTGAACTCTGAACAAGATTAGCTTCACAATTCCCCCACTTCCGCTTTTCTCCAATTCAGCCGGGGCACACAGTATCAAAGCTGGCTGCCAACTCAGTCTAAATTGTTTGACATACCCACAATACTACTGCTGTCCCCTGATTCACCGAAACAAATTACCGAAGCACTGATTTTGACCTTAAGTCCTCCGTTGATGCCAAATCGCCGAGTATCAAACTGATGAGCCGTCAAAGCAATTGAGTTGCTCAGTTAACGCTCTCAGAATCTGAAGCGCACCGCGTAACGGGGCGCTCATGACCGTCGGGCGGGCCAGAGATGCTCTCCCGCTGAAGCGGGAGCGCAAATGAGGGTGGGAAGACGGGCAGGAGCGCAAAAAATGGCGGAGCCTTGGAGAGAGGCTCCGCCGGTGACTGGTTGAGGTTATGCCGCCTTGGTTCCCTTGACTGCCTTTGCTGGTGGTTGCGGTGTGGCCTTCTTTACGGTCTTCGCTTTGTCCTTTGCGGCGAACTCCTGCTTGACCTTGGCGGTGATGGCGTTCACGTCCACCTTGTACAGTTCGGCGGCTTCTTTGAGCACCTTGCCGGAGTCAGTTGGCGAATGGGTTGACTGGAGAATGACGATCTCCACGATCAAGTGTCCAAGTGTGGACTCGTCGGTCTTGCGGATGAATGCGGCCAGCAGCTTGGCGGGTGCATCGGCAACAGTGCCCTTTGCTTTGCCTATGCCATGCTGACGGAGAACGATAGCAAGGCGGCGCTCGTCCAACATGGCAGCCAGATGCTCGACTATGAAAAGCAGGTCGCGCTTCATCAGGCGAACGGGCACGGCGTCAACGATGGCGCTCAATACACGCAAGCCGGTTGTTTGCGCGATTGCTTCATCACGGCGGCGCTGCTCCTGCTCGGCCTTGATGGCAGCATCGGCGGTGGTCGGCTGCTTCCGCGCGTGATGCACGGGGCATTCTGGATTTGCGCAAACGCGGCGCAACTCGCCCTTCTCGCTGCCTTCGGTGACGATGGCCTCGGTAGTGAACTTGCACGTCTTGTACTCCGACCAATCGCGCTGCTTCGGATTGGCCGGCTTCTCGGTGTGAATCTCAACGTACTTGTTGCGCGGGACCACTACACCGCCGTCCTTCTGTGCTCCATAGGCGGTGCTGATCTGTACCAACTTCGGTTTCGCTGCGATGCTCTGTCGGATATGTGCGTCCACTTTCGCGGCATAGCATTTCGGGTCTGAGCATGAATCCTTCTGGCCTGTTCCCA
>Ga0182011_10005145_pt1 | contig 10343 bp, 6 predicted proteins | sample 711E1DmetaG_FD_120481 | JGI IMG/M metagenome (GOLD analysis project Ga0182011, IMG submission 120481) | Permafrost microbial communities from Stordalen Mire, Sweden - 711E1D metaG | ecosystem: Environmental > Terrestrial > Soil > Wetlands > Permafrost | place: Sweden: Stordalen | collected...
AGGTGCCAGAGTGGGCGTAGCTGTAGGGATATTGGTGGCAGTCGCCGTCGCTGTAGGTGGCAGGGTTGCCGTGGATGTCGGGGTATTGGCAGCAGTTGGCGTCGCGGTCGGTGTGGGTGTCAGAGTGGGAGTAAGTGTAGGAGTATCGGAAAGAGTTGGCGTCGCGGTTGGTGTAGGCGTGCTGGTGAGGGTGAGCGTGCTGGTCGGTGTGGCTGTGGCAGATGTCCCCGATATACACGGGATGCTGCCCGAATCGAGGATGGAACCATTCGAACTATGGTAACTGAAATTTGCACTGGTCGCGCTGAGCTGCAGCAGCAGCACCCCGAAGGCGGTTGGGTTCAGGTCATTCGAATAGGCCACCCGGCTGTCGGTGGTGACAAAAGTTTGCAGGCCATGCCCGGCCCCGCCGGCGACGAACTCGGTTATTCCGCCGGTGCTGGGCTGCCCGCTGCCGTTGAGAGGCACCCAGCGCTGGTAATCATGGTCGTGGCCGTTAAGCACGATCGGGACATTGTATTGCGCCAGCAAGGACCAAATGCTTGACATGGCCGTGGTGGAACCTTCCGCGCCGATATTGAAAAGCGGATGGTGATAATACGCAATCGTGCAGGTTTGAGAGTTGGCCATCAGGTCCTGCTGAAGCCACAGGTACTGTGGCGAGGTGGGAGAAACATCTATTTTTGAAGTGTTCGAGTTCAGGCTGATAAAATGCCAGCCGCCGGCATTGAAGCTGTAGTAATTGGGAATGTTGTTCCAGTAGTCGAAATAACCACTCCCTTTTATTCCGTTGCCGTATTCGTGGTTACCGATGGTCGGATCAGTGATGGCGCGCAAGACGGAAAAGTTGGACGAACCGTTTCCGTACCAGTTGTAGAATTCGGCCATGCTGCCGTTCTCATAGACGTCCCCCAAGTAAAGGAACAGGTTCGGGTTGAGCGAGGTTATGGTGCTAATTACCTTGGCGGAGGTGGCCTCTCCGCTGGCGCCGTCCCCGGCGGCTGCCACCACGAACGGCTGGCCGCTGGCCGGGGATGTCCCTGAGGAAGGCGTGAAATGGTTGGTATTGACGGGGGCAGTCGAATTCCCGTTGCTGAACGTGACAGCGATCGAGGCCTGGGCGGTGGCAAAACCGTCCCGCATCAGGGCGCTCGCATACAGCATATAACTGCCGTCCGCCCACTTGGCAGTCGGCAGGGTAAAAGTATACGGGCTGGAAAAGTCCGTCAGCAGATAGCCGGTGCCCAGGTTAAAAATCATGCGCTGCACACCCGGATTGGTACCGCTGGTGATGGTGGCTGTTGCGGTGACCGTGGCATTGCCGGTCAGGCTGGCTGCATTGGCAGGGCTGGTGATGCAGATATTCACCGTGTATTTACCCGATGAAGGGCTGCTGGAGGCGCACCCAACCGTGGCGGCCCGTACCGCGCTGGGCGCGTTGTAATTTGACAGGCTCACCGCCAAAACAATGATGAGGAAGGAAAGAATGCGTAAGCTTTTCATTTGAAACTCCTTCTCGAATTAAGACGTGGGTCAGGTTGGGTTGACCCAAAAAAATCAGACATGCCGGCGGGCCACCACGATAATGCCGCTCAGAACCAGGGTGAAAATTCCGCCCAGGGCCACCCACCTGGAGTGCGGCATAATTTCCGGGAAGGCAGCGACCGGTACGCTGGAATCGAATTCTCCGATGGCCGGAGCAGGCAGGTGGTTGATTTTGCTGAGGATTTTTAAATATGTGTAACCGTAGTTCTGGGAAGGCTCGATGTACGAGTTTTCGCTGAACTCGTTCCAGCTAATAATTCCTAGCGCATCCGGCGCAGATGCCATGGCGGTGGCAATCTGGGTGCGGAAGGTGGCGCCGTTGTTCCGGTTCACCACGTTGGTGCCGCCGATCAAGCGCGCATCGAAGCCGGGCGCAGCCGGCGGTATCCATATTCCGCCGTTTTGGTGGACGGCCTGACCCATCTGGGTTAATTTGTCCAGATATCCGGAGAAAGTGTCCGGGTTGACGGACGACCAGTAATAAGCATTTCCATCGACCAGCCCTGATAGGTTTTTATACCCGGTCAGGTTGCGCTCCGAAGCCAGGATCAGCAGCGAATTGCGGCGGCCCTGGGTCACCTGGGCGATCTCCTGCGGCGTATACTTCCACGTGCCCGACCAGATCACCAGCGGTTTCGCAAAGAGCTGGAAAGGTGTCCGGGAGGCGAAGTGCTGGATGAAATAGTCCAGATCGCTGGCAACCGTGGCGACCGGCAGCGGGTTGCGGCTGTAATCCAGCCCTTCATAGATCAAGGCCAGTTTGAAATTTTCCTGCTGCGCCACTTCGATCAATTGCTCCAGGCGGCTGTTGAGTACATCCGTACTCTTCCAACTGACGATAAACCCTTCGATCCCGGCCGCTTTCGCCCATTCGACCTGCTGAAGCATCACCGCCCGGTTGTCACTGCTATACCGTCCCAGCAGCGGGTAGTCGATCTTTGCGCGGCTCCAGGAACTGCTGTCAAACCAAATATAGTAGTAGGCCAGGGTTGGAATCGGGCTGGACAGGCCGGCTGCGCTGGTTGGTGCGGCAGGGGTTGCTTTCTGCGACAGAACAGATTGGTGCGTATACACCGGAACAGCCATACTGAGCGAAAGTGCGCTGAATAGCGCCACAGTCAGCCCGATCAACAAACTGCTTTTCCTGGAAAGCCGGTTACCCTTCTGCTGATAAAGCATCATTTTCTCCTGGGAATCCCTGAAATAACCGGGGAGCCTCCGTCAGGACCACTTGATGATCCCACGCTTGGGTTGCTCAACTTCTTCCTTGACCATCTGAAGCTCATTCGATTTCACCAGGGCGTTTTGCGGGGATTGGATGGCAGGCCGGGGCCGGGTACTCCTTGCGCGGGACCGCCAGGGCAGAAGGCGGGGGAAAACGATCAGGCTCAACCCGACCAATAAACCCAGCCCGAGGATAAAAAATAGATCCAGGTTGGTGGCCACGTTGATTTCGACGGTCTGGCTGCGTGACAATGCCACCGGGATGATTTGCTTCAAGCCCTTGTCATTCAGCACCTGGACCGTATAATTGCCGCGTGCCAGGGCATGGATCGAGGCCGTCCCGTTCTGGTCGAGCGGATAATCCTGGATGTGTCCATCCGGATAGACCAGGCTGATCGATTTGCCCACCGACGAACCGAACAGACCATCGTTGGCATGGACGTTGAGCGTGTACAGGATCAAGGCAACCTTCCAGGTGTCATTCGGATGCGCAAAGTAGCGCTGCTGTGATTTGTTAACCACGTTCGAGCCATCCACGAACATACTGATCACCGAATACTCCAGGTTGGTGACTATCAAACCATTCTGGAAACGGGCCACCCGGCTGGCGGGAATCCAGGCCGGTCGACCATCTGTAAAAGTGAACAAATCTCCCTGGGCACTCCGGATGGTGAACTGCTTGACACGCTGGGGGTTGACTAGAAATCCGCTCAGATCAACAAAGGTTTCACCAACTTGCTGGTACACGTTCAGGCCCACTTGCAGGACCTTCTTGTTCGGAATTTTGACCGTTTCGGTGGGCTTATATACTTCGTCCAACCAGCGGGCAAACTGGATCCGCTGGTTCGGGTTATTGTATTGTTCCGGCAGAACGGTTAATTGGTAATTGCCGGTTTGATTGATCGCGACATGCGCAACCCCATCCGCCCCCGTGAAGAACTGCTGCCCGTTCATCGAAAATGCAATACCTTGTATCGCCGGGACAGTCTGAATGTGCACATCCGCCGGCAGGATTTGCAGGCTGGTGGATGCTGTTGTCCCTAACAGGTAATGGGTTTTCTTCGTGGAGAACGCAATGGTATACGTCCCCGCTTTGGATATCTTACTGAACTTCCGTTGAAAAAAGCCATTCGCATCGGTATGAGCGCGTCCCAGTTTTACACCGTTAAGCGTGATAAGGACATCGTGCTTGGCAACCGGGCCGCCGCCGACTACCCGAAGAGTGCCGGAGACAATCACCGGTTGGCCCAAAGCCATGGTTGGTATTTTCGTGATCAGCAGAACCGTGGCGTATCTGGGTACGGCCTTGGCGGCATTGGCGTGCAGGCTGGAGCCGGCCAGCAGGCCCAGCGCCAGCAAGCCAGCCAAAATGAAGGTGAGCAAGGTATGTTTCGTTTTCATGGGTGGGTTACTCCTTTACCGGTATGGCTGACTTGCGCAGGCGCACGACTGCAAAGCCGATCGCCAGGATGGTCAACAAAAGCGCCAGGCCATACGATGAAAAGATCAGGATGGAAGGGGCCTTGTTGGGTGCCGGTGCAGCTCCATAAGTCATCGTAAGTAATTGTGCCTGGCGCGGAGCTTGCGAAAAGTCAAAGGCCGAGAGGAAATTATTGGCGTTGGCATCCCGGGTTTCCAGGGAGGCCACGTTCCAATTAGTTTCGATGAATTTAAGCACGGAGGTGAAGTCCAGCTGGGTGCTGTCGATATAGCCTTTCTTTGCATAGGGGCTGACGAGCAAACCCGGGATGCGCGCTCCATAACCTTGCGCATCCACCTGCGGAGGGAGTACGTGGTCATACCAGCCGCCCCAATCGTCATAGAGCAGCATAAAGGCCGAACTATTCCAGGAACTGGAACGCATCAGTTCCTGCAGCAGGCTTTTTACCTCCCTTTCCCCGCTGGCAGGGTACTCCGGTGGGTGCTCGCTGGCGCCGGATGGCACGATATAGGCCACCGCAGGCAGGCTGCCTTGTTGCAGATCCACGAAGTATTGGCTGAGGTCGACGATATGGCTGGAAAGATCCTTATTGCTGATGAAGCGCGGGAAGTTAAGCAATGGCACCCACACCACCTGTGATTCCCGGTTGCTTTGGGTTGACGGATTCAGATAGGTGATCTGCGGGTTATAATTTTCCACGTAAAACTTCCACGAGACACCGGCCGCCTGCAAGCGGTCAAAAATGGTCGGCACGTTCTGCAGTACGGTTGCCAGTTGTTGCCCTTTTTTAACCTGGGGATCGGTCGCCGCCACCCAGTACATATGGTTTGCAAAACTGCCGTCTTTGGCCGAACTGAAAAAGTGGTCGAACAGCACGTAATTCCCGGCCAAATTCCAGTAGTAGGGGATGTCGGAGGAATCATAATATCCCATCGCTATCGTCCCATTCTGGTTGAAGGCATCCAGAGCGGACACAAACCCATCCCATTTCCCGTTATCGTATTGCGCCAGGAACGTGGGAGCAGTATGGCTGAGGTCAGTAATGGTCGTGGTACCGATATGCCAGGGGATGACGTACCCGGCGGCCGGATTGGCGGGGTTGACCGGCATTTTTACATTGCCCGGCAATCCATCCGCCCCGGGATAGGTTCCAAAATAGTTATCAAAGGTGTGGTTCTCTTGCATGAGAACGATCAAGTGCTGGATCGGCGTTTTTGCCTGTGGACCGGTGGTCTGGGCCGCGCTGGCTTTGGCCGTGACAATTTGACTGGCTGCGAGCAGAACCGTCAGGAGCAATGCGAAAATCTTGCGGTGAATCATGGGTGCACCTCAAAAATAATAATGACTGGTTGGGAAACCAGGTTCCCCTGGCTGTCCTTGACAGAGATGGATTCAGTATGGACAACCCGTCCGTTATATTTCTTCACGTAAGCCAACAGCTTGTCTGCAAAGAACCTCGAGCGGCCGGAGGAATACGAATCCCAGACAATGTACTGTATATCGGAACTACGCAGCTGCAGGTCTGGATTTAAGATGGGGTCATAGGCCGGGTTGCGATGGAGCGGGTTGGGATTGACAGACAGGCCATTCGCTGCACGCTCGCCGTAGAACTCGATGATATTTGCCATGGATGGGCCGATGGCCATAAATTTCGCTCCCAACGGGACGTTCTGCTTGATCCATAGTCCGGCTTCCCGGCCGCCTGGGATTCCGCCCGTCCCGGCCAGGAACAGGGAGGAAGCCTCAGGCTGGATGCGTTGCCAGCTGGCAAAGCCGAGGGAAAAAGCCATCACCCCCACCACCGCCCAGGAGAGCAGGGACGGCACAGCCAGGAGGTTGATGCCTCCCCGGGAGGTTTGGGCATCACGTCTCCGGTCCACCAATTTTCCCAACAAGCGCCCAGCCAGCAATGCCACCGCCGGCGCAATGGGTAACAGGTATTGGAATCCCTTGACCGGCCAGATCTGAAAGAAGATCACCGGCACCATGATCCAGGAGAGCAGTAGGGTTTCACGCCAGGAGCGTTCACGCCAAAGAAAAACCAATCCCACAACTGCAACCACGAGTAGCATGATCCCCAACGCCGGCGGAACAGTCTGCCAGTAAAACAATGCGGGATGGTTGGGCCGCCGGAATAATTGATAGGTCAGGTAATTTTGGCCGGTGGAACCTCGCTTGGCCAGCAGGAGCGTGATCGGCATGGGAGAGATGACCAGCACCAACAGCACAAGAGACAGGACCAAATCCCTGAAACGCAATCGCAAAACCGTGGATAAGGCCAGGAAAACGAACACGGACGCCAGCATGATGATGCCGGTTTCCTTGGCCAAAAATGTCAAGCCCAGGGCAGCCGCAGAGGCATAGAACCACTCGACCTTCTGGGTCTTGGCAAAACGGGCCAGCAGATAAAGTGTCAGGGTGCCAAAGAATACCATCGGCCCGTCCAGCAGGAATTGCCGTGAAACGGTCACATCGTATGGCATCAGGGCGATGAATAAGGATGCCATTGCCCCTGGAAGCCGCCCGTAGAGAGTCTTGCCTGCCAGATAGGTCAGGTATACCGTGCCCAGGCCGAAAGCCACTGCCAGGAATCGCCCGGCTACATCGCTGAACTGGATCTTATAGATCAGCGCTAGCATAAACTGGATCAACAAGGGGTGGGCGCGGAATATTGGAAAAATATCCTTCAACACAGGCACGCCAGCGATCGCGGCGGCCTGACCGGCATAAACGGCTTCGTCCGTGTTAAATCCCATGGCATTGATTTGCCAGAGACGCAGGATCGAACCTGACACCAGTGAAATGGCCAGGAGCAGCCGGCTGATCGCGACTTCGTGAAGCTTTGCTATCGTCGCAATTCTTGGACGGGCAACCCCGGTTGAACCGGTGATGGACGATCCAACGCTGGCTGAGCCGGGCAGACTGGTGGAGATACTTAAGGACTTCCCAGGTTTCGTATTCATGGCATTCACTGGACACTGGCCCGTTCGAGCTGCCGTTCATAACGACTTTGCTGGACGCTTTCCAATTCGCTTGCCCGGGTGATATCGGTGGATAAGTTCTCATCGTTTACGAAAGTCGGAATCTTCGACCACCAGTCCAGGTTGTCGGAACAGATCACCCTGGCGGGCAGCATATCCATGGCCCGCCGGATGATGGCCTGTTCCACAACATGCAGGTCAAGATCGTCATAGCAGAACAGGAATTCTTTGACATCATCATAGGGAGGGAAACCATAGGCATCTTCGCAATTCTTCAATAAAACTTCCATGGCTTCATTGTTCTGGATTGGCAGGGTTTCGTCTGCCCCGCGCTCGATGATGAACATGCCGGTCAGCTTGGCCGTCTGGGCAAATTTAACATTGGGTACCAGCTTATCCACAAAGTATTTGGGAGGCGGAATCAACATCTGGGTAACCATGTTAATGGTCGCAGCCGGCATATGGGTTTTACTGATCAGGAAGGCAAAACGCCGGCCGGAGCGGGAATGGATGCGGCTCTGGAATGGCAGGGATATTTTTTCCTTGAAATTCAACGTGTCCGTATTCACGGCCCGCAGGGTGTGATGACTGATGGTCAGCGGTTTTGGATAGGTCATCGCCATGCCATCTGGCGAAACGAGGGTCATATCATCCGAAAGGAAGGTTGCCTGGTCGCAATCGCGGCGCTGGTAAGCCAGGATCTTCAGCAGGGTGGTGGTTTTACCGGTATCGGTCCGGGCGGTGATCATGTAGGCTGAGTTGCCAAATGCAATGGTAGCGCCGTGCACCAATGCATAGCCCCGTTTAACAAAGGTCCAGCGCAGCAATGGTTCAACCACATTGGTGTAAAGGACGTGCGGCGAGAAGCGCAACATGGGGGCTGCGACTACCTTTACCGTCGGATCCCCCATCTCGATACCGACCTCGAAACCAAGGTGCCCGAATATTTCACGGTAACGCATATAATGGCCATTTTCTTCGGGGGATTTTTGCGCCCGGGGCAGTCCGATGCGAACATCGATGGTTGGCTCTTCAATCTCGGCCATAACCCGGAAGGGTTCGAGCTCGGGTAACACCACCTCTGACACGACGGTGATAATATTGTGAACGTTATACGCAAATCTATTCTTCATTTTCTTTCTCCTTTCAACCAATCGAGATTTTTGTGAAGCGACAGTGGAAGAGGCCTTGCCCCAGATAAGATTATCCGCCACCAGGAACCGCAGTATGGTTAAGGCTGCCAGCGAAACGAGGTTGGAGATCACGTAGTAAATCCCCATAACACTGGTCATCAAATAAATTATCGGGGTCCGCAAGACCAGGGCAATCACATTCACCACAAAAAACCATCCCAGCCTTTTCACACGGCCCTGAGCCTGGCTTTGCGCCCGATAAACGATCGCTTCGGTCAGGCTGAAATTCCATAGAGTGGATGCAACGGTGGCAATGCCGGCGGATACCAGGTAGTAGACGCGCAGTTTATCGGTGGCCAGGAATAGGAACAGGGAATTTACCAGGATTCCGGTCACGCCAATCAGGGCAAAACCTATGAAGCGCAAAGAGCCTTCACCGAAGCGCAATGTCCATAGCAGGTTGAAATATTTAAAGGCTTCCTTGGCAGAGGCCTTGCTCTGCCCGGTAAAGCGCTGCCCGAAGTGGAAGGGCACCTCGGCTTTGCGCAGGTTTGGATTCCTCACAAGGAGCTCGAGCAGGATCTTGAAACCCTTGGGATGCAAGGCCTGCAAGTCCAGAGCTTTCACCCGAACCAGGAAGAAGCCTGTCAGTGGGTCGCTGACCCCGCGCAGGCGCCGGAAGAAGAAGGCCCGTGCGACTAGGTCCAAGCCCTTTGAGATCAGGTTCCGGGCGGTAGTCAGCCCGCTAACCTGGCTGTCTTCAGCCCGCCGAGTCGCCACCACCAGGTCGGCCTGCTGTTCGATGGCAGTTTTCAATAGGACCGGCACCATCTCCGGCGGATGCTGCAGGTCGCCATCCATTACGCAGGCGTAATCAGCCTGGGCAGCTTTCAAGCCAATCACCACTGCCCCTCCCAGGCCGTCCGCTCGCTCTTCCGGGGAGCGGTGAATCATACGGACATGCTGTTCAGGAAAACGACCGGCCGCGGCTGCCACCACCTGCGGTGTGTCGTCGGTGGAATCGTCTACGAAGATCACTTCAATGGACATCCCGGAAAAAGCCTCCGTGAGACTGGTCAGCAGTTTCTCCACATTTCCCGATTCGTTGCGTGTCGGAACGACCACGGAGATGCTGAGGCCGTCCTGGTTTGCCCGAATTTCAGGGGTAAAAACTTTTCTAGAATCTTCCGTTTTTGTTAACATATTCTTCTCCAGGTGCAATGATTTTTTATCAAGCAATGATGTTCGCAAGCTTCAGAAATGAAAACCCTGCAATTTTTGACAACCGGTCGGGTTTTTCTATTTTTTATTGTGGTGGTTCAATTCATTCCAGGCAAAGGACATCCAGCAAATCAGTCTGGCTGGTCACCAGCTTATCTTTTTTGCTGAAGACATGCAGCCAATTGTTACCTTCCCCTACAACGATCACCCGCAACGCCGGAAAACTCATCAGTAGTTGTCCCAAAGAATCTTTCGCAGCCAGCGGCGTCGATTCTCCGAGGATGACCACATCCGGTTTTTGTTCCGAGGTTTCTGCAACCAAACCGACTATGTCCTTGGCTTTGTAGGTGATCACCTTAAGCTCGGATTTTGAACTTGAGAGAACGCTCGTCAGCGCTCGACCTATTAGAGAATCTTGTTGGACTGCCAAAACACACGATTCGCTCATATTCATCCTATTTATGTCTTTTTTATCATATTAATAGGGCTGATAATACCGGGTCGGTTAATAAATGTCCATCACTCGCCTGGCTTGAATCGGGATTAAAAAAGAGCCATCCTTGGATGGCTTATTTAATAAAAGAATTAACCCGGAGAACAACAAGTATTAACCCCTTGTTAATAACCGCTCGCCCTCTGCCTTTAGGATCGCAAAATGTTTTGCATATCTGTGAAAATATTGCCAAAAGTGCTAGTTTTAGCTTTGTTTTGATGGGAAATTTTCACCGACCCATTCGTCTTGCGTAATCCGGTCCATGTCGGCCAGTGAATCCGGAGCAAGCCGTCCACCGAATCTGG
>Ga0182011_10005147_pt1 | contig 10343 bp, 2 predicted proteins | sample 711E1DmetaG_FD_120481 | JGI IMG/M metagenome (GOLD analysis project Ga0182011, IMG submission 120481) | Permafrost microbial communities from Stordalen Mire, Sweden - 711E1D metaG | ecosystem: Environmental > Terrestrial > Soil > Wetlands > Permafrost | place: Sweden: Stordalen | collected...
ATCCCCCACAGCTCCGCAATCCGACACGACGTATCCCTTGAAACCCCACTTGTCCCGCAACTGGTCCTGTAGAAGGAACTCATTGGCGCACGCGGGCTGGCCGTTGATGCTGTTGTACGCGCACATGACTGAATCGGCCTTCCCCTCCGTAATGGCGGCGCGAAAGGCCGGCAAATAGGTGTCCAGTTCATCGTGCTTGCTCACGGTCACGTCGGCAGTGTGCCGCGTCGACTCGGGTCCGCTATGCACGGCATAGTGTTTTGGCGTTGAGATCGCCCGGTAGTATCGCGGGTCGTCCCCCTGCATCCCGGTCACAAACGCGACGCCCATTCGCGCAGTTAGGAACGGATCTTCCCCATAGGTCTCTTGCCCGCGTCCCCAACGCGGATCGCGGAAGATGTTGATGTTCGGCGCCCAGAAGTCCAACCCCTCGAAGATTTCGCTATGACCGCCATTGGTCTTCATGGCCATGGCATTCTTGACGCGTCCTTCAACGCCGATCACGGTCGCCATCTGATGGATCGCCGCCGGGTCAAACGTCGCAGCCAACCCGATCGGCTCAGGAAACTCCGTCACGCCTTCACGCTCCACCCCGTGCAGAGCTTCACTCCACCAGTCATAGGCCGGTACTCCAAGCCTCGGAATGGCGCGTGCCTGATTGACCAGTTGACTGGCCTTTTCCTCCAGGGTCATGCGATGAACCAGGTCTGAGGCGCGCTGTTCATTTGAGAGATGGGTATCCAGATAACCTTGCCCCTGCTGCGCCAGGAGCAGTCCTTGGGATAATGCCAAGACGAAGACCGCAAGTTGCCTCTGTTTGAACTTCATATCTCCCCTTTGTTCGGTGGTGTTTCATTGAGTCAATTGCGCCTGATACCGTGACCACGAGATCATGTAACCACAGGCTATTTTAGTTTGTCATCCCGTAGGGATCTGCTGTTAATATCCCGACAACGTTCTCATGCGGTCTAGGTCTTTGACCGCGTAAATTTGTGCCATCTCACCCTTGTGGCAAGAACAAGTACGCCGCAAGGATGGGGCACCCGTAATTGGTACAACTTCAAGCGGTCAAAAAACTAGTTCGCATCGGTTTGCCAGATAATACCCTCCCGCCATCCGTCCCCGGCGATTTTGGCGCATCTCGGAATCTTAGCCGATTCCTTGACACGCAGCCATTCTAATTTGGGGCGGCTGTGCATTGTGAGGTTCTCTGGTCGGCATTGTGCATGATGCCATCATCAACCATTTGCCCGTGAGCGCTTCCCATCTGAGCTTTTTGGCGCGCACCCGCAAAACGGCCTCCTGCTCGCTCTTCGGGTCGCGTTGCAAGAACCCTTGAGGCGAAAAGGTGGTAACTGCCTAGGAGCGGCCAGCTACAAGGTCACTGATAAGCGCCTATCTGCGCAAAACAGCGGATTGATTTACTGGCTGTCAACGTAGGCGATCCCTCGTCCCGCGGTTCCGATGTAGTATCTGCCGAAAGTCCGTGCGTCGCCGACAATGTAATTTACAGTACCTAATAAGTGAGCCGGATTGCTGACATTTAGCCAAGTGACCCCATTATCTATAGAGCGATAGAAGCCATACCCTGAAGCGCCAATTGCAACGGTATAAACAGCCGGCATGGAGTGGGCAGAGACCGCACTGCTAGTCGCCGAGGCGCCAACACCGACAGCATACGCCTGGGTGAATGCCCCGGCTTGCGTAAGCGTCTTTCCAGCGTCAGTTGAATGATACAGGCCGTTATCGGAAGCAACGCTTGACCCATTAATAGCGAGCCAGATGTTGCCAGCTCCTCCAAACGAGGCCGTCAACTGCCCCAGGGAATTGGCGGGCAAGGTCGACATTGTGTTGAAGGTCAGGCTGCATTTGAAGGTACTGGAACTTGTCGCGACCCCCATCAGCAGCTTGCCTGATGTGGGATCGTACATGTAGTACTGGCCGGGAGTAACGCGATCAGAGACAACCTGGGCACCGATGATTCCGTTGACAGCCGTAGTCCATGTGGTTCCGCCGTCTCCTGAGCAGGCCGGCGGAAAATCAACCGTGGCCCAGACAATCGTCGAAGCGTCGGCCGAGATAGCCACTGTGCCCCCGCCCGCGCTCAGTTGTGTCGTGGGGGTGACGCTTTGCAGATTTGGTGCGGCAAAGAGGGTGGGATATCCTGTCCACGCATTTTGGGCGCCCTGGGTTGTGGTGGTGGCCAGAAGCAATGGTATCTGTACCTGCTTACAACTGGAGTCGGAATGATTCACTGCGGTGCAGGTCGCAGTCGAAGTGGAGTACCATGGAGCGCTGCTGGCATAGCCAGCAACTCCCGTACCCACTCGGACCACCGTCAGCGACGCGTTCTGCGCAAAGTCTACGCTCGTGCCAGTCGTGAAGATTGGGCTGGAATCCGGGCCCGACGCAGGTGAAGTGTCAAGCGTGGTATGAACGAAGGTACCCAGATTACTGATAGCACTGAGAAGCGGCGCCCCGGCCGGCGGACTGGAGAGTGCGTTGACAACGGCCTCTTCAATACTGCTGCCGCCGAACACCTTCTTGACCACCGATAGCGCCGAGCCGTAGGCTCCTACGGTGAAGATGGGCTGCAGAGGGATGTCGATGTCGGTAAGATTCTGCGTGTCCCAAAGCGTCTGGGCAGAACCGAAGACCGCGTGTTTAGAATTCGATGGATCGATTGCCAGAGCGGAGGGCCAGGTCTTTGTTCCTACCTGCTTGAGCCACGGCGCAAACGCCACGTCATTGATGGCTTGGGCATTTTGCTCGACAATCTTCCATGTCTGGCCATAGTTCAGGCTGCGATAGATGGCGTCGCCGTTGGTGTTGTTGTCGTCGATGGTGGAAACCATGATGACCCCAGGAAGTTCGGCGTCCAGCGTAATGCCGCTATATCCGCCCTTGTCTCCGCTGATGGGAGTTATGTTGGTCCATGTTCCCGGCCCACTCGGGGTACCTACAGTGGGAGTATATTCGTAGACGGCTCCAGCGCCTGAATTGCCGGCGAGACCTGAATTGTTTGTGTTAGGCCCCTCGTCGCTGAAATAGGTGATGTAGAGTGATCCTTGGCTACTGGTGACGCCGTCAGGCCCGAAGACTGCGTGGATCGGGGTAAGGTTGAAGCTTGTCGGAGTCGAGCCGCCACTGGGATTTGTTATCGAAGTAGGCTGGCCCGGGACCGATTGCCAGGTTGCACCGGAATCTACGCTGCGGTAGATGCTCGAATAAACGGGCGTTCCGTTGTTGCTTCCGTTGGCATTGTAGTAGTTATAGTCCGACACTCCCGCGTAGATAACCGGTGTCGCCGTTCCCGATACTCCACTGCTCGGGTCAAAGATAATGAACACCACGCCGACGCCTGCCGTCTTTCCGGTCACGGGGAAGCTTGTGACCTGGTTCCAGGTCATGCCGCGATCCAAGCTCTTCCATAGACCCGCGGTGCGGGATCCATAATAGATGGTAGTTCCAAGATGTGGATCTACGGCAAAGCGCTCGCCCGCGTCGCGCCCATTATCGTTGCCGTTGATGGGAAAGGGTGCGTTCACCTGGGTAAACGTGGTGCCCTGGTTGTCCGAGAGGAGGAAATGGTTCTGCTGGGCTGGATCGTTGTTGTAGTTCATCCCGGTGCTTAGATAAAGCCGCTGCGGGTCACTTGGATCCAAGCCAAGCGACTCCACTCCCATGTCGCCGGCATTCGCGCGTCCCAGGAAGTCCAGCAGAGGAACCCAGTAGCCGCATTCCATAAAGTTGTTATTGTTGCCTTTGGCCGCGGTTGGCGTCCCATCCGCCTTGAAATATCCCGGGCAAGTGGGCGCTATGCCCGGGGTGCCTTCCTGCACCCATCGGTACGCTCCACCCACATCGGTCCGAACATACTCCAGGTCCTTCTGCCCAGGGTGAAAGAAGACCCCATCTATATAACCGCCGCCGACGATTTGCACCGACTCTGGAATGAGCGCGGACTGACCGGACGCGGAAGTGGGATCACTGACTATGATCTGCACCGAATCTTTGGTGACTGCATAATGCGTCGTGTCGTTCGGCGTAAACGTCACGGACAGCGTCTGCGTGCCGGGACTGAGCAATGTGCCCTCAGCCGGACTGTAGACAAACGTGCCAGGAGTGTTCGCCGTTGCGTTCAGTTCTGCTGAACCCAGCGGGGTGGTGCTGAGGAGGGTGCCAAAGACCGTCGGCGCAGGCGCTACGGGAATCACCGGGTCGGGGTTCGTCGGATCCGGGGCGGGGGGGGGGACATAGGCCTGCGCCGGTCCGTTGGTATTCCACAATATCTGGGCGGGCTGGGGTGTGATGCCCGCTTTGTTGTCGTACACCGCAGCGCAGCCGGCAAGACTAAGTGAAACGAACGATGCAAGAACCCAGACCATTGATGAGAGGCGGCGGGGGACAGATGTCATGAACATAATTGGATCACCTTGTAGAACTTCAACTGCAATTGAGCTTTATCGTCTATTTCGTCGCTGCTGCATACGGACGCAGCGACTAGTGTTGATAGGCACTGGACTAGAAGGAGTACTTGAAGCCCAGCTCAACGATACGCAGACTGGACTTGTACGGCGTCGAGCCAAAGTTGTTGCTGGTCTGCACCAGACCTGCGCGCGCGGCCGCATCGGACGTCGGATAAATAGGCAAGCCATTCGCGTCATTTGCCAGATGTTGTCCAAAGCCCAGGCTGAGTCCAACTGCGGGACCACCAGAGAGTTGCCAGTTGGGATGGTTTAGGAAATTGAAGGCGGCCAGACTGAACTGCAGGCTCTGGTTTTCCTTGATTTTGACGTTCTTTTTGAGGGTGAGGTCCGAATTGAAGTACATCGGGCCGTGTATGTCGGGCAACTTGAAAGAACCATTTGTCCCCGGAGCCGGCAGGGTGAAACAATCCCCATTGATGAAGGTCTTCGCGCCGTGCTTGATCCCGGGGAGATTGGACTTGGGATCGCAGGTAATCAGGGGTTGAACCGTCACGCTGGGCGTTCCCAACTGGGTGACTGAATCGAATTTGACGGAGAGGGGAGTGTTGGTTCCAGGTAACTGGTATGAATATGCGCCACCGAGACCAAAGTTGGCGTTGAATGCCGCAACATCTGGACCACTCTGAATAGTGGTGATGCCGGAGATCTCCCACTGATTCAAGATGCCGCCTACAAACCTGTTGCCGTGATACTTCGTTCCCTCCTGATAGGAGAAGGTAATGTTGACGGCCTGTTTGCGGTTGTAGGGGAGCATCCCGTAATTGTTGCTCAAATTTAACGAATCGGCTACAGATCCATTGCCATTTGTGCCGCGGATGCCGAGCGCCTTGCTCCATGTATAGTTCAAGTTATAGGTCAACGCTCCACTCTGCTTGTTGAAACTTAATTGCATCGCGTTGTAGTTCGAATAAGAGATATGATTCTCAACAAGAACTGCCGAGTAGTTGGGATAAGGCCTCCAGTCATTAACACTGTAGAACTGCGCGTCAATTTGGTCGCTGGTGGCGACGATACCAAAATTCGGGGAAGAGGTGTTGGGATTCGGCTGGTAGAGTCCGCCTAGCGGAATCGCATCTTGGTTTGAAAGATCCTGATCCGGAGTGCCTGTACCTCCGCCGCCAGTCAAAGAATGCTGCGTTTGGTTGCCGACATAGCTCATTTCGAGCAGGCTGCCATGGCCCAACCGCTGGTCTACCGTGAAGTTATAGTTATAGGTGACAGGCTGTTGATCGTCGTGCTTGTCCGCTGCTTGGATCGCGAACGGGCTGTAGGAGGAGCCGCCACAGGTTTGGCCGAGCGAATTCGCAAACGGACCAGGCCCGAGAGTTACCGTGGGCCGTCCGGCGCTGATGGCCCCCGAGTTGCCGATTTGAGCGAGTGTACAGCCGCCAGCGCCTCCGGGAAGGTTATAGGTCGAGACACCGAGCGATGTCATCAGCGGACCTTCCGAGGTGTAATAGGAGTCGTGAAAGCGATAAGCGCCCCAGCCTCCTCGAAAAGTAGTCTTTCCGTCCCCATACATATCGTACGCAAGGCCGACGCGCGGGGAGTAGAACAACGCTCTACTGGGGCTTCCTGAAAGAGGGAGGCTGGAGTCCAGCGTGATGCCCTTTCCGTTGCGCCAGGCGATGCCGGGCCAAGTGGTGGGGTCGTTGGGGTCCAGGTTATAGACCACGTTTTGTTGAATCTTCTCAGGCTCCCACACCGCCAGGCCCTGGCCATGGGAATCCACCCACGGGCCGAGATGATCGAACCGAACACCAAAAGTCAGGGTGAGCTTCTTGGTAGCCTGCCAGTCATCCGTGGCGTAGGTGTCTATCGTCGTGTACTTCATGTCGCCGCTCTGGAACTTGTTCACCTGCGTAAAGCTGCCGCAACCGTTTAGGAAGTCGCCTACACTATTGCCTAGCTGGGCGGTGGTTTGGGAATTCGAGTTTGAGGTACTGTAGACATTGCAACTCCTGTACTGGTCGTATTCAAGCGTACCTTGCGGATTGTTGTAGTTCTGCACATACTCGTTGTTTGCGGACTGCTCAGCATAGAAGCCCACCTTGATCGAGTGCCTCTGAAGCTGCTTCGTCAGGTTGTCCGCGCCGTTGACCGAATACTTGCGCTTGGGAGCGCCCCGGTTGGGGTCGAAGTAGCCCATGCTAAAATTTGGGACGCCACCCTGCCAGTTGACGATCTGGGGCAGTTGCGTGTCGCCATTCTGGTAATAACGGGGACCGACGAATCCCGTGTTCGCGTCCTGCAACAGCTTGGTGTCCTGGAGTTGCGAGGGAGAGAAATAATAGACGCCGGCGAACACGAGTTCATTGGTCAGAGTAGGGCCAAATATATGTGTGTTGTTGATGCTCAAGCGATGCGAGTGCGCATACGTTAACGCTCCTACTGGCGAGGGAATGATGCCTAGACTGTCGCCACCGTAGGAGGTGTTGGTGACAGGCGACTGATCGCTCACATGTTCGTAGTCGTAGGTCACATAGAGCTTGGTGGCATCGGTAAAGTTCTGGTCCACACGGGCGTGATATTGGTAGCCGTTGTGCTGGGCAAAGATATTAGTGTCATAGTTGATGCCGTCGGAGCAAAGCTGACCCGGTTCGAGGAGTGATTTGCCAGCCTTAGAGTCGTAAAGATCTGCGCCGTTGTTACAGCCCGGCGGATTCCCTTGAGGCTGAGGCACCCGGTTGATCTTCGGATAGAACCGCGTGTAAGCACTCACATTGGGATCAAAGTCCGCAGCCGGAATTTGCCCATTGACGATTTGGTGGCCTTGGACGTCAACCAGGGTGCTGGCGGGGGAATAACCGGCACCGAAGTTATCGGGGAGGCCATAGCAGTTGTAGGCGGTGGCACAGGTGGCAACAGAGCCCCCAGCTGGAAGGTTGAGCGCCCTTTCGATGGAATCGGTGCTGAGATCGCCGCTCAACATCCGCGCCGTTGGAATGAAACTAAGGGTTGCCGTATTGCCGTACAGATTCCTCTGGTCGTAGACCTCGGCACCTATAAAGAAGGTCATCTTCTTGGTGCGATTGAAGCCAGTTCCGGGGATCTTGACTGGACCGCCGATATTGGCACCGGGGAAGTAGTTGTAGGTGCTCGCACGCGAATTGTTGAAGTAATTGTCGATCCAGTCGTTGGAGTTGAGGGCGCTGTTGCGCGCATACCCGTAGATGGAACCGTGATAGTTCGATCCGCCCGACTTACTGACGGCATTGAGCACCACCGGTCCATTGGCACTGTCGGCACCGAAGTTCGATGTCTGGATCTTCACCTCAGCGACCATCTCCATATTCACGTTACTAATCGAACTGGAGGCGTTGGCCGGGTCGGTTGTGCTGGCACCGTCGGAGATGACCGCGACTGCGCCCGCTCCGGGAGCGGCACCATTGGCTGCAAAGCTGCCGATCGAGCTGCCGGAGAATCCAGCGACCTGGCTGCCGTTGTTGGTGGAGTCGTTGCTGAGGCCGCCTGGAGCGACTGCAAAGCCAGGCAACGTACGAATCAACTCGGTTGCGTCACGCCCTACGGTGGAGAGACGCTTGATGTCTTCCGCCGTGATGAGATAACTCTTCTCCGCCGAATCAAGTTCGACTCCGGCGACATTTGAGGTTACCGTAACCGTCTCTCCAACCGCACCGATACTGAGTGCAATGTTTTCAATATTTTTGCTGTCACCCGGATGCATCTCGATGCCTGTAATGACGTACGTCTCAAAGCCCTTGGCAGTCACATTCACGGTGTAGTTGCCCCGCTGTACCGCAGCAAAGGAGAACACGCCAGCGCCGCTGCTCACGTTCGAGCGCACCGACTTGTCGTCGCTGTTCACCAGCGTTACCTTCGCGTGGGGAACAATTGCGCCCGTGCTGTCTTTGACCACACCGGTCAGGGTGCCAGTCGTTTGGGCGAAGAGATGGTACGGGCCAAACAGCATGAGCGCCAAAGCGAGGCCGACCAGAAAGCGACTCAAGTTCATGTGTGCCAGTATGAGTTGGAACCGGGAAAGATCGTTATTTCGAACCACAATAGCCTCCGAAGGAACAAAGGGCGAGAACATATGAGTAGGTTTACTCCGCGCTCTTGAGTACTTGAACGAGGTCATTACTTGACGGTGAGGGTGAATACCATCTGATAGGGCACATCGGAAACGAAGGAGTGGTGCCCGTTGGTCTGTGCGCCGGTCATTACCAGATGAAACGTATAACTTCCCGGGGGGGTGACCACAGAGGCGGTGGTGCTCGAGCTACAGCCTGAAAAGCCTGCGATCCCACCAAACAGGAGCAGTGCGAGCCCGGCGATGGTCAGACTGCCCGCGGCTTTCCGGAAACGGCGGCGGCTGAAGATGAGCAGGAATCCTAGAACCACTGATGTCAGCCAGAAGAACCCGCTCTGCGATGCGGTGGGAACATAGGGAGGAACATTGGTACTAACGGTCAACACCACCTGACTTGGCAGCATTGATTGTCCCGACGTACTGGCGGTGGCAATGTTGACCTGGCCTGGATTGGTGGTACACGTGGCGTACTGGGGCAGATCGGGACAGGAAAATTCGATGGATCCAATCCAGCCGCCAAGGGAGCTGACGGTCAGCGTGGCCGTACCCGGGACGCTGGCAGTTGCGTTGATGGTGGTACTGGATGCCGCGACCGTGTAAGTAGAAGGATCGCTGGGCGCCGAAGTCGTTATCGAAGAGGTGGCGGTGCAGTAAGGTGCCGTGCCAGCGACCGATGCTGGCAAGGTTATCGGAGTGGTGGGACTTACATCGACGACAGTGACTGTGGTTGCAGCGGATGTAGAGGAAAGATAGTTTTGGTCTCCGCTGTAGACCACGGTGATGACGTGAGGGGTTACGAGGACGTTATTTTCGCCCAGGGTCGTGCCGTCACCCAGCGTGTTGGCGTCTGAGGACATATTACCCGCGAAGCCTCCGCCCGAGATCGGGAGAACCGGGGTAGAGCTTGCGGGCGGGGTTGGGTTCGCGGTCGTCCCAACGCCGTTGATCAGCTTGCCGTCGCTGTAGAAGGTGAGGGTTCCGCTGGGCACACCGACTCCCGCAGAGGTAACCGCCGCCGTGAAGCTTATGGAATCGTTCGGGATAGCCGGAAAACTAGTGGTGGCACTGCTGGTGGTTGTAACGTCGCAGCTTCCACTATTGGAGTGCCGCAGATTGTACGGGTTAGTGTATTGAACCTTCGTGACGGTCAAGATTGGCGTGGTCGGCGCCTTGGCTATGGTGACGGGCGTCACGACAGAGGAGCTTGCGTTGTCGGCAGTGTCTCCTTTGTATGCGGCGTAGATGCTATGCAGTCCGCCAGTCAGGCCGCTGTTGAGTTGGAGCGTTGCCACTCCTTTGACAACCGACACTAATGCGACCTGCGTACCGTCCAAAACAAAGGACACAACCCCGGTTGGAGTTCCTGTACCGGTAGTCGGTGCGACGGTTGCCGTGAAGGACAGTGGCTCGCCGTAGAAAGGTGCCCCCGCCACGGAGGGAATAAGGGCCAGCGTCGTCGCGGTTGCGCTGGGCGATACGCCTGTTCCGGTCACCGTCACCTGAGGCGCGTTGCCTGAATTGCTGGCAAGCGCGATAGTCGCCGACCGGGAACCTGCCACCGTTGGCGTAAATGTGGTCGCCAGGTCGCAGTTGGTTCCGGCAGGCAGAGTGAGACCGCTCGCACAGGCACCCGTCGGAGAGGTTATCGCGAAGTCGCTCGCATTGCCCGTCTCGACGAAGTACGGCGTATTGAAGACCAGCGGCGCGTTGCCGGCGCTCTCTACCGTAAGTGGAAGCGAGGTACTTGGCGTTCCAACGGCCAGGTTTCCGAAAGCAAGCCCGATCTGGGAGCGCGCGAT
>Ga0182011_10005148_pt1 | contig 10342 bp, 13 predicted proteins | sample 711E1DmetaG_FD_120481 | JGI IMG/M metagenome (GOLD analysis project Ga0182011, IMG submission 120481) | Permafrost microbial communities from Stordalen Mire, Sweden - 711E1D metaG | ecosystem: Environmental > Terrestrial > Soil > Wetlands > Permafrost | place: Sweden: Stordalen | collected...
AATAAAGGCGACAATAATTCTTTTCCAAACCTCAATACTCTTAAACAAGCTGTTCCAATACAAAACCACGATCGCCAAGATTGCTCCAAGCTGAATAATGATTTCAAAGTCTTTGACAAAACCGGTTTGCGCGATTTTTAATAAGTCGGCGGCTAGAATCATGTGTCCGGTGGAAGAAATTGGCAAAAACTCCGAAATACCCTCAACAGCGGATAATATCAACGCCTGCAAAATATTCATAATCCAATTTATTATAGCATAGGAAAAAGATTGCAAAATACCTAAGAATTAATCTACAATTACTTCATGAAAGAAGCGCCAAAAGAAGAAACACAATGGGATAAGAAAAAAATTATTTTGTTTTTAATCGCCGCGGTAATACTGATTGGGATTGGTTTTGAAGCGAAAGACTTTGTTCTTGGGACAAGTTCGGCTCCGCAAGCTCCGGTAGTAAAGCCGGACGTTAAAGGAGCGGCCACTCAAGTAAGTTCAAATATCAAAAACAGCGTTCAAAATCAACTGGATAATTTAAAGACGGAAGCGGCAAATGTTGACTTAACAGAAATTGCCACTTCTTCACCTCAGGTACAAAAAGTCATCAATGATTTAAAAGCGATTCAAAATTATCCCCAAAACCAACTAAAAGCAACCTGTGAGCAGATCTGCAACGGTTTATAGCTAAGCTATGGATGAAGTAAAAGAAGAAGAACAAAAAATAAAACATAAATTTAACCGCTTGCTAAGAATTCTCGGCCCCGGACTTATCACGGGGGCTGCCGATGATGACCCTTCCGGAATTGCTACATATTCTCAAACTGGCGCGCAATTTGGCTACGGACAATTATGGACGGTAATTTTGATGTATCCGTTGATGACTGTAGTTCAGGAGACCTGCGCCAGAATTGGAGCGGTAACAGGGAAAGGGCTGGCGGCGGTAGTAAAAACCAATTACAGCAAAAAAGTTCTGTATGCCATTGTTCTTTTGGTAGTTGTTGCTAATACAATTAATATCGGGGCTGACATCGGCGCAATGGCTGCGTCTGCAAACCTAATTTTTCCAATTCCTTTTGCAGCTTTAGCTTTATTTTTTACCGCTTCAGTACTTCTTTTGGAAATATTTACTTCCTATAAAAAATACGCCAAGATCTTAAAATGGCTGGCTTTTGCCTTACTGGCATATCCGGTGACCGCGATTATTGCCGGGCAAAATTGGCCGGTAGTCTTAAGAGCGACCGTAATTCCGCATATTGAATTAAACTTCGGTTTTTTCTTCATCTTAACGGGCGTTTTAGGAACAACAATTTCCCCCTATATGTTTTTTTGGCAGGCATCAGAAGAAGTGGAAGAAGAAATTTCGACGCAAAAATTAACCAGCCAAGATTCAAGGCCGCATATTGGCAGAGTATTTTTAAAAAACTTAAGAATTGATAATGCCTTGGGGATGCTTTTTTCCGAAATTGTGACTTGGTTTATTATTATTACCACTGCTTCGGTTTTACACGCACATGGTGTTACTAATATTTCAACTGCGTCCCAAGCAGCAAAAGCCTTAGAGCCTTTGGTTTCAACTTTCCCCAATTCCGGATTTTTAGCCAAGACAATTTTTGCCACCGGGGTTGTCGGAATAGGACTTCTCGCTGTCCCTGTTCTAGCCGGTTCCGCCTCGTATGCTTTGTCTGAAGCTTTTCAATGGAAAGAAGGTTTATACCGAAAGCTAAAAAAGGCGCATGGATTTTATGGCGTTATCACCATTGCAACAGCAATTGGTTTGGCGATAAATTTTGTCGGCATTGATCCAATGAAAGCCTTGGTTTTTACGGCTGTTTTTAACGGAGTGGCCGCAGTGCCCTTGGTATTTTTAATCACAAAAGTATCCAGAAGTGAAAAAATCATGGGGGAGCATAAAAGCGGTCCGATTTCCAGTGTGTTATTATGGATTACGTTTATCGCAATGCTGTTATCGGCATTAGCGTTACTAGTTACGATCGTCCTTAAATAATATGGAAGACATTAAACAAAGAATTGATAATGTTTTAACAAAATTTAATCCTGATGAAAAAAGAAAAAAGATTAGGGAGATTGAGGTGGAAAGCGTGCGTCCTGATTTTTGGAAAGACCACCAAAACGCTTCGGCAAAAATGAAAGAGCTTTCGAAACTGCAAAAGGAAGTTGCCGACATAGAGTCTCTCAAGGATTTATCTTCAACCGGTAAACTTCAAGAAGCGGAAAAACTGCTCGACGAGTTGGAAGTTCTTCTATATTTCGCTGGAGCTTATGATAGCGGCTCGGCCATTATGGAATTGCACGCCGGGCAGGGCGGAGTTGAGGCAATGGATTGGACCAATATGCTTTACCGGATGTACACGCGGTTTTTTGACAAAAAAGGTTGGGCGCATGAAGTAATCGAAGAAACGCCGGGAGAAGAAGCGGGTTTAAAAAGCATTACAATTCAGGTAGTTGGAGATTATGCTTATGGATTTTTAAAACATGAAGCCGGCGTTCACAGGCTTGTCCGTCAGTCTCCATTCAATGCGGATAATCTACGACAAACTTCGTTTGCCCTCGTTGAGGTAATGCCGGAAATTGAAGAAAGCGCGGAAATTGAAATTAGGGATGAAGATTTAGACTGGGATTTTTACCGAAGCGGCGGGCACGGCGGACAAAACGTGAATAAAGTTTCAACGGCAGTCCGACTCAAGCACGTTCCAACCGGCATTGTGGTTACAGCTCAAGCCCAGCGTTATCAAGGGCAAAACCGCGAGTATGCGCTTAAAATTCTCCGCGCCAAGCTATGGCTTTTGCAGGAAGAAGAGCGGAAAAAACAGGAAGCCAGCCTTAAAGGGGGATACAAAACGCCGGGATGGGGTAACCAGATCCGCTCTTATGTTCTCCATCCCTACAAAATGGTTAAAGATCTTCGCACCAATTACGAAACTGGTAACGCCGAAGCAGTTCTCGACGGCAATTTAGATGAATTTATTGACGAAGAATTAAGAAAGCTTTAATAATTTATGCTTGAAGTTTTGGGAATAATTGGGGGATTGTTCGCTTTGGGTTCGTTTATTCCATATATTAGAGACACCCTTTTGTTAAAAGTAAAACCCCAGAGGGCAACCTTTTTTATTTGGTCTGTGCTCGGTGCAATAGCTTTCTTTTCTCAGCTTGCTAAAGGCGCTTCTAATTCATTATGGCTTCCGGGACTTGAGACTTTTGGAGTATTAATCACCTTTATTCTATCTATTAAATACGGAATAGGCGGATTTAGTAGAAGAGATTTTATTGCGCTTTTGATCGCTATGATTGGACTTATTATTTGGTATTTTACAAAAGAGGCAGCGATTGCGCTTTATCTGGTTATTTTCGTTGATGCTCTGGGCTTGTATTTGACGATACATAAGGCATATATTTCTCCTGAAAGCGAAACGCATCTCGCCTGGATATTATCCGCAATTGGCGGAACTCTTGTCGTAATTTCGGTAGGCAGTTTCAATATCATTCTCCTTAGCTATCCTGTTTATATAGTGCTTGCGAACTTGGCAGTGATAGTAGCGATCCAAATGGGATTACGAAGACAGAGAAAGTAGACATTTTGAAGGCTTCTAGGGTTGCTAAAGATGGGGAAATATGGTTTACTTAATAAAGGAGGTGAATGTAAAATGGATGCAAAAATAGATCAAGTTCAAAAACAAGTTCCAACACAAAATCAAACCCAACCATTAATCCGCAATTTTAATTCAGATAGTATTAAAAGCGCATTCACGCCCAAAGTTATCGCAATTTTAATCGGAGTTGTGGTTGTAGGAGTTATCAGCGGTTTCTTAATCTCCCGAGTCGGTACTCTTTCAACGGTATCGGTAAAAACCGGAACAATCACTAATGGCTCATCGGCTCCTGCGGGAACAATTATTGGCTCAAACGATACCACAACCTTCAAAGACACGGCCCAAGGTACGCTTAAGGAAGGAGGCATTGACGGCGAAGGAGCTTTTCATCTGGTAAGGCCGGGCGGAGACAGTCAAAACGTTTATCTTACATCTTCATCGGTGGATTTATCGCAATTTGTCGGGAAAAACATTAAAGTTTGGGGCGCGACCCAAAAAGCCCAGCACGCAGGCTGGCTAATGGATGTAGGAAGAATTCAGGTTCTCTAATGATAAAACTTGACAAAGTCTCTAAAAAATTTGGTACCGGTGTTTTTGGATTGTCGGAGGTTTCTTTAAACGTTGATAAAGGGGAATTTGTTTTTTTGGTTGGTTCAACGGGCGCCGGAAAAACTACCATCTTCAGGCTTTTAATTAGGGATATTTTGCCAACAGAAGGAAACATTTTAGTCAACGGATGGGACGTCGTAAAACTACCCAAAAATAAGCTCTCAACTCTACGAAAAAATGTCGGCGTCGTTTTCCAAGATTTAAAATTACTTTTAGACAGAACTATTTTTGAAAATGTGATGCTGCCTTTGGAAGTTGCCGGAGCAAGTAATGAGGAGGCGACAAAAATAGTTGAAACGGTTTTAGGACAGGTCGGATTAAGCGAACACAAAGATAAGTTTCCGGTTCAATTATCGGGCGGAGAGGTACAGCGGGCGGCAATCGCCAGAGCACTTGTTCTTTCGCCAGAAATACTTTTAGCGGACGAACCAACCGGAAATTTGGATGCCGCGACATCATGGGAAATCGTAAAACTGTTGACGGACATTAACAAAAAAGGGACAACGGTGGTAATGGCAACACACAATCTGGATGTAATTAAAAGTTTGGGTAAAAGAGTGATCCGTATTGAAAAAGGAAAAATAGTTGAGGAAGGGCAAGTGAAAAAGAGCTTAGAAAAGCATAAAATAGAGAAAGAGGAAAAAAAAGAAAGCGTGGGAAAAGAATGAGTTTTGCAAAAACCGCTTGGAAAAATATCAGAAGGTCGCCGTATCAGGCTTTGGCGGCAATTCTCATCATGACTTTGACTTTTCTGGCGATTTCCTTTTTCACTTTTCTTCTGGTTGGTTCCTCAAAAGTCATCAATTATTTTGAATCAAAACCCCAAGTTACGGCCTTTTTCAAAAATGAAGCCAAGCAAAGCGACATCAATCAGTTGGAAAATCAGTTGCAGGCGACGGGTAAGATTGCGTCCATAAAGTTTGTTTCCAAAGACGAAGCGCTTAAAATCTATAGGGAACAAAACAAAAACGATCCTCTGCTTTTGGATTTAGTTACCGCGGATGTTTTGCCCTCATCGTTTGAAATCTCAACGGTCAAAATCGAAGACATGGCATCAATTTCAAATACGCTGAATAAATCCGTGCTCGTTTCGGATGTCATTTACCAAAAAGATGTCGTTTCAACTTTAACATCATGGACAGGTGCGATCCGAAAGATTGGCATAGTGCTGGTAGTTTTACTATCTTTGGTCTCAATCTTTATTATGGCGACCATCATTGGTATTAAAATCTCCCAGAAAAAAGAAGATATCGAGATAATGAAACTGATCGGCGCCACGAATTGGTATATCCGCTGGCCGTTTTTAACCGAAGGGATTTTGTACGGCATTATCGGCGCGGTGGTCGGCTGGACTATCGCCACCATAGGACTTTTATACGCCACGCCGTTTTTAGAGTCATTCCTAAAGGGTATTCCGGTTTTACCGGCATCATACCTAGATTTATTGGCTCTTTTAGGTTTGGAAATAGTATTTGCGGTTTTCTTGGGAGCAATATCGAGTTTTTTAGCGGTTCTTAGGTATTCAAAATAGCTTTTATTTTTTTAGAATGTATGATTTATGAATTTTGGAATAAAAAAAATAGCGTTTTTGTTTTTGGCAACAGTTTTATTATCAGTTAGCGCTGGTATTGTTCATTCGCAAACCGATAATCTTCCCCCAGATTGTGCAAACAACAATATAAGTCCTAATGACTGTCAGTCATATCTTCTGAAACAACAAACTGATCTGGCGAGTCAGAATCAAAAAGCAAATACATATAAGGAACAAATAAGTGGTCAAATACAATTAACACAATATAAAATTGAATCAACACAAGAACAAATAACCAGCGTCACTTTAGATATTGATACGACTTCCAAAAAAATAACCAGCTTACAAAGTACATTAGAAACTACGATAACGGTTCTTTTAAACAGAATTGTAGCAACTTACGAAGTTGGAACAATTCAGCCTGTCCAGATTCTACTAACTTCCACCACTGCTTCAGATTTTTTTACTAGGCTTAATTATTTAAAACTTGCCCAAGCCCATGACAAGCAACTTGTTTATGATACTCAACAGGCAAAAGTTGATTATTCAAACCAAAAAAATATTTTTGAAGATAAAAAACAGCAGTTGGCAAGCTTACAACAACAGTTACAAATTCAGACAGCGCAATTAAATCAGGAAAAACAAGCACAGCAGGATCTCATAAATGCAAATGATGCAAGGATATCTCAAATTACTTCAGAATTGTCTGCCCTACAAAACTTTGCCCGTTCCAGAGTGGGTCCGGGGGGACAAAGTATTCCTCATCAGGATTTATCTGATGGGTGGGGCAAATATTATAACCAAAGAGATGCTAATTGGGGCAATAATTTTATTGGACTTTCCAACGAGCAAATTTGGGATGTCGGTTGTCTAATGACGTCTTACGCGATGGTGGTAACTCACTATGGTGGTTCAATCACCCCTGCGGATGTGGCCGCAAATTCAGGGAACTTTTTTGCTAACACAGCCTACTTTCTAAAACCCGGCCCTTCGGCTAATGGGCATTCGGCTAACGATATCTCAATGCCTTCATTGGATACCTTGCGAAATGATTTAAATGCCGGAGATTCGGTAATTGCAGGACTATCTTATGACGGCGGTCCAATCGCCGACCATTGGGTTGTGCTGCGCTCTGTAAATTCAGATGGAAGCTTTATGATTAATGACCCTTTGTATCAAGGAGCAATGAGCGTACCGTTAAATCAGAACTATTCCGGATTAGCAATTGTTGAAGCGAGGATTTATAATTAAACTAAGATAAAAAGAATTGCCCTTACGATTTGTCTTTTTTGGTTTTTAAGCCTGTTTTGCCCGGGAAAGGCTGCTGCGGCCGGTTTAAGTTTAGCGTCAGACCAAACCTCCATCAATTCCAATGATGAATTCGATATAAATGTGCAATTCTCAATCAACGCTGCAAATGGTACCGTTTATTACCTGCGCGGAGTTTTTTATCAAACTGCCGGCAATTACTGCGGTTATACTTGGAATGGAAATAATTGGTACAACGGTCCTTATTCCGTCAATAACGGATGGCAGCAATTACTTGCGGTTACAGTAAATCAAAGTAGCTGGTCAGGGCAATTAAAGGCAAAAATTGATCCGTCGGACGGCAACTGTCAAAATAGCGGTAATTATTATTTTAAAGTCCAAAGATATACCGGGGGAGGAAGTGGTAGTTTTGATGACCAAAATAGTTTAAGCGTAAATATTTCTATTCCAACTCCAACGCCGACCCCTATCCCTACAGATACTCCAACGCCAACTCCCACTCAAACTCCCACTCCGACATCTAAACCAACGGCAACGCCGGCTTCTAAGCCAACTCAGAAACCTTTACCGACAATCGCAGAAGATGTCGTTGCAACGGATACGGGAGTTTTGGGAGAGAGTAGCGACAGCGCAATGGTTCAAAATCCGTCAATTACGCCGCAGGAGGTAAAAATAGCCTCAGATAATAAAAATAATTTACTCGCAAAACTGCTGATATTTGTCGGCATTGTTTTTCTCCTGGCTTGTGGTATAGTATTTTTCTATCCATATTTAATGCTATATTTAGTTAATCTGAAAAATAAATTTATTCATGAATGAAGAATATATTACCAATTCAAGTGAAGAAACGCAAAAATTAGGCGCAGACTTCTCGCAAGCTCTAAAGGGCGGAGATTTTTTGGCCTTCTATGGTGAGTTGGGAAGCGGTAAAACTACTTTTATTCAGGGTTTGGCAAAAGGTTTAGGAATAACAAGAAGAATTATTTCGCCAACGTTCATTATTGTTCGTAGCTACGAACTTAAATTAAAAATGCAAAATTCAAAATTCAAAAATAAAATTAAAAATGCAAAATTTTTCTACCATATAGATTTGTACAGAGCAGAAAGTAAACATGATCTTCTAAGCGTTGGATTGGATCAGATTATTCAAGATCAAGATAATATTATCGCGCTTGAATGGGCGGAGAGGCTGGGAGAGATGCTGCCGGAGAAGAGAATTGATCTCCATTTTGAATATCTGGGAGATAATAAGAGGCGGATAACAATAAAACATATATAATTTTCAATTTTTAATTTTAAATTTTCAATGAATTTTTAATGACGCAATGTTTAAAAATTAAAACATTTGGATTTGATTAGAAATTAAGAATTAGAAATTAGGAATTGGAGTGAAACGACGATTATGAATAGTCAAATAAACGAAGCAGTCAAAGTTCTAAATAGAGGTGGCATCATTATTTTTCCAACCGACACGGCTTTTGGAATTGGCTGCCGAATTGATAATGAAGACACTATTCAACGGCTATTCAAAATCAGAAACAGACCTGCATCTCAAGCCGTTCCAGTTTTGTTCGATTCAGCACAAAAAGTAAAGAAATATGTGCTGCCATTTGACGAAAAAATTCAAAAACTGATGAACGACTCTTGGCCTGGCGCTTTGACGATAATTTTAAAAGCGAACATAGAAAAAGTTCCTTTGCTGATTAGAGGCGGCGGTGAAACAGTTGGAGTAAGGATACCTAATCACCCGATGATTCTGGAGATTCTCAAAGGGGTGGGGGTTCCTGTTTTGGGGCCGTCGGCCAACTTCCATGGAGAGAAAACTCCTTACGAGTTCAAGGACTTAGATCCAAAACTAGTTTCATTAGTCGATTATGTTGTTGAAGGTGAATGTTCAATTAAAAAAACCTCAACGGTTATTGACTGTACCAAGGCTCCGTGGAAAATTTTGCGTCAAGGGGCAATAAAGGTTAGTATCTAGATATGACTAAGATTTTAACAATCGATAGTTCAAATAATCAGCAAATATCTGTTGGCCTCGAAAATAATGGTAAAAAAAGCAAAATTACTGAAAACTCTACAGTTTTAAGGTCAGAAGCGGTGCTGCCGGTTATCGAAAGACTTCTTAAGCAAAATAAGCTTGATATTAAAGAAATTGAAGCCATTAAGGTTAATAAAGGACCGGGTTCGTTTACTGGCTTAAGAGTTGGGGTAGCGATCGCTAATGCTTTGTCGTTTCTCTTAAAAATCCCCGTTAATGGTAAAAAGGTTGGCGAATTGGAAGAACCAGTATATAATAAGTAGTAGGTATGATTAATTTACTGCGCCACCTTTTTTTACCCAGAGAAGCAAATAATTACCGGTCTGGATTTCTGCACCACAAAATTCTCCTTAGTTTCATTTTATTTTTTGTTTCAGCCGGAATTCTCACTTATGCCATTAGGACAAATTTCCCCTCAGTTTTGGGCTTATCGGCAGATATTTCCACCCAGCAACTTTTAATTTTAACCAATCAACAGCGGCAAAATAATAATTTATCCGCTTTAACCGATAACGCCGAGCTTGATCAGGCGGCCACCAATAAAGCGGCGGACATGTTTAGTAAAGATTATTGGGCGCATAACGCGCCGGACGGCACCACACCGTGGGTTTTTATAAAAGGAGCAGGATACAATTATGTTTATGCGGGCGAAAATCTAGCTAGGGGATTTAGTAGCGCCTCGGATGTGGTGACTGCCTGGATGAATAGTCCGGAGCACCGACAAAATGTTTTATCGCCAAATTATCAAAATGTCGGGTTTGCGGTAGCGACAGGTAAATTAAGCGGCGAAGATACGGTTTTAGTAGTAGAAATGCTTGGAAGCACAAATTTGGGAGCGCCGGTTGCGTCAGAAAACAATAGTCCTCCTGCCGTTGCCGCTGGTTCTCCGACAGCGACTAATGCTAAGCCGGCTAATGTTCCAGTCGTCACACCAGCGCAAATACCCGTTGTGCAAGTTAACAATCCTAATCTTCTGGGAGTTTCGATAATAAAACCTTTGATAGATAGCCATTCGTTAGTTTCCTTATCTGCCGGCGCAATTTTAGCATTATTTATTTTTGTTTTAATTTTAGATATGGTAATAATCGAAAGGAAAAAAGTCGTTCGTTTTGTCGGTCATAATCTAGATCACCTATTTTTCTTGGGAGCAATGTTTGCCATTGTTATAATTCTTTTGAGAGGAGCAATTATTTAAATGTATCAAAAACTTCAGAAACATTTCGGATATTATCTTTCTCTTATGGCAATCTTAGGGTTGGGACTGGCTCTAATTTTATTAACCAGCCCAAA
>Ga0182011_10005150_pt1 | contig 10341 bp, 9 predicted proteins | sample 711E1DmetaG_FD_120481 | JGI IMG/M metagenome (GOLD analysis project Ga0182011, IMG submission 120481) | Permafrost microbial communities from Stordalen Mire, Sweden - 711E1D metaG | ecosystem: Environmental > Terrestrial > Soil > Wetlands > Permafrost | place: Sweden: Stordalen | collected...
CCTGAGACAAATGCCGTGCAGGTAGCGAACCTGATCCACGGCTGGACCGATGAACTTGCCGAGCTGATGGGCGCTGCCGGCATCAACAGCATCGAGAGCCTGAGGGGCAACCGCGACCGGCTCCGCGGCTATATGCTGGAAGAAGGGCTGCTGAACGTGCTCGATGTGAAAACGGTAGGAGCATAACGATGGGCCCGTTGACCATTGATGCAAAAGATCTCCATTACACGCCCCTCAACCAGCAGATCCGCAAAGCGGTGGCTGAGGGTGTAAAGGAGATCGTCATCAACAATGTGCTCGGCCAGCGGTTCATTGCCGATGGGTTGCGTGGCGACGATGTGACGATCACGATAAACGGTGTCCCCGGCGGCGACCTGGCGATGTTCATGAGCGGCCCGACCGTCATCGTTCACGGGAACGCGGACCATGCGCCGGGCAATACCATGGACAAGGGAAAGGTCGTCATCCACGGGAGCGCCGGTGATGCCGTTGCCCACAGCATGCGGGGTGGCCGGGTCTATGTCCGGGATAATATCGGGTACCGCGGGGGTATCCACATGAAGCAGTACAAGGAAAAGCGCCCGATCGTTGTGGTCGGCGGCGGCGCCCGTGCCTTCCTCGGGGAGTACATGGCAGGGGGCATCCTCATCGTCCTCGGGCTCAAGGGGGCCGTGCCGCTCTCGGAACATGGTGTCGGCAGCGGTATCCACGGTGGGGAGATCTTTATCCGCGGCCCGGTTGACGATCGCTGGCTCGGGGTGGGGACAAAACAGGCGCCGGTGAGCCATGAGCAGAAAGCAATGATCGGGCCGATCATCGAGGATTTCGCAAAGTCGTTCGGTATCGACGCGGCGCCCCTGCTTGCATCGGAATACACCCGTATCGCTGCAACCAGCAACCGGCCGTTTGCAAGCAAATACACATGGGAGTGAATGCGATGGCAGCAAAGAATTATCTCGATTTGAAAAGCGAGGTCTGGGATACCGGTATATGCTCCGGATGTGGTGCATGCGTGGCAGTCTGTCCTGCCGATGCATTGTTTTTTGACGAAGGAGAAATGGTCGCAACGCCGCGGAGCAATGGTTACTGCAAACAAGCCACTGACAGTGTACAATGCGGCGCATGTTATACTGCCTGCCCCCGTGTCGGCGACCAACCGGAAGAAACGCTCGGGGACTATCTCGAACTGGTGCCGGCGAAAGCGGCATTTGAAGTCACGCGTAAGCAGAGCGGCGGCGCGGTGACTGCCATCCTCGCAAATGCGCTGGACGAAGGACTGATCGATGCAGTGGTGACGGTGACGGAAGACCGCTGGACGCTGCGGCCCTCGTCCGTGATCATCACAAAATCCGATGTTCTTGTCCAGCAGGCAGGAAGCCGGTACAGCTGGTGGGTACCCCTGCTCGCTGCGCTCAAGAATGCGGTCGTGGTACGCAAATGCCGGCGTATCGCAGTTGTCGGAGTCCCCTGCGCAGTCCAGGCGCTTGCGCGGATCCGGTCAAGCGACAACGATCTCCTCAGACCCTATGCAAAATCGATCCGCCTTGTCATCGGATTGTTCTGTACCGAGACCTTCGATTACACCGCACTTGTCCAGGGAAAACTCCGGACTCATTACAAGCTGGAACCAAACGAGATCCGCAAACTGGACGTGAAGGGGAAACTCGAGATCCTGAAACAGGACGGCAGCACAACAACCGTCCCGCTTGCCGAACTGGAGACCTGCATACGGAAAGGCTGCCATTACTGTACCGATCTGACTGCAGTGCTCTCAGATATTTCAGCGGGTGCAGTGGGGAGCCCGGCCGGGTCAACAACGCTGGTCATCCGCACACCGACAGGGAAAGGATTCGTTGACAGTGCTGTCAGGAACAAGAAGCTCGTGCTCGGCACCGGTGCGGATCTGGCGGCAATCGAGAAACTGGCGACGGCGAAGATAAAAAAGAATAAGAAGAAGTAATCTTTTTTCCAGTTTTGCCGATAGATATTATTCGGGTAAAAATGATGCCCCCCTTGCGCCAACCCTGCCCCCGTTGGGGGCGGGGGCGCGTATGATGCCTCGGAATTACCTGTCCAGAGATCCTCTGTTTTTTTGTGTACAGGTAATACGTCGTTATCGCAACGCGGGGATGCCCCAGCGGCGGGGGCATGCGTGCATGCCCCCAAGAGCGTCATCAATTTTTTTTACAAATTACTTTTTAAGTGTTTTATACCGGACTCCACTCACCGCTTCCTCAGTATCCTGACAAGCGGCGAGCACCGTTCGAAGAAACCGGCAATGAACGGCGCGAACTCCTGCTGCCAGCAGTCTGCACCTTCCCGCAGAGTCCATCCACCCTCAAGGGATTGCCGTACATGCTTGCCATGGCTCGCGTTCAGGAGGATCTCCGGGGAAGATAGCAGGCTCTTTGCACTCGTGAAAACCCTCGGGACTTCCATTTCGTACCTTCCCTCATCGATATAGGGTCCGGCAGCCCGTTCGGCAAGGTGTTTCTCCCGGAACTTGTCGGCATTGACGCGGTTCCAGAGGGGCGGGCCGGCATGCCGGCGGACAACCGGCAGCTCCCCGATAAGCAGCTCGAAAAGAAACATGCACCGCTCCGGCTGCATATCATAGTGCGCATGGTGAACCGCAAAACCATCGCGCTCCAGAAGTTCACATACGGACAACAGGCTCCGCTTCAGCTGGGGAACGACAACCTCGGGGATGAACGGAGGAGTGGCAAATACGATCGCGTACACAAAGGTCTTCCGCTGCCGAATGACCGCCGCAAGTTCCTTTTTGAGGATGCTGCGTTCCGGCGGACTTATAAAAAAATCGGAAGAGGGGGATTCAAGATATCCCTGGGCAAGCTCAACAAATCCTGCCATCTTGTCAAGCGAGACCGCTGCGGCCACATTGCGCCGGGGATCAACAGGGTCGATCACGACAAGAGGTTCATCGAACAACTTTTCCGCATGGTGTTCGATATCGATGATACTATGCGGCCGCCATTTGGCAGCCGCCTCAAGGAGAGGAGTGAACCCGCCGTAATGCAGGACAAGCAGTTCGCACAGGTACCCGGAAAACCCTTCAGTCATCTGGTCGGACCCGTAAATTCCTCCTGCTTTGGTGAACCGCTTTAAGAGCAGTACATCGTCTATCAGGCCGTTTATCTTGTCCGTGATATACCGGGTGTGGAACGGAGTCCGGTCGACAGCACTCTGTATCTTTGTCGCACTATCAACGTTATAGCAGGGGACGAGATCGACATCCACATCATCGATATTCGCGTTGATGTACGGGTGTTCGGCATATTTCTCATGGAATTTATCCGTAAAGGCTCCTGCAACCGAACGGGCGAGAGCAAGGCCCTGCAACTCGAGTTCCTCCCGGGGCAGGGAGGGATCGAAGAGCATGAACACATCGAGGTCCCGGTCGCCATGCACCCAGGTGTGCCGGGCAATGGAACCCACGACCATCCCCTGCGCCTTCCCGCTTTCTGCTATATAGGCAAGCAGGCGCTGTGCAAGGCCGCAGACATGGTCGCGCTCCTGACGGGTCGGGCGGAGGGTGGCAAGCACTTCTTCTTCAAGGGGGAGACGTTTCACCACTTCACCTCCAGCAGGTCTTCATATAAGGGTCCCCGCGGGGTGAGCGTACTCTTCTTGAGTTTCATCCCGTGAATCATACAGTCTCCATAGGTAACCCCGTCCAGGGTGCGGAGGATCGCAAAGAGGGAGGGATCCATTACCTTCACCCGCGCCAGCGTTGCATGGGGGGTAAAACCGCGGGTCTCCCGTTCAAACCCGAACGGCGCAAGTACCTCCTCGACCTGCCGGAAGAGTTTTTTTCCCTCGCCCCCGTCGCTGACAGCACACCAGACCGTATGCGGGCGTTTCGGATTATTCACCGTCACCGTACCAACAGTAACCGGGAATGGCCGGGACGGGACACTCCTGAGCGCATCGTTCACTGAAGGGAGATCTTTTTCTGCAACCTCCCCGAGAAATTTAAGGGTGATATGAATAAGGGCAGGTTCAACAAGGGTCAGGCGCGCTGAACTGCCGCGGAGCTTCTCCTGCGCCCCTTTCAGCCGGTCCTTAATCTCATCCGTAAGTTCGAGTGCGACAAACGCCCTTACCATTACGGTACTATTATTCCATTCACCTACTAATGGTAATCGCTTGCACGCGACGATGCTTCCTGCATGCACAAACCAAGATTTTTTTATTCACATACTTCCAATTGGATAGCTGACAGAGAGAGGGTGTTTTTTGTGCCGAAAAATCCGCAACTGATTGTCTATACGCTTGAGCATTGCCCGAATTGCGAACTGCTGAAAGGTTTTTTGAAAAAGAGCGGTCTCAAATATTCCGAGCGCGACCTGTCCTCAGCCGAATCGCTCACGGAACTCAGGATAAACGGGGTTTTCGTGAACGAGGCCCCCGTACTCCAGAAGAGTGACGATTTTTATACGTCCGCCGACCTGTTTCCTGCGGGCAAACTGGATGCGGAACACCTGTCGCGGCTGGTATCAGGTGAATAATGGCACGCCGGGAAACCAAGCAGCTGACATTCGAGGGAGTCACCGTCCCGGCACTCCCGTTCGTCCGCACAACAGACGGTCATATCATCGAATGGGACCGCCAGCGCATTGTCCGCCAGCTCGTCGAGGAGACCAAACTTGTCGAGACATTTTATGGGTATGATGGCGCAACGGAGGAACTCGCGCAGGAGATCGCCCTCGACGTAGAAAACCGGATCAAGAATATGGGGCTCAAGTCCCTCTCAGGCCCGCTCATCCGCGAGATTGTCAACATCACCCTCTTAGAGAAAGGCATGATCCAGTACCGCAATGTTTCCACCCGGGTCGGTACCCCCGTCTACGATGCGCACCAGATCGATGTGGGCAGGGGATTCGAAGCGCACGATAACGCCAACCTGCAGGAAAATGCCGAGACATCCCACAAGAAGAAAGCGGATAAAATATCCAAGGAGCAGTACCTGCTCCAGCTCCCGCCGGACCTTGCCGACCATCACCTCTCCGGGGAAATGCATATCCACGACCTCGAGTATTTCGGGACCCGGCCGTTCTGCCAGGACTGGGACCTGCGCTATTTCTTCTATTACGGCCTGATGCCCGACGGCAATGGAACCAAGGCATCCGTAGCCGGCCCGGCAAAACGGGCAGAGGTGGCAATCCTCCACGCGGTCAAGGCGCTCGGCTCTGCCCAGACGAACTTTGCCGGGGGTCAGGGCTATTACAACTTCCTCACCTTCCTTGCACCCTTCATGGAGGGCATGCCGTACGATGAGATCAAACAGATGGTGCAGATGTTCGTGTATGAGATGACCCAGATGATGGTGGCCCGCGGGGGCCAGCTGGTTTTCTCATCGATCCAGCTCTGCCCCGGCGTCCCCACGCTCTGGCAGGACAAGCCCTGTGTCTACAAGGGCAAGATCTGGGACGGTAAGTCCGCACCGAGGCGCACCTACGGGGAGTTCGAGCGCGAAGTCCGGCTGCTCTTCAAGGCCATCATGGAAGTGATGCTCGAAGGGGACTACTGGGGCAAACCGTTCAATTTCCCCAAGCCCGAGATCTCCATCGAGCCGGACTTTATGACCGAGCGCGAGGAATTCAACCGGAAAAACCCCGACCTCCCCACGTACCAGGAACTCTACCTGATGACCTTCGAGCTCGCATCCAAGTTCGGCACCCCCTATTACGACAACCAGCTCCCGGTGTATCGCGGTGCCGGCAAAGGCATTTCCTGCTACCAGTGCTGTGCCTACCAGTTTTCGGCCATTGCCGACAAGGATTCCGATTTTGACAAAAAACTGGTTTTTGAAGACGGCCGCCACTTCTCCATGGGATCATGGCAGGTCGTCTCGGTAAACTGTCCGCGGGCAGCGTATAATGCCGAAGGCGACGATGCCCGCCTGTTTGCAGAACTCAAGAAACTGATGGATGTGGCTGTCGAGATCTTCAAGATCAAGCGGCGCTGGATGGACCTGATCCGGGCGAGCAGCCGTATGCCCTTTGCCATGCAGCGTCCCAAGGACCCGAATACCGGCGAACGCGGCGCCCTTGCCGTTGATCTCGAAGGGCTGGTGTATACCATCGGTGTTGTCGGCGTCAACGAGATGGTCCAGCACCATACCGGAAAACAGCTGCATGAATCCAAAGCCGCATTCAAGCTGGCGGTCCGGGCGATGATCGAGATGGAACTCTACGGGAAGGAGCTCTCGCAGAAGAACAACATGACCATTGCACTCGCCCGGACTCCGGCCGAGACTACCGGGCAGCGGTTTGCCGTCGCAGACCTGCTCGACCGGCGTTACCACGACTTTGCAAAAGCGGTGATCAAGGGAGACCTCGAAGAGGGGCTGGAACAGCTGGGCAAGAGCCGCGACCTCCCGGTCTACTACACGAACGGCACCCATGTTGCGCCCGGCGCGGATGTCCCGCTCACGAAACGCATGGAGGTCGAACACGTCTTCTTCCCCATTGTCGATGGCGGCAACATCTTCCATATCTGGCTTGGCGAGGCCCGGCCTGATCCCCGCGGGCTTATGGACATGGCTATGAAACTCTGCCGGAACACGCAGATAGGATACTTCGCATTTACCCGGGATATCACGGTCTCGCTCAGGCAGTTCCATGAGAGAAAAGATGGGAAAAAACCGGTATCCCAATGGGTACCCACTGATTTCCCGGTCAAGGCATAAGCATAACCGGGAAGACGGGTTAATTGATCCCGTCTTTCAGGGTATTCCATCCGCAGCTTACAATACCGTTGTGGCCGGAATAATTCCGGAGCAACAAGAAAAAAAATTAAAAGGATAGTTTTACTTTTTTCAGCGTGATATCCAGCAGGCCGCGGTGGACGCGGTAGTAGCTGTGGATGCGGTCGACCGGGGTGTCAAGCATAACGGTGACGGACTTGTCATCCACAATAATCCGGACACTATCCGGCTCGATATCGGCATACGGGGCGTTTTTTAAGTCTGCCGGCAGGGTGGCCGTGATAAAAATTTTGTCATCGGACTCCACCACTTCATACGGTATATCGTCGTCGTCTTCCGGCGAATCGAAATGGTATACCCTGGGATCATCGGATGAAGGCTGCCGGGTGATGATCGTATAACCGACAATGCGGGCGTTCTGGCTTTCCGGCATGTTCCTTACAATATCTTCCACAATCTTTGCCAGGTTGCTGAATACATCATCGTAGGGACCGTTCGGATTATTCTGCATGTACACCTCGGAGTGTATAGGTATCCTGTATCCGTTTCACCAGCCCGCGGCGCTCAAACGCGTTCAGGATCGAAACCAGGTCCCCGCCAGATATTCCCGTGGCCTGTTCCAGTTCCGGAACCGTAAGAGAATCATGGGAGAGTGCTATGATTACCTTGATCTCTCTCTCGCTTCTGAATAAATCTTTATGGTTGCGGGCAATATCGTTGATTTTTATTTCAATATCATGATTGATCTGTTCAAGGTTTTCCAGGATCCGGTCGTGGGCATGGATCATCTGCCCGAGCAGGGTGACGGATTTTTGCAGCCGCTCGTCCGCTTCATCAGCCTCAGGGAGTCCCCCGGTTAAAATCCGCACTTCCTTGAGGCTGACATCGATGAGGATATCGTTTGCAAGGTAGTAGTATTTCCTCCGCCGTTCATCGGTCTGGCTGGAAAGGATAGTCTCCCGCTCCATCATCTGCAGGTGGTCGATGACTGCCTTGGGCGAAAGGGTCAGCGTGTCCGATATCTCGGTAACAAAACAGGGTTTCTGCCGCAGCAGTTCAATGATCCGCCTGCGGTTCCGGTTCCCGAGGATATCGAGCAGGCGGGCAACCTCAACAGCGTCGCGCATCTTTACATGATGTTAGTGTTATGGATATTTAGGGTTGTTTATGCCGGGTTCTGTCAAGTTATCGGCAGTTTGAGAAAAAATCACTCCAAAGAAAATGGAGCAGCTGCCGAAGACTTGACAGAACCATCTGAATCTATAGGGTAGGTTGAGGTGTCGGGGGGAGAGTCACTGTTGGAGGAAACAAGTATAAACGATAAGACGAATTCAAGGGGGATATACCATACGAACGAGTAACACCAGTTTCGGGATTAACTACGGTAATGTTATACTGCATCGATCCGTCCATCATAAATCCGGTTATACCGTTATCATCGGTATACCCGAACAACAGGTCAGTACTATACGAAGGGTCCCTATAGCTTACCGTGATATTGGGGAGAGGGTTATTATTCTGATCGACAATTTGAAAAGTGACCGAATGCGGCGTATAGGGTTTATACATGCATCCTGCGGTGAATACCACAATCAATGAAAGTGAAACAAGACATACGACAACCTCATCTTCCATACATGTTCATGGATATTATGATAATATATTTTATTCTAGATCATTTCCAACACACTAAGTGGATCCAATCAAGTAAAAAGATAGTAAAGATATCATGTCAATAAGGCGGGGAATACGGCGGTGTCTGGTTCAGTAACTGCTGCCAACCGGAATACGTCAAATTAGGATACCATAACAAGTATTCGTAAGGAGATTCTGCCTGGATCGATCCGGATACAAGATGCCATCCCTGCTGTTCACCGTTAAATTGTTCTGAAAAGGATTCCTGATAATAGTTTTCATATGAGTCATCTCCAAATCCTTGAAACCAGCCATTTAGTACGGAGTATGAGAAGGCAACGGTGATGTGTGCTGAGGGGGTGGAATGGTAACCGGCAAAAATAAGGGTATTCTGGGGGACGTTATAGGTTTTGTATCGGATGACATCTGGCCTGATTTCGGCTACTCTGGGATCCTTCCAGGTAAAATTGAGTTTTGGTACGATCAGGGCTTCATAACCAATAGGATTGGGAACAAACCGGTAGTTTGTTAAGCGGGTATATTTAGAGTTATTATACTTATTTACCGTGAATACCACATCAGTGTCGTTTACCGGCGCCAACATATCAGCCGTGATTACTGCGAACCACGGTTGGTAGCCTGCCGGAAGTGAAACGGCAGTTGACAGGTTCAATCCCGGTGGTGACTGAGTCAGGGATACCGAGGTTCCTGGTTGTTGGAAATCATCCGCAGTGAGTGTCTCGATGCCGGCAACCGGCGTCCCGTTCTTAACTGGCAGGGGAATGATAAAAGTCGCATTGTAAATGGGGCTGTCCGATAGGAGTTGAACGTGATACTCGTAGAGAGACGTAAACATTCGGGGGCCAAAGGAAAATGTATCCTGACTTTGGCTGGATGTATCCATACACCCCGATACCATTATAGCAAAAAAGACAAAGGACAATACTGCCAGAAGTGCGAAAAGTCTGTTTTTCATTGCACCGTCCCCATTATATTACTAGATGTGTTCAAATATTATTTAGAAGTATTTATTATATAATGGAAACTGAATTATATATTAAAAACAGAAAGAACACTGAATAATTACATGAATTATTTATGATCTCTCTGTTTTTAGGGAGAAAGTCCCTATGACTGAAAGAAAATCACAACGATTTGCATCCATGCTGCTTTTTTTTGCAATGCTTGCAATAACGGCATTATCACCGGTAGTGGCAGCAGAATCAGGAAATAGCGCAGTGAACACAGAATCTGGAGCATTGGTGCCCATCGCTCCTCAGGATAATATCCAAGGATATGATCAGGATCTCAACAAACCAATCATGGTTCCTGAGGCTTTAACCAGTGTGAAAGGGCTCACTTTCGATCCCTCTTTGGTGAATGCTACACCATACTGGATCTATCTCGCCGCAGGGAAAAACGAACAGCTTGCATTGATTAATTACATCCGGAATTCCTCGGTATCTTCAGAGAAGAAAAATGAATGGTTACAGTTCTTGCAATCGGTCTGGAAAAAGTATCCATTGAAATTGGTTAAAAAAGGACCGTCTTACACACTTACATCTTTTAACCAGGGGAAAACGTTCTCCCTGACGAATGATGAAGCAGCAACCTTTGCGGAAATTGAGGGACTGGTTTCGTCCAATATGATAAATGCTGCTTCACAGTCTTCGCAGGGAATTCACCCAATGTATGCAGGGGATACACATAAGAATTTTATGACAATTGCTCTCAAGACGGAAAATTCCATCCCCGATTCTCTTAAGATTCTGGCCGAAAACAATGCACCCGCACCTGATGTTTGGAATTATGCTAGCGCATCAGACCACTCGTATAACCATGGGTATATGCCATTGACGGCATCCACTGGACTTGGACTTGCCCCATATAATACTGGACACTATGCAGATCTTGCAAAAACAGAGTTCCAGGCACATGATTACGCTGATGCATTTACCAATCTCGGTTATTCGAGC
>Ga0182011_10005153_pt1 | contig 10340 bp, 7 predicted proteins | sample 711E1DmetaG_FD_120481 | JGI IMG/M metagenome (GOLD analysis project Ga0182011, IMG submission 120481) | Permafrost microbial communities from Stordalen Mire, Sweden - 711E1D metaG | ecosystem: Environmental > Terrestrial > Soil > Wetlands > Permafrost | place: Sweden: Stordalen | collected...
TCGCCGTCAGACGAGATGACCTTCGTGGCCAGCTCCGACCGGGGGTTTTCGATTCGCGACAGGGAGGGGAGGCCTGAGAGGAGATAATCGAAGTAAACGCCGGCGAGGATGAGAAGGAGGAGAACGAGCCCGGCGATGACCTGCACTCTGCGTGTGAACCGGACATGAAAGCGGCTGCTCAGCCACCGCCGGAGCGGACCGTGAGAATGCCCCGGAAGATTCGGATCGGTCATCATTCCTTTGTCACGAGGACCGGTTTCGAGAAGAACGTGTACATGGCGGGAATGACGAACAACGTCAGGACAAGAGAAAAGAACAGGCCCCCGATGACAACGACCCCCATGGAGACCCTGCTCTTCGCGCTCCCGCCGAGCGCAAGGGCGATCGGGAGGGCTCCGAGGATTGTGGCGAGGCTTGTCATCAGTATGGGGCGGAAACGGGAAGCCGCGGCGTGCCGGACCGCTTCCAGGAGGGGGGCCCCCTTCGCTTTCTGCTGGTTCGCGAACTCGACGATGAGTATGCCGTTCTTTGTGACGAGCCCGATCAGCATGATGATACCAATTTCACTGAATATGTTCAACGTCTTCCCGAGAAGCCAGAGCGAAAGGAGCGCCCCCGCAAGCGCCAGCGGAACGGTGAGCATGATCGTGAACGGATCCCTGAAACTCTCGAACTGGGCGGCCAGGACGAGGTAGATGAGAACGAGCGCCAGGAGGAATGCGAACACGATATTGGAGGAACTTTCGGCATAGTCCCGCGACGGCCCGGCGAGCGTAGTGGCGAACGATTCGTCGAGGACCTTTTTCGCGATCCGGTTCATCTCCGCAATCCCGTCACCGACAGTCCTCCCGGGACCAAGCGCCGCTCTGACAGTCGCCGCCTTGAAGCGGTTGAAATGAAAGAGCTGCGGAGGGGCGCTCGACTCCTTCATCTCCACCAGGTTGTCGAGCTGGACGAGCTGACCACGGTCGCTCCGGACAGTGAGCGACCTCAGGTCGAGCGGCTCGTCCCTGTCCTCCCGGTTCACCTGTCCTATCACCTGGTACTGGAACCCGTTCATCTCAAAATACGCAAACCTCCCGCCGCTCAGCGCGAGCTGGAGCGTCTGCGCGATGTCGATTACCGAGACCCCGAGGCTCCTGGCGCGGTCCCGGTCGATCGTGAGGTCGATCTGCGGCTTGTTGAACTTCAGGTTGACGTCAGGCGTCTGGAAGACGGGGCTCCTGTTCACTTCTTCGAGGAACCGCGGGAGGGCCCCGCGGATCTTCTCGAAGCTCTGGTTCTGCAGCACGAACTGCACGGGGAGGCCGCTCCGGCCGCCGCCACCGCTCGCCGAGATCGTCTGCTCCTGGCTGACGAACACCCGCGCTTCCGTCATCCGGCCGGTCCGGGCGACGAGAAAGTCCGCGACCTCCTGCTGCGAGCGGCGCCGCTCCCCCGCATCCGAAAGAAGGAGCAGCACGGCTCCCGTGTTCACGGAGGATCCCCCGCCCGTGACGCTCAGGCATACGCGCTTTTCAGGGACCGAATCCCCCACGAACGCCGAGAGCCGGTCCATGAACGCGTCGGTATACTCGTAGGAGGCCCCTTCCGGGGCCAGGACGCTCAACCGGAGGTAATTCCTGTCATCGAGAGGAGCAAGCTCCGACTGCAGCGACTTCCCGGCAAAGAGTATCAGGAGGAGCGCCGCGACGATGATCGTCCCCGCCCACCACCGGTGCTTCATAAACCTTGCAAGGAGGCTTTCGTACAGAGCATTCATTGTTCCGAAGAAGGGCTCCGTCGCGCTGTAGAACCGGCTGTGCGTCCGGGACTTCCGGATGAGCCGGGCATTGAGCATCGGGGTGAGTGACAGCGACACGAACGCCGATATCAGCACCGCGCCCGCTATGATGACACCGAACTCGCGGAAGAGTCTTCCGACAAACCCCTGCAGGAATATGATGGGGAGGAAGACGGCAGCAAGCGTGATGGAAGTGGAGACGACAGCGAAGAAGATCTCCCGTGATCCGGCAAACGCCGCTTCCATCGGGGTCAGACCCTCTTCCACTTTTTTGAATATGTTTTCCGTGACAACGATGCCGTCGTCCACGACCAGACCTGTCGCCAGGACGATCGCCAGGAGCGTCAGTATGTTTATCGAGAATCCCATCACATACATGATGAAGAACGCGCCGACGAGCGAGACAGGGATGTCGATCAGGGGCCGGATGGCGATGATCCACTCGCGGAAGAAGAGATAGATGATGAGTATGACAAGGAGAAGCGCGATGAATATCGTCTCCTCCACCTCTTTCACCGATTGCCGTATGAATCTCGTGTTGTCCACCGCCACGTCGATCCTGTACCCCGGCGGGAGATCCTTCTGTATCTGCCCGAACCTCCGGTAGAGTTCGTCCGCGATATCGACATAGTTGCTCCCCGGCTGGGGAACGATCGAGACGCCGATCATGGGGGTCCCGGACTGCTTCAGCATCGTTTCCTCGTTCTCGGGCCCCAGGTTGGCGAACCCGACGTCGCTGAAGCGCACCGTGTTGGCGCCGTCCGCCCTGATGATGAGGCTGTTGAATTCCTCCGGCGTCGTCATCCTCCCCTTCGTATTCACTATCAGCTCGGTCTGGTTCCCCGAGATCTTCCCGGAAGGCAGATCGACGTTCTCCTTGTTGAGCGCATCCCGGACGTCGAGCGGCGTGACACCGTGCGCCGTGAGCTTCGCCGGGTCCATCCAGAGGCGCATCGCGAACCGTTTCTGCCCCTGTATCTGCGTAGCGCTCACGCCGGGAATCGTCTGGAGGTTCTGCGCGATCACATTCTCCGCGAAGTCGCTCACCTCCATGGCATTTTTGGTGTCGCTCTGAACGGTGAGGGAGATGATCGCATCGGCGTTGGCGTCAGCCTTCGTCACGACCGGGGGAGCATCGATGTCCTGCGGAAGGGAGCGGACGGCCCCTGATACCTTGTCGCGGACGTCGTTTGCGGCGGCTTCCAGGTCGGCGTCCAGGTTGAACTCCACGGTGATGCTACTCGACCCCTGGCTGCTCCCCGACGAGATGTTCCGTATCCCGGGTATCCCGTTGAGCGCCTTTTCAAGCGGCTCCGTTATCTGCGACTCGACGACTTCGGCGCTCGCGCCGGCGTAGTTCGTCCTGACGCTGATGATCGGGGGGTCAATCGCGGGGTATTCCCTTACCCCGAGGAACTTGAAGCTGATGGCCCCGAAGAGCACGATCGCCAGGGACATAACGATTGCCAGCACAGGACGCTTGATGCTGATCGAGGCAAGGCTCATCTCAGGGGGATCCTTGTTGCGGGGAGAAGAGGACCGGAGAGGACCGTGCTCACTGTACAGTTACCAGGACAGGAACGCCGGGGCGGAGCTGCAAAATACCCGTCGTTATCACAGTGTCCCCGGCGGTTATACCGTCGGTGATCTGGACGCTCGTCGCGGTGCGCATGCCGGTACGGACGGGGACAGAGACAACGACCCCCTTCCGGCGCAGGAGGACCGTCTGCCCCTTGAACACCGGTATGACAGCCTGCGTGGGAACCATTAAGGCATCCTCAATCCTGCGGAGACGGAGTTCAATGTGCACGAAAGCTCCCGGCAAGAGTTTCCCGGCGGAGTTGCCACAGATCGCGCGGAGCTGGAGGGTCCCCATCGAAGGGTCGATTTTCGGCTCGATGGCGTAGAGCTCTCCCGTGAACCGGAGCTTCGTTTGATCGCTGCTGAATTCCACCAGGTCGCCCACGGAAACCTGGCCGGCGTATTTTTCCGGTACAGCGAAATCCACCTTCAACGGGTTCAACTTCTGGAGTGAGGCGATCCTCGTTGACTGCGTGACGTACCCTCCCTCGCTCACATAGCGGAGCCCCGCCACACCGTCGAACGGCGCCCGCACCTCACGTTTGCGGATCGAGGCGACGAGATTGTCCCGGTCGGCCTTGAGTGTGTTTACAAGGTTCAGTGCGATATCGTACTGCTCCCTGCTCACCGCGCTCTTGTCGAAGAGCTGTTTCTGGCGCCCTTCCTGGTCGGAGGCGAGCTGGATCTGGAGCGTCGTTTTCCTGAGCTGCGCCTGAAGGTCTTCATCGTTGATCTTCACGAGGAGCTGGTTTTTCGCGACATGACCCCCCTCATGAAAGGCGATCGTCTCCACCCGCCCTGCGGATTCCGCAACAAGGTCCACGGACTCGGACGCCATGACAGTCCCCGAGGAGCGGACGACGTTTTCCAGGGGAGCGGGACGGACGACGATGCCGCTCACAGACATCGGCTCCGCTACCGCGGGGGCTCCCGGTGACGGGTCGTTGACTTTTGACCCGCAAGCGGAAAGCATCATGGAGGTTACGATAATCGCCGCCGCGAATGCGCTGTGCCCTGCTCTCCCGTCGATCACGCCACCTCTTTTCTCGTTTTTCTGACGATATTCACAAAGAGCACGCCATTGACGCCGGCGAGGAGTGCAAAGACGCACGGGAGGACAACGCCGGAAGACATACCCCTGGAGTTCGAGTATACGGCAATCCCTCCTATCGAAAGTGACATCATTGCCAGGAATGCTAGCAACGACGGCGCAAAAAGATAGCCAAGCGGATGCCTCTTTCTGAGGAGGAGTCCGCACACAAGGCTCCCCGGAAGGAGGAACGCCAGATCCAGCACGTGAACAGGATTCGTCATAAGCCCTGCTTCCACAATTGTCTCCGGGACCCGGTTGTGTAGGATGGCCGGGATGTCTTCACTCAGCCAGAGAAAACAAAACGCCACTGCGACAACTATGAGAAACGCTGACGGGATTGCCACCGACTTCCCAGGATCGAACCACCCCCTCAGTTCCTCCAGATCCAGCCCCGAGAGTACGGAGGCGCCGCCGTAGAACGATAGGCCCAGAGCCGCACAATATACGAGGAATAGAGCATTAAAGTGGAGAGCGAAGCAGTATATCGAAAACGTATACAAAGCGTATATCAGCGAGCCCAGCAGTATAAAGAGCGCAGGAGGCGAGCCTTTTCGGGCGAAGATTGCTGCGAGAAGGATGACGGGCGCGAGCATCACGACATCGAATATATCCTGCGCGATCCCCTGTGCGGTCCATGACTGAGTTTCCTTCGCGTATGTCGAATCGCAGAGCAGACCAACGAGCCCTGAGGCGAGAACCAGGAGTGCCAGCGGAATCGCAAATACGAGGATTGATCTTCCGGTGACGGGAAAACGGGTCATGCGCGGCTCCTGTCGGTGTTCTCAGCGTTTGCGCGCGGCGGCCATTCATCCGGCGAGGTTTCAAAGTGACGCATAACGGGCGGGAGCAGCGCGCTCACGATGATCGCCACCCCCGCGAGCGCACAGATTGTCTGGAGCGGGTGTACGTACCCGACAAACATTATTTGAAAATCGATCCAGAGGACGAGGATGATCCCGGCATACAGCGCGTACGTCCATGCCCAGTGTTGTCCTCTGTGGATGTTGAGAAAACCGGCCCAGCGCCAGCGGGGGGTCCGGAGGAGCGGGTAGACAAGAAATGCCGGGAACAGTCCGAGCAGGAGGAGAAGTGTCAGGCCCGGGACGAGAAAACTCCGGAACGGCGTACCGGTGAGGACCTGGAGGGGCATATGTATGACACCACCCGATATGTCCGCAAGCAGTGCAATGCCTCCACAGCTCGCACCGATCGCGAGGAGCGTCACAAGCAGTATAAGCAAATAAACGCCGGCCGGCCTTCCGGGAGATGGCGTGTCCATAGGACCCTTCAAAGGAGTTCGAGCGGGCGAGGATTTCCACGCAGGAAAAAAGGCCCGTCATCCCGGAGGACAAGAGGCCTTTTAGAGAACGTAAACTTCGACTGGAAATTTACAAAATCCGACTCAGAAATGCAATGTGGTAGGAGGAGTCGACAAAAAAGACCACCGCCGGCATCTTGAACGTCGCCACTTCTAATGGTTTGTGACACAACAGTTAAAGTTCGCTTGATCCTGTTTGTCCGGCTTCGTTCACGTCACTCTCCCGGAACCTCCAGGGGGAGCTCAATCCACGCCAGGCCGATGTCGCGTCCCATGTGCGAAGTGCTTTCTCCCTCACTCCCGTCGTAGAGCAGTGCCAGCCTTGTCCCAACGACGACAACTGAAGGCATGCCGATAGTCCCCTTCGCCCAGGTGCAGTTCTGCGGGTCGAGGACGATTGCTTTGTCACTCACGCTCCAGGTATTCAGATCCTTCGTCCAGTAGACCCAGATGGCGTCCGTGTACTCCACGCCTTTCGGGTCGAGGCCGATGTGGTTCGTGAAAAGGAACCACGTGTTGTTCTTCGGTTCAAAATAGAGGGAGGTGTTTTCGACCTGCTCGGACAGGGGGAGGATCGGCGCAGGGTCCGGCTTCCAGGCTCCGTTCAGGTCTTTCGTGCGTGCAATCCCGAGGGTCCTCTTCGTGTCGTGGCGGTCGTCAAATATCGATGCGCTGAAGAACTGCATGAATTCACCGCCGGACTTCACGATGAAACCGGGACTTGCCGTTATTGTATAGTATGTCCCGGCGGTCGGACTGAAAGGGACGACGTCGTACTGCTTTTCCCACGGACCCTCCGGCGAAGAAGAGCGTGCTTTGAGAGTCATGTAGGGGAACGAAGGTACCCTGTCGGGAGGGGGGGAGGTGTTGGGCGTTCCCATGTAGAACATGTGCCATGTGTCTCCGTCCCTGTAGACCCAGGGGGCGGAGGCGCTTTTCGAGTCCGGCCTGTCCGGTCCCCCGAGGCGGAGGACAGGACCCCGTTTCGTCCAATGAGCCAGGTCGCGGCTCGTCGCAAGACACGCGAGCCACCCGACGGATCCTGCGCCGTCATAGTGCACATAATAGACGCCGTTAAACTCGAACGCAATCGCCTCACGCGCTCCGTACAGATCGCAACTGTCGGGCCCGTCCCCGTGCCGGAGGACGATTCCTTCGTCCCGCACATTCATCCGTTTTGACGCATTCGGCCGGCCATCGGCGTACTTCTTGAACAGGTACTTTTTGGGGCCGGCATCTGATCCGCCGGATTCCCGATAGGTTTGCCGGCATGAGAGGCAAACGAGAGATGACATAACGAGAAAAGCGAGACAGTTCTTCATGAAACTCCATTTACGCCCTTTGCCCCCGATACTGCAACGTCGAGCTTCCCGTCAGCGGGGGGTGAGATTCCTGGAAATGTCCGCGCAGGCTGTTTGGAACACCTCGCGGGAAAGAAAGATCTCCCCGAAAATATCGCGAATGACTTCGGCGGTCATGCGGTGAAAGTCCTTTTCCAGAGGGGTGGTGAGCACGCCGCCACAGTCGACGGCCGCCGGGCTTATGAGGATCCTCTCTTCCCCCTGCGCAAAATACATTGACGGCCTGTGTTTCGCCCGGGGAAAAATAAGCACGGTCCATGCGCCGTGGTCGAACGACACGAGGATGTTCATCATGGGTTCTTCCTTTTCTCCCGCGGCTCCCGCGAGCGCCGACTCAACGGCCCGGAGCGACCCGATGAGCGATTCCCGCTCCCCGGACCTGAGAACAAAATACCGGCGGAGACCCGCGTCCAGGGCGACCACCTGCATCACCTTCGTATCGGCAAGAACTTCCCCCTTCGACACATGGCCGGCGAATTCCTCTTCAATCGGGAGGAACCCCTTTTCCCCCGCCTGGAAATGGAGATGGTCCGGCGCGGAGGCACCGCTCCGCGGCCCGTTGTACGTCACGGTGTACCGTTTCTGCATCGCGTGTGCCAGGTCGAGCATCGTCCCGAACGACGGGCCGATCCGCTGGAGCGTGTGGGTCGTGTGCGGAATCGTGAAATGCTCCCCGAATATCGGGAACGGATTGCAGAGGACGATGTAGCTGCTGGCGAAGAGAATGCCCCGCTGCTCCGGCGGGAGATTCGCCGCACACAGGAAGCACTTCCTCCGGCGGATCGACTCATCGTCCACTTTGGCCGCAGAGGAGACGATCCGCGCCGGGTTCCACTGGACGCGGATCGTGAAGCCGTCCATGTCTATCGTCCGGGTCCGGACCTCCGCGAGTCCGGCATACCCGGTACGCAGGAGCGGCCATGTTTCTTTCTGCTGCCGGAGGAGAATATGCGCACGGGCCGCGAGATCACTCCCGCCGCGGAGATGGATCTCGCGGTCTGACAGGAGCAGGCGTTCGATTGAGGGTTCCATACCAGACGATTAACGATTGAGAAGTGTGGACGGTTCCCGGGAAGACGCTCGGATCATTTCGTGCTCCGGCGCTGACGGGCCCGGATCTCTATTGTGCGTACCTTGTCCTTGTACCAGTTGTTCAGGTTCATCTTCGCTGTTCCGGGGTCCGCGTCCGAGTTCCCCTCCCACCTGCGGCAGAGGTAGACCGGCTCGTAAATCCGGCCGATGCGGTACCGGCGCGATACCGCCAGTCCGACCGCGTAATCCTCTCCGTAGCTTACGTTCGGGATCTTCACGCTCCTGAGCACCGGCGTGAAGAACGCCCTCGGTGCGCCGAACCCGTTGATACGCAGGGCGTTGTTCGGCCCGTTGTCCGGCGTCCATTCCCTGTGGTCGATCACACCCGGGGGGATCTCGCGGAGATTCAGGTCCGTCATACGGTATGTCCCGACGACCATGGCACACTGATCCGCAAGGAACGTCTCGACAATCCGGCGTAATGTCGATCCGTCGAGGTACAGGTCGTCGCTGTCCAGCTGCGCCGCAAACCGGCCGCAGGAGGAATGGTGCACAGCCTCATTCCAGCATCCCCCTATCCCCAGGTCCGTCCGTGAAGGTATAATGTGAAGAAGACGCGGGTCGCGCGCCGCAATCGTCCGGAGTATGCCCGTCGTCCCGTCGGTCGAATGGTTGTCGACGACGATGACGTTAAACTGGAACGCGGCTTGCTGGCCCAAAGCAGACGCCACCGCATCCCCGATTGTGTTGGCACGGTTGCGGACGGGGATGATGATCGAGGCAGTAACGGGAAATTCTCCCTCATCCAGATTCACGGGCGCACGGCCTGGCTTCAGCCATGCGCCGATTTTTTTCAAATGATGCGTCGCCGCCTTCTCCATTTCAGCCTGCACAGCACGGTTCCGGGGGTCGACGTAATCGAATAGCTTCACCCCTTCCTTTCGGGTGTCGGGCTCACTCTTGGTGTAGAGCGTTTCGGGAATACGGAATACGCCCTTTGTTCTTGCGATGGCAAGCCGGAGTGCGTAAAAGCCGGCATGGCGATAATTCCCGATCTCCTTCGCCCCCTTTTTGAGCGCGGAGGACTCCAGCGCAACGACCGAGCCGAAATCGAAATCGTCCCGGATGCTCCCCTCCTGGTAGTCGATCAGAAGGTGAGGGACCGGAGAGGAGCCCCCGGACTCCAGAAAGTCGCTGTACACCATCCCCTCTCCCGTAGCGCCTGCAACCGAGGCCAGCCGTTCAAGTGCAAACCGGCCGAATTCGATCGCGAGGTCGTGGAGAACCAGGAGTGCATACGGAGTTGTGGTCCTCGCCGCGATCTTTTTCATCGTCGAACCCGCATTCAGCGATCGCACCCTGAGGGGGAAACATCCCTTGAAGGGAACAGGCCCGGTTCCCGGCGTGAGGAGGTAAATCTTCTCCACCAGCCCCGAGCCGGCGAGTTGTTCCACCGTGTGTTCCGTGCCAGGGTTTCCGCCGTAAGGAATGAATGCCGTGAACTGAGATTTGTGGGCCTCAAGGGCCCTTATTCCAGGACGTTTCATCAATGCTCCTTCAGGTTTTCTTTCCAAAGTCCTTGTCGATCGTGATCAGCGCAGTGACGATAAACCCGGGGATCGTTGAGAGCATCACCCAGAGGTAGAACTTCGGATAGCCGAGCCATTCCTGGAGCGCTCCGCTGAACATCCCCGGAAGCATCATCCCGAGGGCCATGATCCCGGTGCAAATGGCATAATGCGCCGTCTTGTGGTCCCCTTCAGAAACCATGATCATGTAAAGCATATACGCGGTGAACCCGAACCCGTAGCCGAACTGCTCGATCGCCACGGCAACGTTGATGTATATGAAATCCGACGGCTGCACCTGGGAGAGGTACACGAACATGAGGTCCGGCAGGTGCATGACAATGACCATCGGCCAGAGCCAGAACTTCAGTCCCCGCCGGGGAATCACAAACCCTCCGACAAGCCCGCCCAGCGTCAATGCGATGATCCCGACGGTCCCGTAGACGATGCCCACCTCGCTCGTGGTGAGGCCGAGACCCCCTTTCATCCTGGGGTCCAGCAGGAACGGGGAGACGAGCTTGATCAGCTGCGATTCGGCGAACCGGTAGAGGAGGAGAAAGGCGAGGATCGAACCGATGCGCGGCTTCCTGAAGAAGGCGGCAAA
>Ga0182011_10005156_pt1 | contig 10330 bp, 7 predicted proteins | sample 711E1DmetaG_FD_120481 | JGI IMG/M metagenome (GOLD analysis project Ga0182011, IMG submission 120481) | Permafrost microbial communities from Stordalen Mire, Sweden - 711E1D metaG | ecosystem: Environmental > Terrestrial > Soil > Wetlands > Permafrost | place: Sweden: Stordalen | collected...
CGTACTGCGGGGCGCCATATTGTGCCGGAGCGGCCGGCGCCTGAGGAGGCGGCGCGGGCTGTGTCCAGGCCGGAGCGGCCGGCGGTGGCGGAGGAGGTGCGGCCGGGGTCCACGCCGGCGGAGCGGCCGGCGCCTGAGGAGGCGGCGCGGGCTGTGACCACGCCTGCGGAACGGCCGGCGGTGCCGGTGGTTCCGGGGCAGCAGGCAATTCCGGGGCAGCAGGCAATTCCGGGGCCGCCGGCGATTCCGAGGCAGCAGGCAATTCCGCGGCCGCAGGTGATTCCTCGGGCGGCGGCGCCGCGGCGAAGTCACCTGGTGGGGAAGACGGCGCAGCCTCGGGGAGGCGGGCGCCGCATATGGCGCAGAACTTACCCTGACCATCGATCTGGGCGCCGCAGCTTGGGCAGACCATGACGACCTCCGCTTCGTAATCGGCAATGAGGGCGGCTTAGCGCATAACCGTAAGCAAAACGATACGGGACGGCGCAACCCTCCTGCAGGGCCGTTCGGCCCTCCGGTCCGCCTGTCAATCGAAGTCGACACGTCGTACCATCCGTTCTTGGGCGAGGGAGTCTGGGCGCTTGTCGGATTGGCAGGCCGTCACACGCCGGCGGTGCTTGGACGACCCAGGAGCAGGTTGAACGTGACCGTCTCAGATCAACTGTCGACCGAGGCCCGCTCGGGCCGTGCCGACCTGTCGGCCGGTGGCTCGCGGACGCGTGCTGGAAATGGATTGTCCCTGAACTCTCGTCGGATCGCACTGGCTCTGGCCGCCCTGCTCTTGCTCTTCGGCCTCTCGGTTCTGGCTGGCTGGGTGCTCGCTCTCCCGCTACTGACCAGCTGGCTGAGTGGCTCGGTTGACACCAAGATCAACGCCGCCCTCTGCTTTGTCTTCCTGGGGCTTGCCCTGGGCCTGCAGATAGGCCCGGGCCGCCGCCGCTACCCGTGGCTCAGTCAGGCCGCTGCATTCCTCGTGGTGGCGATCGCGGCGGCGACGCTGTTCGAGCATCTGACCGGGATCGGCCTGGGCATCGACCAGGCGTTCCAGTCCGATACGGCGAGCGCGGCATCGCCGCACCCGGGGCGGTTCGCCGTTCAGACGTCGATTGCCTTCCTGAGCGCCTCTTTCGCCATCCTGGCGATGGGTCGTCGGATCCGAGGCGTCTACGCGACGGAGACGCTGGCTCTCGTCTGCGGGACCATCGGTGGCATCTCTCTGCTGGGGTACTTGTACGGGGCGCCGGCGCTGCTCTCACTCGGCTCCGCGACTCAGATTTCGCTGCCCTCGTCGATCGCTCTGATCGCGACGGCCGTTGCGATTGTGGCCGCAGACCCGAATCACCTCCTGGTCCGGCTGTGGAGCGATTCGGGGATCGCCGGCCAGGTCCTTCGCCGGATCATGCCGGCCGCGATAATCGTCGTTCCGGCGGGTGCATGGCTCCGGCTCGTGGGCGAGCGGGCCGGTTTGTACGACGAGAGCGTCGGTCTGTCGATCATGGTCGGATTCGAGGCGCTGATATTGGTCGCCGTTGGGGCGTGGACTACAGCCAGCGTCCACCGGCTCGAGGAGGAGCGTCTCAAGGCTCTGTCGGACCTGGTTCGGCTGGGGTCGGTCGCCTCGACACCCCTGATCGAGACGGCGCCAGTCGGGCTGGCCGTCCTGGATCGCGACCTGCGCTACCTGTACGTCAACCCTGCGCTGGCGGCGATTGGTGGCGTCTCACCGATGGCGAGCCTCGGTCAGTCCATCGACCGGATCGTGGCCGCCTTCGGCGGCGAAACCGCAGCGGCGCTTGCCGGAGTCCTGGCCGACGGCGTTGCCATCCGCGACGTGGAGGTCAGCGGGCAAACGAGGTCGGGCGAGCAACCTGGGACGTGGCTGCTCGGAGCAGAGGCGCTGCAAGACCCCGAGGGCGAGACGGTTGGCCTCGCCATCAGCGTTGTCGATATCACGGAGCGCAGGCACCGTGAGGAGGCGACGGCGGCGGTGGCCGAGATGCAGCGCCAGGCCCAGGCAATCGGCGAGTCGATACCGTTCGGCATCTGGCTGGCCGAGAAGGACGGCCGGATGAAGTATCTCAGCGACTCGTTCCTCGAGATGTCCGGCCAGACGATGGAGCAAGCTCGCGATCTGGGCTGGATGGCGACGCTGGCGCCCGAGGCCGCAGAGCAGACGAAGCGCGACTGGGCCGAGACTCTCGCTGCCCGGACGCCCTGGAACCACGAGCTCGTCGTGCAGGGCGCGGACGGCCGACGCCTCACGGTCCTCTCTCGCGGTTTACCGGTTCGCGACGAGTCGGGAGAGGTGACGAGCTGGGCAGGTATCAACCTCGACATCACCGATCGCGAGGACGCCGAGGCGTTCCGGGAGGCCTTTCTGGGCATCCTGTCGCACGAGCTCGGGACGCCGATCACGTCGATCTACGCGGCCAGCGCGCTCCTGTCGCGGCCAGGTCTCGACGAGGCGCGCCGGGACGAGCTCCTTGGCGACATCAGCCATGAGGCCGAGCGGCTGCGGCGTCTGGTCGAGGATCTCGTGGTCCTGGCCCGCGCGGAGCGGGGGACGATCAAGGTCCATACGGAGCCGGTCCTGCTCCAGCACCTTCTCCCCAAAGTGTGCGACAAGGAACGGCGGCGCTGGCCGAACTGCCACTTCAAGCTGAGCATTGTGGCGCCGTTGCCCGTGGCTCGGGCGGAGGACTCCTTCGTGGAGCAGATCGTGAGGAACCTCCTCACCAACGCCGCCAAGTACGGCCCTCCCGACGGTCAGATCGAGCTGATTGCGGACGCCCAGGATGGATGTCCGCGGGTGCGGGTCCTGGATCGCGGGCCCGGCGTCGATCCGGCGGAGGCCGACCGGCTCTTTCAGGTCTTCTACCGCTCGGCACGAACGTCGCGTGTGGCCGGGTCGGGAATCGGGCTGTTCGTTGCCCACCGGCTCGTGGAGTCGATCGGCGGCACGATCTGGGCGCGACCCCGAGAGGACGGCCCGGGCGCCGAGTTCGGCTTCCTGTTGCAGCCGTTCACCGACGACGTGGCGTAGGGGACGGGGGGCGGCCCCAACACACGGCAAAGCGGCTCCCGCCCGGGTAGTGGCGGGAGCCGCTTTTGGTGGAGCGAGTGCTTACTTGAGAGCGTCGCGGCAAGCCTTAGCGTCGGCGAGCGCGGACCTGAGATCGTCGCGGGCCTGGCCGAGAGCGGTTCGGGCGGCGGTCAGGATCGGGCCGGCCGTGCCGACGTTGTACTGGGCCGGGGTGAGCGGCAGCAGCTGTGCGGACAGCGGGCTCGCGAGACCGACGGCAGCCGTCACGGAGGCGTTCATCGCGTCGAGGTCGGCCTGTGCGGCCGTGGTGCCCTTGCCTGCGGCCTTAGCCGCGGCGATGCGGGCCGTGAGGTTGGTGTTGACGGTCGCGAACCTGGTCTGAGCGGCGAGGACCGCGTAGGACGCGTTGACCAGGTTGACCTGCGGGGTGACCAGGAGATAGACGCGGTAGCCGGTCGCGATCTTGACGATGTCGGCGCGCAGAGCCGGGATGCCGGTCTCGGCGTCGATAGCCGCCTTGAGGCTCGTGAGCCCGGCGGTCGTCAAGCCGATCTCGCCCTGCAGGGCTGCCTTGTCGGAGCTGGTCATGACCTTGGAGGCAGTGATCTTTGCGGTGAGGTTGGTGAGCGTCACGAAGCGGCGGTTGATCTCGCAGTCGCCAAAGGTGCGCAGTGTGGCGACGGTGGCGCCGGTCTTGACGGCGGCGGCCTCGGTGTCGCATGCGCCTTTGCCCGAAGGTCCGGTCGCGGGAGTGGCGGCGGTGACGATTCCGGCGGACGTGAACAGCAGCGCGCTGCCGAGGGCAAGGCCCCCGACTAGAGCAGTGAGACGGGACTTCATCCGATTACTCCTTGTCCTGGTGGGGGGCGGCTACTCGCCGCCGGATGGGCCGGCGTCAGCGCCGGAGAGGGAGCCGTTGATGCCGTTCAGCAGGTTGTTGAGGTCGTTGAGTGGGCTGTCGAGCGCGTCGGCGGTTGCCGCCGGAGCTTGAGTTGCCGCCGGAGCTTGAGTCGTGGTGAACTCGCTCGGGGCGGCGGCATCGATTGGGGCCGGCGTACCGGTCGCGACGTCGATCGGGGTGTTGACGAGCCTCGGAGCCGCCTGAACGATCTGGCTCGACTGTGCCGCCGGAGCCGGACTCGCTGGCTGCCCGGCGTCGTCGTGCCTGGCGCAGCCTGCGGCCGCGATGCCGACTAACAGCGCCACTGCTGCGAGTCCGGTGACGGAGTTGAGTTGGCGATTCACCTGGTTGATCTCCTTGGCGGCCTCATCTGGAGCTGACACTGGAGATCCTGGGGCTGCCGCCTACGAAGGGTTCGGGGCGCAGGTAAGAAGACTGTAAGCTCGACTTGTGCGGGATTTCGAGAGGCCCAACGTCAACGCGCCTTCTCATCCACCTCGCGTGGAGGGCTTTGGGAGCGTCGTCGAGTCCCACGCCGAGGTCCTGGGCGCTTGGGACGGGTGCACAGGGCAAGGAGACCGGAGAAACCGCGGCCGAGCACTAGCTCGGGCCGCAGCCACCACGTGGAGCGAGTCATGACCGAGAACCGGGAAGGCCGGCTGGGGTGCATCCGGGACGCCACGTTGATGCATTTGGCGCCCCCAGGCCACTCACCTGATATGGCTCTGTAATTGCCGAACGGGTCACCAGTCGGGAGAATGTCTGCGAGGGACTGGCGTATTCGTCTGGGGTAGGGATTTGATCGTCAGGGTCCTCGAGGGTCGCGTCCAGTCCGGGCGGGTCACCGTCTTTCGGCAGCAGGCTAAACGGGTGCTCGAGGATGCGCGACGGGAGGATGGGCTCGTCCACGCGCAGATCGCACGCCAGGTCAATGCCGACGGGGGGGAGGAGATCATCTTCGTCAGCGTGTGGCGCGACCTTGAGGCTCTCTACGGCTGGCTCGGAACCACCGACCTCCTCAACACCCCGGTGTTCAACGGCGGCACTTTCGACGTCTTCGAGCACTTCGAGGTCCAGCACTATGAGGTATGCGAACTGGAGGCCCCGGAGGCCGTAGAGGCCGCGAAACCCGTCTAGGCCGGGGAGCCGCCGGCCGCCACCGTTGCCGGGAGGGAGCCCCAGAGGGTGCGGCGTTGTGGATCGCAGCCGGACCGGCCACACTAGGCCCATGAGTTCAGACAAGCCGACCATCCCCCCGGTTCCGGCCAGGGCCGACATCGCCCGCTACCGAGAAAACCTCCAGGGCGAGATCGACGCGATCGCTCTGTACTCGTTGCTGGCCGAGAAGGAGGACAGCCGGGCGGTCAAGGATTTCTACGTCCGCATGGTCGAGGTCGAATCGATCCACGCCGGCGTCTGGCGGGCGCAGCTCGAAGCGGCCGGCGTCAACACGAGCGGAATGGGTCCGGCCTGGCGGGCTCGGGTGCTGATGTTCGTTGCCCGCCACTTCGGGCCGAGCCTGGTGGTTCCGACAATCGCCGAGCGCGAAGCATCGGACCAGGCGATGTACGACGACCAGCCCGAGGCCCTCGCCCGAATGCCCGGAGACGAGCGATCCCACGCGCGGCTCTTCCGCGAGCTGGCCGCGGGCCGCGGCGTGGAGGGCGGTGCGATCGCCCGGATCGAGGGCCGACACCGCGGCAGCGGCGGCAACCAGCTCCGGGCGGCGGTTCTCGGCGCCAACGACGGCCTGGTCTCCAACTTGAGTATCTCGATGGGAGTGGCCGGTGCGGCGACCGGTGCGTCGGCCGGCGGCAACCCCGTCCTGATCGCCGGCCTGGCCGGCATGATGGCCGGCGCCCTGTCGATGGCCATCGGCGAGTGGCTGTCGGTCCAGAGCGCCCGCGAGCTGTACGCCCACCAGGTCAAGGTCGAGCGTGAGGAGCTGCTGCAGGTCCCCGACGAGGAGGAAGAGGAACTCACGCTCATCTACCAGTCGAAGGGCCTCACGGCCGAACATGCGCGGCTAATGGCGAAGTCGATCGTCGGCGGCGAGATCGGCCGGGCGGTCGACACCCTCGCCCGAGAGGAGCTCGGCATCGACCCCGACGAGCTCGGCGGGTCGGCCTGGGTCGCCGCGCTCACCTCGTTCTTCCTGTTCGCCGCCGGCGCAATCGTGCCGCTGTCGCCGTTCTTCTTCGCCACCGGCGTGCCCGCGGTCGTGGCGTCGATCGTCGTCAGCGCCGCGGCCCTGATGCTCGTTGGAGCTGCGATCACCGTGGTCACGGGCTCGAGCGTGTTGCGGACGGGCGGCCGCCAGGTGCTGCTGGGCATGTTCGCGGCCGCAGTCACGTTCGGGCTGGGGACGCTGGTCGGGCACGCGGTCGGATAGGGGAGCGGCGGTCTGGATGACCCTTGCCAGTCTTGGGCGGGCCGGCCGAATCGTGCTGGTCCCGACGATCGTCGGCGTCCTCATTGCCCTGGCTGGATCCTGGGCATTCTGGTCGCTGACGGCTGCGCCCTTGCCCTCCGTCGGGCCCGATCCCGTGGGCTCGGCCGTTCCGCCCGCAGCCGGCAGCCCCGTCCTGATTGGCGCCGGCGACATCTGCGTCACCGGTTCGATCGCGAACGCGCAGGCTACAGCCGCCCTGATCGTGGCCAGGCCCAACGATATCGTCTTCACGGCGGGCGACAACTCCAACGAGAGCGGCAGCGCGGACCAATACGCCAACTGCGTGGACAAGTCCTGGGGCGTGTTCAAGAGCCGAATCCATCCGGTGCCCGGGAACCACGACTACGTGACATCCGGAGCGGGTCCGTACTACTCGTACTTCGGAGCGGCGGCAGGCCCGGCCGACAAGGGCTACTACAGCTACGACCTTGCCAACAACTGGCACGTCGTCGCCCTGAACGCCATGTGCTCTGAGGTTGGGGGATGTGGCGACGGATCACCGCAGGAGACTTTCCTTCGGGCCGATCTCGCAGCCAACGCAGGCAAGCACATCGTCGCCATCTGGCATATCCCCGCCTTCAGTTCGGGCGGCGAACACGGCAACGACGCGACCTACACCGTCTGGTGGCAGGACCTGTGCGCCGCCCATGCGGAGATCGTCCTCAACGGCCACGACCACGACTACGAGCGGTTCACGCCGCAGTCGCCGTCCGGCAAGTCCGATCTCAGCGGCATTCGCGAGTTCGTCGTGGGAACTGGCGGCGCCGGTCAGCGCGGCTTCGGGACGATCCGCGCTAACTCCAAGGTCCGCAACTCCGGCACGTACGGTGTGCTGGAACTGACTCTCGGCGCCCACAGCTACAGCTGGCGATTCATACCCGTTTCGGGCTCGACCTTCACTGACTTCGGAGTGCAGGCTACTCACGGGTGACCGACACGGCGTCCACACGGCGGCCGTCCCGAAATCGGGTACAGTCTGTGTCTAGTCCCATTAGTGACGCGGCCCCGGAGGCCGCCAGTCGGGAGCCGACGCGACGAGACCACCGAGACATCAACCCCGCCCGCGGGAGCCGCGCCGGAACGAGGCGATTTCATCCGTGAGATCGTGGCCGCCGATCTCCGGGACGGCAGACACAAGACCATCGTCACGCGCTTCCCGCCCGAGCCGAACGGCTACCTGCACATCGGCCACGTCAAGGCGATCTCCATCAACTTCGGCATCGCCCGCGACTTCGGCGGCCGCTGCCACCTGCGCTTCGACGACACCAACCCCACCAAGGAAGAGCAGGAGTACATCGACCACATCCAGGAGGACATCCACTGGCTGGGGTTCGATTGGGGCGGGCACCTCTACTACGCGTCGGACTACTTCGAGCAGCTGTATCAGTGGGCCGTCTACTTGATCAAGGCCGGCAAGGCCTATGTGGACGACCTCACGGCCGACGAGATCCGCGAGCATCGCGGCACACTCACCGAGCCAGGCCGGCACAGCCCCTTCCGAGACAGGTCGATCGAGGAGAACCTCGACCTATTCGAGCGGATGCGGGCGGGCGAGTTCCCCGACGGTGCACGGGTCCTGCGCGCCCGGATCGACATGTCCTCGCCGAACATCAACCTGCGCGATCCCGTCCTGTACCGGATCCTGCACGCGGACCACCCGCGCACCGGCGACGCGTGGTGCATCTACCCGATGTACGACTTCGCGCACGGCCAGTCCGACGCGATCGAGGGCATCACGCACTCGCTCTGCAGTCTGGAGTTCGAGATCCACCGGCCCCTGTACGACTGGTTCATCGAGAACCTGCCGGTGCCCGCCAGGCCACGTCAGATCGAGTTCGCTCGGCTCAACGTCACCTACACCGTCCTCTCCAAGCGGGTCCTACTGCGCCTGGTCAATGACGGTTTCGTGCGCGGCTGGAACGATCCGCGCATGCCCACGATCGCCGGGATGCGCAGGCGCGGCTTCCCGGCCGAGGGCCTGCGCGATTTCGTTGCCGGGGTCGGCGTGGCGAAGGCAGACAACGTCATCGAGTTCGGCCAGCTCGAGCACGCTGTCCGGGACGTTCTGAACCGCACGGCGTTGCGCCGCTTCGCTGTCCTCGATCCGCTCAAGGTGGTCATCGAGAACTACCCCGAGGGCCAGGTCGAGGAGATGGAGGTCGTCAACAACCCGGAGGATCCGTCGGCCGGGACTCGTAAGGTGCCGTTCAGGCGTGAGCTCTGGATCGAGCGCGAGGACTTTATGGAGGAGCCGCCGGCGAAGTTCTTCCGCCTGGCCCCCGGCCGCGAGGTTCGGCTGCGTTCCGCGTACTTCGTCACCTGCACCCGCGTCGTCAAAGATGCGGCCGGCAAGGTGGTGGAGCTGCGTTGCACCTACGACCCGGCGACGCGCGGCGGAGACTCGCCCGACGGCCGCAAGCCCAAGGCTACGTTGCATTGGATCTCCGCGGCCCACGCCACGACCGCCGAGGTTCGACTGTACGATCACCTGTTCACGCGACCCGATCCGGGCGCCGGCGGCGACCTATTCGCCGACCTGAACCCGAACTCGGAGACGGTGCTCCCTGGCTGCCAGGTGGAGCCCACGCTGGCGGACATGCCCGCAGGTGAGACGGTCCAGTTCGAGCGCCTGGGCTACTTCTGCCTCGACTCCGACTCGACGCCCGGCCACCCGGTCTTCAACCGCACGCTGACCCTGAAGGACACGTGGGCCAAGCTTCAAGCTCAGGGCCGGCAAGGGTAGGCGAGGACAAGAGCGGCGTGCCCTCGGACGCTCATGCCCGGCCAGGTATCGACCTCGCGCGGTTGATCGACCGCCTGCCCAAGGTCGAACTCCATGTCCATCTCGAGGGAACGCTCGAACCCGAGCTAGCCTTCCGGCTGGCAGCGCGCAACGGCGTCGCGCTACCGGTGGGCTCGGTGAACGAGATGCGGGCCGCCTACGACTTTGCCGATCTCCAGTCCTTCCTCGACATCTACTACGCCGCCTGCTCCGTGCTCGTCACTCGCGAGGACTTCCGCGAGCTGACCCGGGCTTACATGGCGCGCGCTCACGCCGACCGCGTCCGGCACGTCGAGCCGTTCTTCGACCCTCAGACGCACACCGACCGCGGCATCGCGATCGGGGACATCGTCGTCGGCATCCTCGACGGTCTCGCCGACGGCGAGCGCGACTACGGCATCACCAGCGGCCTAATCCTCTCGTTCCTGCGTCATCTCCCCGCCGAGGCGGCCGAGGCCACTCTCTCGGCCGCGGAGCCGTGGCTGGACCGGATCGTGGCTGTCGGTCTGGACTCGTCGGAGGTGGGCTTCCCGCCGGAGCCGTTCGCCGGCGTCTTTGCTCGGGCCCGGGCGCTGGGGCTGCGCGCGGTGGCCCACGCGGGCGAAGAAGGGGAGGCGGCTCTGGTCGCCCGCACGCTCGACTGCCTGGGCGTGTCGCGGATCGATCACGGGGTCCGGGCGGCGGACGACCCGGCGGTGATGCGCCGCCTGGCGGACTCCGGGATAACCGTGACGGCCTGCCCACTATCGAACCTCCGGCTTCGGGTAATCCCGTCGATGGAGCGGTCGACGATCCGGACCCTCATGGAGGCCGGCGTGGCGGTCACGATCAACTCGGACGACCCGGCCTACTTCGGCGGCTACATCGGCGACAACTACCGCAGGATCGCGGCGGCGCTCTCGCTCACGGCCGGCGATCTGCGCCGGGTCGCAGCCAATGCGATCAACGGGTCGTTTGCCACGGCCGGACGCAAGCGGGAGCTCCTGGCTGAGCTGGAGGTGGCGGCCGCCGGCACGGCGTAGGGCAGAGGACCCGCCGCCCGGAGGCGGAATCCGGTATCCTGTCGGTCGCTCCGCTGGCGAGTGGCCTAACGGTAAGGCACCTGACTCTGGATCAGGGGATTGAAGGTTCGAATCCTTCCTCGCCAGCCAA
>Ga0182011_10005157_pt1 | contig 10329 bp, 4 predicted proteins | sample 711E1DmetaG_FD_120481 | JGI IMG/M metagenome (GOLD analysis project Ga0182011, IMG submission 120481) | Permafrost microbial communities from Stordalen Mire, Sweden - 711E1D metaG | ecosystem: Environmental > Terrestrial > Soil > Wetlands > Permafrost | place: Sweden: Stordalen | collected...
CTAGCCAAAGATTGCTGCGAAACCGATTCCCAGCCCAACACTATCATCTCACTGAGGCATAAGACGCGCCATAGAGCGTGGCCCCGTCGATCAGGTTTGGACGTTTAGTGCGGCGCGGGTTTCTTTGCGGGATGCGCACTTCTACACACGGCCAACTCGCCGGGAAGCTCGGCTTGAGATCGCTTCGCACGATTCACCACAGAGACAGAGACCTCCGCACAACAATATCGTATATTGTCCGTATGAGCGAAATCGTCTTTGAAGTCACGCAGGAGGCCGATGGCGGGTATATCGCCGAAGCTCTGGGCGAAAACATCGTCACCGAGGCCGACACATGGGAGCAGTTGCGAGCCAATGTTCGCGAAGCTGTCGAAGCCTACTACATCGACGAGCCCAAACCATCGAGTGTGCGCCTTCTCCTTCGCAGAGATGAAGTCCTAGCCGTCGCATGAAGCTCCCACGCAATATCAGTGGCGATCAACTGGCCGACCACCTGTGTCGTCATTGGGAGTATGTGCGCATCACTCAGGTGGGGAGCCACATTATGCTGCGGACTGAAACTCCTTCCCGCTCGAAACAAGTGATCCCTGCTCACACGCCCATGAGAATCGGAACCTTCAGCAAAATTCTCAGTCAAGTCGCAGAGCACAAACACGTCAGCCGCGAAGAGATACTTCGCAATCTATAAGGATCGCACCGCCATCGCGACCGACTCCAATTCGTGCATCTTCCTCTCGGCCGGCGAGGCCTCGGGCGACCACTACGGCGCAGGCCTCATTGCCGAGCTGCGCGCGCGCCTTCCCGACGCCAGCTTCAGCGGCCTCGGCGGCACGGAGATGGCTGCGGCAGGTCTCGAACGCATCGTCCGCGCCGAAGACGTGGCGCACATGGGCTTCACCGAGGTCGTTCGCCACGCGCCGTACATCTACGCGCAGTACCGCAAGCTGGTCGCGTCGATCAAAGCCACCCGCCCCGACGTCGCCGTTCTGATCGATTTTCCCGAGGTCAACTTCCGCCTCGCCCGTCAGCTCAAACGGCTCGGTGTGCCGGTGGTATGGTTCGTCAGCCCTCAACTTTGGGCGTGGAAGCGCAGCCGCCTACGCCTGGTCCAACAGCTCGTCGACCGCATGATGGTGATCTTCCCCTTCGAGTCCGCCTTCTACCGCGCTCGCGGAGTCGCCGCCGAGTTCGTAGGCCATCCCCTCGCCGCGTTTCCCCTCCCCACCATCTCCCGCGAAGCCTACGCCACCCAACACGGCCTCGATCCCGCAAAGCAATGGATAGCCCTGCTCCCCGGCAGTCGCCAGAGCGAGATTCACAAGAACCTGCCGAAGATACTGCAAGCCGCGGCGATCCTGAATCTGCATCGGGAGAGCGCTAGCCAGTACTCGTTTCTGCTGCCTGTCGCATCGACCATCGACCGCGCGTGGATTGGTAGCGCGATCTACAGTCGCGAATCTGTTGGCGACAAGCTCGGCGCGGGAAGACCGCCCCGAATCGTTCTTGTTGACGATGCCCGCGAGGCGCTCTTCCACGCGCGTGCCGCCGTCGTCGCCAGCGGCACAGCGACCGTGCAGGCGCTTACCATCGGCACTCCCTTCGTCGTGGTCTACCGAGTCTCCCGGCTTACCTTCGCCCTCGCCAAGCGCCTCATCCGCTACCCCGCCGAGATCCCCGCTCCGCTCGACGCCGACGGCCATCTCCCCATTGCGATGGTCAATCTCATCGCGGGAAAGCGCATCGTCCCGGAGCTAATCAACCGCCGTTTCACCGCCGCCAATCTCGCCGCCGAGCTGCGCCCGCTGCTGGACGAAACTCCAGCCCGCGCACAGCAGATCGTCTCGCTCGCAGAAGCCCGCGCCAAGCTGCTACCGGCCCCTGCCGAAGATCCCCTCCGCCGCGTCTCTGCCGCCGTCGTCGAGTTGCTGCAACGGACGTAGCCCGAACCACCGCCAGAGGCGTCTAATCGGTCATGTGTAAACGGCTCGATCTGCGCGTCCAGTCTTCATCGCTCAGAATCTAGGCAGAGTGCATTACCATTGCATTTAGCCGCATCCCGAGGAACCCAGCACGCATGTCTCTCCGAATCCGAATCCGAATTGCCTGCGCTTTGGCCTTCGTCGCCCTCTGCGCGTTCTCGCTTCCCGCCCTTGCCGCGCCCGCGCGTCCGCTGCTCAACATCACTGGCACCGTCATCCACGCCGACCTGGACCCGGCGACCGGCAAGCTCTCCGCCACCGCTGATGTCAGCTTCACCGCGCTCGACGACCTGACCACGGCGAGCTTTGAGCTGAACAACGGCCTCAACGTCACCTCGCTGACCGACAGCAGCGGCGTCGCGCTCAACTCCGAGCGGCTGACGACGAACTTCATCGTGCGCGTCACCCTGCCCACGCCCATCGCCAAGGGCTCCAGCAACACCTTCCACTTCGCCTACTCGGGGACGCTCACCGGTTCCGACACTAGCCCGGTCGATGGCATCAAGCTGGCCGCCATCGCCGACCCAATCAGCATGTTGCTCTACCCGGGCCGCTGGTTCCCGATGACGGGCTTGTTCACCAACCGCTTCACCAGTGAGATTCACGTCCGCGTACCAGCCGACTTCACCGCCGTTGGCAGCGGCGCTTCGTCGAAGAAGGCTTTGCCCGACGGGCGCAACGAGTTCACCTTCGTCTGGACGAAGCCGGGATTTCCGGGGACGATTGTTGTGGGCCGGTTTCTGCCGCCAATCACCGCCTCGGGCGTCAGCAACATCCACCTCTACGTCACCGAGAAGCGCAAGGACGGCGCGCAGGACTTTGCCGCTCTCGCCGGACGCGAGTTCGAGTTCATGACCAGCGCTTTCGGCCAGCCGGAGTCGGGGCGCATCAACCTCGTCGAACTGCCGGAGGACGCCGTCAGCGCAGCGTGGGCGCCGGAGCTTGCCGCCATCGCGGGCAACCGCATCGTCGACCGTACCGCTGCCTCGCAGCGCCTGCTGTCCAACACCTTGGCACATCAGTGGTGGGGCAGCGAGGTCTCGCCCGCAACGCTCAACGACGCGTGGATCACCAACGGCATGAGCCGATACGCAGAACTGATGTATCTGGAGGACTCAGCCGGAAAAACCGCGCTACAGGCTGCGATCAACGATGTTTCGGCGGGCGCGTTGGCCTACGACACCGAACCACTCTCGACCCTTGGCCGCCTCGATCCCTTCTCGCCGCAGTTCCAGTCCATGACGCTGGAAAAAGGCGCGATGGTCTTCCACATGTTGCGCTGGGATATGGGCGACGACGCATTCCATAAGTTCCTGCAGGCCCTGCTCTCGCAGTATGCCGGTCGTGGCATTCGCAGCGCGCAGGTGCAGGACGTTGCCGAAGCGCAAACCGTCAACAGCGCAAGCGGCAATAGTGATGGCGGTAGCGATAAAAAAGAAGGTTCGCATCTGGAGCTGGCCTCGTTCTTCTCACAGTGGATCGACGGCACGGGCGCGCCCACCTTTACCAATAAGTATTCTGTCTACCGCCTCGGCAACAGCAAGGGCTTCCGCACGCAAGGCTCGATCAGCGAGGATCTCGACCTCTTCCGTATGCCGGTCGAGTTGCGCATCGAGACCGACGGCAAGACCGAGGACCGGCGCATCGACGTCGCTGGCTCGGACTCCCCCTACACAGTCGAAACCTTTGGTCGACCGCGCCGCATCACCATCGATCCCGAGGGCTGGCTGCTGAAGAGCACGCCGGACCTCGCCATCCGCGTAGCCGTGCTGCGCGGTCAGCAGATGGTGGCGCAGGGCGATCTGCTGGGTGCACTGGCTGAGTATCAAAAAGCTCTCGACGCCAACAAGTCCAGCTCTCTAGCCAACTACCGCGTGGCGGAGGTCTTCTTCATGCAGCGCAACTATCAAGCCTCGGCCAACAGCTTTCGCGACGCTCTGCGCGGCGACGACGACCCCAAGTGGACCGAGGTCTGGAGCCACATCCATCTGGGCTACATCTTCGACGTCACCGGCCAGCGTTCGCGCGCGGTCAACGAGTATCGTCTGGCCGTGCAGACCAACGACAACACGCAAGGCGCGCTCAACGAGGCCCGCGCGCGAATGCAGACTCCATACAAACGCGAGCGCGCCGACAATTAGAGCATCTTTTACCCTGGGGTTCTGAGTCGGAAGTTCGTTGAATTATAGATCGGGCCTTCAGCCCTTGGGCCGTTGTGGCGAAGGTTACCTAGGGCTTCGCCTAGGCTGGTATAGATCGGGCCTTTGGCCCTTGGTTTAGGTCTCTGACCGCGTGAATTCACCTCTGGTAAGAACAAGTACGCCGCAAGGATGGGGCACCCACTCACGTACAATTTCAAGCGGTCAGAGACCTAGATGCGCGCCCTTTTATCCCAATCCCGAACACGCTCTACTGTACGGTGAGGTTGAGCGTGACGGCCTGCGTGATCTGTGTGCCGCCCGAGACCGAGCTTGCCGTCACTTGATAATGGTAGGTTCCGCTCGGGGAGTAGCGCAGGTTAGTGCTGCTGCCGCCGCCGCACCCGCTGGACGAAAGCAGCGCGATGGCCGATACAATAGCCCACGCAACAGGCCCGACTCTGCGCCACGCCTTGTGTCGCGACGTGCGCGCCTTCCAGGTGAAGATCAGCGACGGAAAGAGCAGGCAGAGTGATGTATCGACGAAGCTCATCGGACCGCTGTTGCCGGGTGCGCCGCTGCCTCCGGGTGTCGCTGGTTTCGAGTTGGATGCGGCTCCGGTGACCGTGTTCAGCGTGACGACCGCGTTCTGCGTTGCTCCGCTCAGAGTGACGCTGGAGGGCAGCAGCGAGCAGCTTGCATACTGCGCCGCGTTGACCGGCGTGCAGTTGATGACCACCGTCCCGCTGAAGCCGTTGACGGGCGTCACGGTCAAGGTGTAGGTGGCGGGTGAGCCGCTGCCAACCGTCGCCGACGCGCTTGTGCCGCCGCCAACGGAAAGCGTGAACGTTCCGTTGGTGATGCCCGTGCCGGTCAGCGGAACCGAGTCGGGCGAACTGGCGTCGGAACTGGTGACGATTAGTGTGCTGTTATCCGCGCCGATCTTCGTCGGCGTAAACGTTACGGTGATCGAGCAACCGTCGCCCGCAGCCAGCGTTGTCTTTCCGCAAGGCGCGGTGATGGCGTAGTCGCCTGTGATGGCGAAGCTGAGGCCAGTGATCGGTGCGCTGCCCGTATTAGCCAGCGTCAGCGACAGTGGCTTTGGTGAGTTGACCGCCATCGACCCAAAGGCGAGGCTGGCTGGCGTAATCTGCATTTGCGACTGAATGCCTACGCCGGTCAGCGAAGCAGTGATAGGCAGCGTCGAGGCGGAGCTTGCGACCGACAGCGTTCCGGCAATGGTGCTCGCCTGCGTTGGCGTAAAGGTGATCTGGATCGTGCAACTCGACTGTGGCGCCAGCGTCGATCCGACCCCTCCGCAGTTTCCGGTCGAGACAGTGTAGTCGCCTGTCGCTGCCGTCAGCGTGGTGGCTACTGAGATTGTGCCGAAGGTCAGCGCGCTCGCGCCGGTGTTGGTGATCTGGATGGTTTGTGACGAGCTTGCCCCCACCAGAACCGTGCCGAAGTTCAACGAGTTCGCGGAGAGCGAGAGTGCGGACGGGCTGGAGACGCCCACTAGTGAAATAAATTCCAACGAGTTTGATGCGTTCGACGTGATCTCGATGGAGTCGATCCGCTGCCCGCTGCCGTTGCTTGGGGCCGTAGCGCTCTGCGGCGTGAAGCTGGCCGTCAAGGTGCAGCTTGCGCCGGGAAGAACCTGCGTACAGCCGCTTGCCGTCACCGTAAAGTCGTTGGTTGTCTTCTGAACGTTGGAGACGGTCATCGTCGCGGTGCCGGTGTTGGTCAGCGTGACGGTCTGCGCCGCGCTGACGTTGCCGACCGCGGTGTTGGCAAAGGTCAGCGAACCCTGCGATGCGGTGAACGCAGCCACGGGCGCAGTGTTTGAGGGCGACGAGGTGTAGTACGGCGTCGAGGTGCCGGTCAGGTCGATCAGGTTCGGGCTCGATGCGGCGTCGCTCTCGATGATCAGCGTTCCCGCGTCGGTGCTCGTTACGCTGCCAGAGCTACCGGTCGCGAGCTGGTTGATCGGCGAGTAGGTCAGCGACACCGTGCAGCTTGCCGCAGGGGCCAGCGTCGTGCCGCAGGTGGTCGTCGACAGGAAGGGCCACTGGCTGGTGATGCGGCGGATGGTCAGCGTCGTGGTCGTCGAGCTGTTGGTCAGCGTCAGCGTCTGCGCTCGGGATCCGCCCGACGGCACCTGGCCGAAGCTGACGTACTCACCCGGTTGGATGCTTCCCGTTACCGCGAGCGAGCCCGAGCCGACACCGTATCCCTCGACGTATGCAATGCCGTAGAGCGTACTTGAGCCATCGCTGGGCGTGCCTGTGGCGAAGATCGTTCCCGTCAGGTTGCCGTTGTCCAGCGGCAGGAATGCGACTGAGAAGTTGCAGCTTGCGTTGGCTGCAAGGCTAGAGCAGGGCGTTCCACTTAGCACAAACTGGCGCGGCAGATCCAGCGCCAGCGTCTGCGCCTTTGCGGTCAAATTGTTGATGGTGAACTGCCGCGTCACGCCAATTGCGCCGCTGGCCTGCGGTCCATACTCCGGGTCGCTAGGGACGATCTGAAGCCCCGCGTCCTCGCTGGTGTACGCGCCGGTTAGCGGAATGGTGTAGGTTGTCAGCACTGGCGCTCCGCCCACCGTGCTGGTGACTGGGATCGACAGCGTGTCGGCAGCGGGCGCGGGCGTCGGCGTGAAGGTGACGGTGATCGTGCAGGTCGCGCCTGTAGCCAGCGTCCCGCAAGTGGTGCTGGCTTTGAAGCTGCTAGTCGCAGCCGTCGGTGTGCCAATTTGCTCGCTGTTCGTGCTGGTGTTCTTCAGCGTAATCGTCTGCTGCACCGACGAGCTACCGGGGACGTTGTTGAAGACCAGTGTGGTCGGGCTGATCGAGAGACCGGGGTCGGTCGAGCCATAGCCAGTCAGCGTTGCCGCCGCGCTGGTGCTGCCCGTCTGCACGGTTAGCGTGCCGGTCAGCGGTCCGGCTGCCGCAGGCGCAAAGTCGATCTGAATGAAGCACGACGCGGTGTAGGCCAATGTGCCGCCACAGGCCGTACCACCGCTCACCGCGTTCGAGATGGCAAAATTACCGGTGACCGTGGGCGTTGCCAGCGTCACCGAGTTGCCGCCCGCGACCAAATTTGTGACGGCAAACAGAGCCGTCGTGCTGACGCTGTTGATCGGCACTGGACCGAAGTCCTGCGCGACCGGCGTTAGCAACAGGCCGGTCAGTGGCAAACCAGTCCCGGTTAGCGTGAGTACGTAAGGGCTTCCCCCAGCAGCCGACGTAATCGTGAGCGTCCCCGTTTCCACGCCCGTCGCTTGCGGTGCGAACTGCACGCCAATCCAGCAGTTGAGACACGTCCCCGCCGCGCTGGTCGTGAACGAAGAACTCGCGGGCTGACCGTGGCCGTAGCCGATGTCCTCGACGAGAATCGTCCGGTAGGGCGAGCCCAGTGTGCTGGACGCGGTCGCCACCGCAAAGCTGGTGAAGGGCGAAGTGATCTTGTACCACTGCACGGTCGGTTGGCCCGAAATAACGCCGCTGAAATCCAGCGTTCCGTTGTTGGTGGGCGAGATAATCCCCGTTCCTACGCCGGTCAGGGTGACGTAGGTCGGCGTTGTTCCCGAGCCCGCTGTGATGGCCAACATTCCTTGGCGCGTTCCCGGCTGCGAGGGCACAAAGGTAAAGATAACCTTGCACGACGCACCGGCGGCCAGCGACGTGCCGCAGCCAGACTGATCCGTGAAGTCGCCGGTCAGCACCAGCGAGAGCGTGAACGAGGTCGTGCCAGTGTTTGTGATCGTCAACGTCTGCGTGTCGCCGGAGACGCCGGTAACCACTACTGCGTTGACAAAGTTGAACGAGCTTGCCGAGACGCTCAAGTTGGGGTTGACGCTGGCTCCGTTGGTTGTGGGCTTTGGCAGCGAACGGCCCGTCACCAGTGCCGTCAGCCCTTGATCGAGCGTCAACGTGTCGGCGTCAGCCGAAGGCGTTGTCGCGTTCTGGTAGGCCAGTTGGAGTTGGCAGACGGTCTGCGGTTCCAGCGTCGCGGGGCAGTTGTCGGTGACCGTGAAGGGCGAGGTCGCAGGCAGAGTCACCGCCGTGTGCGTGTAAGATGTGGTCGAATTGTTCGACAGATACAGGTGCCGCGCAGGCCGCAGCCCGCCCGTGTACTGCGTTCCGAAGTCCACCTCCGAAGCTGACAGCGACAGCGCGGCGGCCTGTCCGTAGGCTGTCATCTGCACGTCGCGCGAGCCGATCAGCCAGTTTTGTGCAATCGCTCCATCGTTGCTCGCGACGCTGGACGCTGTGAGCCCGATGGTGATGTGGCACACAGCACCCGCCGCCAGCAGGTAGTTGCTGCCGGAGAGCGTGCAGTCGGTCGCCGTCTGGGTGAAGGTGTAGGCCAGCGTGGTCTTGCTGCTGATGTCGAGCTTCGACGCGAAGGTCTGGCTCGTCGCGGACAGGTTCGTCACCGTGATGATTCGCGTCACCGCGCCCGACGCCGAGCTGACGATGCCAAAGTCCAGCTCCTTGGGCGAAAACACGATAGGCTGCGCGGTCGTCCCCGAGGCCAGTGCGGGCAACGTCTGCGTCTGCGTGGTGGCGTTGGTCGCCGAGACCGTGATGCTGCCCGCGCCGGTGCCCGCGAGCGCGATGCTGCACTCTCCGCCTGCCGCCAGCGCCGTGCCGCAGTTGTTGGCCTGGGTGAATCCCGTAACCGAGATCGCCAAGACGGTCGCCTGCGCCGATCCCAGATTGCGCAGCATCAAATTCGGCGAATCGTCGACCGATAGCGCCAGCGAGGCTGTTGCCGTGCTCGTCGGAACGGTCAGCTTGGAGAGGTACGCCGCATAGCCCGGGCAGAGGCTCCCGTTGCATGCCGATGTGGGCAGAACCGCGCCGCGCACCGTCGAGGGAAACGCCGTGGTCGGCGCGTTGATCAGCGGCAGGTCAAAGGTCTGGGTTGCCAGTAGACTCTGGCTAGTCGTCGGTGCAAAGTTGCCGCCGAACAGCGCATTTCCGCTAGCATCGACAGCGACGCTGGTCAGGTTCACCGGCGCGCTTGCATAGCCCGGATTCGCCGCGGCGAGTCCTCCAAAGCGAGCCGTCTGGTCGACCAGATTCGCCGAGTTTACCCGCACGGCAAAGCTGTTGCCAATCGTCGACAGAGGCTCAAGCGGTAGCACCGGTAGTTTCAGGTCTCCATCGACCCACGCCGTCCCCGCCGCGCCCGCCGCAACGTACGATTGCGTCCCCGGAGCAAGCAGCGTCGACGCCACAACGGTCTGCCCGTCCAGCGTCATCCGCACCAGCACCTGATAGGTTTCGGCGGTCAGTGGCGTCGTAACGTTCGTCACCGGAAACTGCCCCAGCGAGATCGCCCCCGCCAGCAGCAGATTGCTATTCGTCGTGTCCAGAGCGAGCGACGTAACCCCCGCGCCGGGAACGAACGTCGAGAAGGTAATCCCATCGCCTGCCGGTGTCAGCTTGGTCAAAAATCCCGAGGTCGAGCCCGTCGCCGTCGTCACCAGTTGATTGGCAACCAGCGCGGCAACCGTTGGGTAGCCTGATGCCGTCGTCGTTCCCGCAACGTAAGCGTTGTCGGACGCGTCCGCAACGATGGCATTCGCCGTCGTGCTTCCGCCCTGCCCGCTTAGGTAGGTTGCGTAGAGCAGGGAAGTGCCCGCTGCGGAAAACTTCTCGACGAATCCGTTCCAGGAGCTGCCGCTGGCTGGCGTCTGTATGATCCCCGCCGAAGTCACCGGAACATTTGCCGAATAAGCTGTGCCCGTAATGAAGACCGCGTCCGAGGTCGCCGCAATCGAGCTTGCATCCAGATTGGCACCGCCGCAGAAGGTCACAAACAGGGGCGTGCCCAGACTGGAGCTGAACTTAGCAATAAACGAGTTGGTCTGCGTACCGGAGAAGCTCGTGAAGGCCACGCCCGAGGTCGCCGCCAGCGAGCCCGAGTCGGTCGTCCCGGTGACGTAGACGTTGCCCGTGGGGTCCAGCGCCATCGCCAGCCCAATGTCGTTCTTCGCCCCGATATACGCCGATGCCAGCACAGTCGCCGCTGCCGCGTCGGTCTCTAGGATGCGCACCCCGTCGCCCTGATTGAGCAGCAGGTACAGATCGCCCGCCGCGTTGCTGCGGATCGCGTTGATCTGGCCCGCGTTTGAGACGGCGTGCAGCCCGGCGAAGGTCATCTGTTGCGCGCCGGTCTGCGGTGTAGTCTGCGCGAATGCGGCA
>Ga0182011_10005160_pt1 | contig 10324 bp, 8 predicted proteins | sample 711E1DmetaG_FD_120481 | JGI IMG/M metagenome (GOLD analysis project Ga0182011, IMG submission 120481) | Permafrost microbial communities from Stordalen Mire, Sweden - 711E1D metaG | ecosystem: Environmental > Terrestrial > Soil > Wetlands > Permafrost | place: Sweden: Stordalen | collected...
ATGCGGCAGCGGCTCGGGATCGCCCAGGCCCTGGTCCACGCGCCCGAGCTGCTCATCCTCGACGAGCCGGTCAGCTCCCTCGACCCGGAGGGGCGGCGGGACCTGCTGGAGCTCGTCGCCGGACTGCGGGGCGAGGCGACCGTCGTCTTCTCCACCCACGTGCTGGCGGACGTCGAGCGCATCTGCGACCGGGTCGCGATCCTCGACCGGGGACGCCGGGTGACGGAGGGACCGCTCGAGGACCTGCTCGCGGCGCACGCCCGGCCCATCTGCCTGCTCCTGCCGGCGCCCCGACAGGAGCAGGCAGTCGCCGGGCTCGTCGATCGGCTGCGGGCGGCTTCCTGGACGACCGAGGTCTCGACCGCCGGGGCATCCCTGCGCATCACGGTGTCCGACCCCGAGGCGGCGGCCCGCGGGATCCTGCCGCTCGTCGTGGCGTCTGGCATCGTCCTCGAGGCGTACGAGCGCGCGCGGCCGACGCTCGAGGACGTGTTCCTGGAGCTCGTGGGCGCGGCCTCCACGGACGAGCTCGACGGCCGCGGCTTCGTGCGGCCCCGCCGGGTCACGGACCGATGAGCGGGCTGGCCACGCTGCTGCGCAAGGAGCTGCTGGAGCAGTGGCGGACGGCCCGGCTGCCGATCGTGGCGACCGTCTTCCTCCTCGTGGGCCTCTCGTCCCCGCTCCTCGCCCGGTTCACCCCGGACATCCTCAAGGCGGTCGGCGGCGACCAGTTCGGCGCGATCTCGATTCCGACCCCGACGTCTGCGGACGCCTACGCCCAGCTGGCAAAGAACCTGGGCCAGTTCGGGGCGCTCGTGGCAGTGCTCCTCGCGATGGGATCGGTCGCCACGGAGAAGGAGCGCGGGACCGCGGCCCTGATCCTCACGAAGCCGGCGAGCCGCGACGCGTTCCTCCTGGCCAAGATGGTGGCGATCGCAACGACGCTCGGCATCTCGACGGCGATCGCCGGCGCCGGAGCGTGGCTCTACACGCTCGTCCTGTTCGAGCCGCTCCCGATCGGCGGGTTCGCGGCGTCGATGGTCCTCCAGTGGTTGGCCCTCGTGGCGTATGCGGCGATCACGTTCCTTGGCAGCACCTTGACCCGCTCCGCGCTCGCGGCCGCGGGACTCGGCGTCGCCGCGTTCATCGTCCTCGGGATCGTCGGGATCGTGCCGGCGATCGGCCGCTACCTGCCGACCGGCCTGGGCGACCCGGCCCGGGCGCTCGCCCTAGGCCTCCCCGGCGTCGACGTCGCAGGTCCGGCGATCGCGTCCGTCGTCCTCGTCTGCGCGCTCTTCGTCGTGGCGGCGCTCGTCTTCCGTCGCCAGGAGCTCTAGACGGCGGGGACCCGCCCGCCGTGGCGGTCCCGACTACCATGCCTGGCATGCAGACACGGAGCATCCGGGTCGCCGACGGCGTCGAGCTCGCGGCGGACGCCTGGCTTCCGGCGGCCCCGACCGGCGTGCCCTTCCTGCTGGTCCACGGCCTCGCCTCGAACGCGCGCACCTGGGACGGCGTCGCGGCCCGCCTCGTGACGTACGGCCACCCGGTCGTCAGCGTCGACCTGCGCGGGCACGGCCGGTCGTCCAAGCCGGATGGCCCCTATGACGTGGCCACCGTCGCCGACGACCTGGCGGCGCTCATCGACGCGCTGGGGCTGGAGCGCCCGATCGTGGCCGGGCAGTCCTGGGGCGGCAACGTCGTCGTCGAGCTCGCCGCCAGGCACCCGGCCGCCGTCCGCGGGATCGTCTGCGTCGACGGGGGCTGGCTGGAGCCCAGCCGCGAGTTCCCGGACTGGGACGCCTGCCGGGCCGCCCTCGCTCCGCCCCGGCTGGCCGGACGGCGCTTCTCGGAGATCGAGGGGTACGTCCGGTCCGCCCATCCCGACTGGCCGGAGAGCGGGATCCGCGGCACCCTGGCCAACTTCGAGGTCAGTCCCGACGGCACGGCTGCGCCGTGGCTCACCTTCGAGCACCACCTCGCGGTCCTGCGCGGGCTGTGGGAGCACCGCCCGTCGGAGCGGTTCCCGGACCTCGCCGTCCCCGTCCTGCTCGCGCCGGTCGACGGCGGTGACAGCGACTGGGCGCGGCGCAAGCGCCGGGACGTCGAGGCGGCGGCGGCCGTGATCCCGGACGTCGGCGTCCGCTGGTTCGTCGGCGACCACGACATCCACGCCCAGCGCCCCGACGAACTGTCCAGCGTGATGCACGAGTTTGCGACGAACGGAATGCGACGGTGAGCGATCCGCGGATCCTGGCGATCATGGGCTCCGGGGAGACGGCTCCCACCATGGCGAAGGTTCACCGCGCGCTGTTCGAGCGCTTCGGCGCCGGCCCGGTCGCGGCGGCCATCCTGGACACGCCCTACGGGTTCCAGGAGAACGCCGACGATCTCAGCCTCCGAACGGTCCGCTTCTTCGCCGAGAGCGTCGGCCGAGAGGTGTCCGTCGCGTCCTACCGCTCACGGGACGTCGATGCCCTGACCGCGGCGACGGCACTTGGGCGGATCCGTGAGGCGCGCTACCTCATGGCAGGACCGGGCAGCCCAAGCTACGCCCTTCGCCAGTGGACCGACGGCCCGATACCCGCGGCGCTCGCCGATCTCCTCCGCGACGGCGGCATCCTGACGATGGCGAGCGCGGCGGCGCTGACCCTCGGGACGGTGACGATCCCGGTCTACGAGATCTACAAGGTCGGCGAGGACCCGAGGTGGCTCCCCGGCCTGGACCTCATGGCAGCCGCCACCGGGCTGAACGTCGCGGTCGTTCCCCACTACGACAATGCCGAGGGCGGCAACCACGACACCCGGTTCTGCTACATGGGAGAGCGCCGGCTGCGGATCCTCGAGCGTCAGCTCCCGCCCGGCACGTGGATTCTCGGCGTCGACAGCCACACCGCGCTCGTGCTCGATCTCGAGCGCCGGACCGCGACCGTCTCCGGGCTCGGCGGGGTCACCGTCCGGGTCGCGGGCCGGAGCTCCGTGTTCCGGAGCGGCAGCGAGGTGCGCATCGACCGCCTCGTCGCCGTCGCGAGCCAGATGGCCGCCGGCGAACCGGTCGACGCCGGAGTCGAGTCCGGCGAGGACGCGTCGATTGGCCCCGGTCCGGACGGCGCGCGGCCGGCGCGCTCCCCCGAGCCCTTGCGCGACGAGATGGCGGGCCTGGAAGGGTCCTTCATCGCCGCACTGGGGCATCACGACAGCCGGGGCGCCGTCGCGGCCCTCCTCGACCTCGACGCGGCGATCGACGCGCGGGTGCGGGCGGGCGAGGACAGCCCGGACCTCGACAACGCCCGCTCGACGTTTCGCGCGCTCATCGCCCGGCTCGGCGAGGCTGCCGGGGCCGCCGGGGCGGACCCGCGCTCGACGGTCGACCCCTTCGTGGAGACGCTGCTGGGCCTCCGGGCGAGGGCGCGGGACGCGCGTGACTGGGCGACGGCCGACCTCATCCGTGACCGCCTGATCGAGGCCGGCGTCGAGGTCCGCGACGGCGCCGATGGCTCCAGCTGGGTGCTTGCCGGTACCCGCCAGCCCTGAGCAGGCCGGCGCTGACTGCGCGGCGGCCGGCCAGAAGCCGGCGGCGGGTTCCTACGAGCCGGCGGCCGGGTGTCCAACCACGAAGTATTCGGGCTCGTTGCCCGGCTTCCACTTGATGTTGCAGCCGAGGCTGGGGAGCTGCGGCTCGGGCACCTGCCTCCCGGCGAGGATCGCGTCGAGGGCGGCCCGCAGATCGCGCCCGTCCACCGGGACGTCGTTCGCGGGGCGGGCGCCGTCGAGCTGGCCGCGATAGGCGAGCCTCCGGCCTGCGTCGAACACGAAGAAGTCCGGCGTGCAGGCGGCGTGGTAGGCCTTCGCGACCTCTTGCGTCTCGTCGTACAGGTAGGGAACCGTGAAGCCCATGGCGGCCGCGACCTCGGCCATCTGCGCGGGACCGTCCTCGGGAACCTGGACGACATCGTTGCTGCTGATCGCCACGATGCCCACGCCCCTCGCCTGGTACTCGGCGGCGAGACGGACCACCTCTTCGGCGACGTGCTTCACGTAGGGACAGTGGTTGCACAGGAACATGACGAGCAGGGCGTGGCTGGCCGCGAAGTCGTCCCGCGCGACCAGGCGCCCGGCCCCGTCGGGCAGGCGAAAGTCGGGTGCCGGAGTGCCCAGCGAGAGCATTGTCGATGCGGTTGCAGCCACGGCCGTGCCTCGGGTTCGGGATGACGGGATCGCAGGTGTCGGTGCCAACGGTACGCCGTGTTCGGGCCGCTGGTGGCCCGGCGAATCGCGCGCGGGTCATCTAAGGTAGGGGGCACTCGGCGGCGAGGAGGTGGTGAGCGGATGCGGATGACGGACCTGAAGGCGGGCTGGGCGATCGTCGGCAACGACGGGCGGCGCCTCGGCACGGTCAAGAGCGTCGGCCAGAACTTCATCCTGGCCTCGCGATCCGGCCGCCCCGGCACGCTGTACGTTCCCGTGTCCCACGTCGCCAACGTCGAGCACGAGACCGTGTACATCAACCTCGCCAAGTCCGAGGCCGAGGCGATGGGCTGGGAGCAGCCGCCCCGGAACCCGGACGCGCCCGAGGGAACGTCGCCGACCGACCTGCACCGGCACGTCTGACCGCGTCGCGGCCTCGGGCCGGGAGGTAGGATCGTCGCCGTGCGAGCCCTCAGCCTCGTCGACCGCGGGACGCCCGGGATCGAGAACCTGCACCTGGTCGAACGGCCCGTCCCGGAGCCCGCAGCGGACGAGCTGCTCCTCCGCGTCGCGGCCTGCGGCGTCTGCCGGACCGACCTCCAGATCGTCCAGGGAGACCTGGCGCCCCATGCGCTGCCGGTGGTCCCCGGGCACCAGGCGGTGGGTCGCGTCGGGGCCGTCGGACGGTCGGTCGCCGGCTGGACGATCGGCGACCGTGCAGGGGTGGGCTGGCTCGCCGCGGCGTGCGGCCGCTGCGCCGCGTGCCGGTCCGGCCGCGAGAACCTGTGCCCGGATGCGCGGTTCACAGGGTGGGATCGGGACGGTGGTTTCGCCGAGTGGATGACGGTGAAGGCGGACTTCGCGCTGCGGCTGCCCGACGGGCCGTCGGACCTCGCCGAGGCGCCCCTGCTCTGCGGCGGCGTCATCGGGTACCGCGCCCTGCGGATCGCCGGCGTCGAGCCGGGCTCCCGCCTCGGCCTGTACGGGTTCGGGGCGTCGGCGCTGATCAGCATCCAGGTCGCCCGGCACTGGGGCTGCGAGGTTCACGTGGCGACCCGGAACCCGGCGGAGCGGGAGCGCGCGATGCGCCTCGGTGCCGCGTGGGCAGGCGGCTACGACGACCTCCCGCCCGTGCCGCTCGACGCTGCTGTGACCTTCGCGCCGGCGGGCAGCGTCGTCGTCGCCGCGCTGCGGGCGGTTCGTCCCGGAGGGACCGTCGCGATCAACGCCATCCACCTGGACCGGATCCCGGACTTTCCCTATGAGATCCTGTGGGGAGAGCGCGGGCTGCGAAGCGTGGCGAACTACACCCGGCGGGATGCCCGGGAGTTCCTCGATCTCGCCGCGCGCATCCCGATCGTGACCGAGGTCGACCGGTTCCCGCTCGCCGACGGCGCTGCCGCCCTGCGTGCGCTCGCCGCCGGCGAGGTCACCGGCGCTGCCGTGCTGGTCATGGAGGGTCGCTGAGCCCGGAGCGCGAGCACGGCCATCCAGGCGCCGCCGCGGCCAGGAGGCCGAAGGTCCCGGCGTCGAGGACCGTGGCGCGCTCGATCAGCAGCCGAGCGAGCGGCGCATGAGCGAGACGAGCGGCGTGGACTCGAGGTCGGAGAGCTGCCCGAGCTGCATCGCACAGCTGAAGCCGTCCACGACGAGCGGTGCGCCGTCGCCCGCTTCGAGGGCGGCCCGGACCCGTGGGAGCCAGTGGTCCTCGCCGATCCGCCGGGAGAGGGGCTCGTGCTCGGCCCGGTAGCCGAACGACCCGGCGAGGCCGCAGCACCCGGCATCGAGGACCTGGGGCGCGTAGCCCAGCCGCTCCAGGATCGCCACGTCGGCCCGTGGCGTCCCGATCGCTCGTCCGTGGCAGTGGGGATGGACCACGGCACCCTCGGACCGTGCGTCCGCGCGGTCGCCGCCGGGCCGCGCGCCGGCCGCCGCTTCGAACCCGGGTGATGCGAGCAGGTGCTCCGCCGGGCTCCGCGCCAGCGAGGCGAGGACCGCGGCACGGGGATCGTCCGAAAGCAGCGCAGGGAGCTCGTCCCGGAACGCCGCGAGGCAGCTCGGCTCGGGCACCACGATCGGGATCCCGCGCGCCGTCCACGGCTCGAGGACGTCGAGCAGGTGCGCCAGCGAGCGGCGGGCGAGCCCCAGCATGCCGGTGTCGTAGAGCGGCCGGCCGCAGCAGGCCCACGAGGACGGGACGGCGACACGCTCGCCGCACGCCTCGAGGACGGCCACGAGATCGGCGGCGATCCCCGGGCGAAACGCGTCCGTGAACGTGTCGGGCCAGACGACGACCGTGGCGCGTCGGTCGTCGCGCCGCGCTGCCGCGACCGTGCTCCGCCGGAACGAGCGCCGCGCGAAGCGCGGGAGCGGACGGGCGGTCGTGATCCCCGCCAGCCGGCGGGCAGCAGGCCCCGCGCCCGGCGCGCCGAGGAGAGCGTTGGCGAGCCGGGGAACCCTGGTGGCCGCCCGCGCCGTCCAGGGCAGGAGCCCGAGCGCGTACATGGCCCGGGGTCGCAGCCGGCCCGCGTAGTGGCGGTGCAGGAACTCCGCCTTGTAGGCCGCCATGTCCACCTGGGTCGGGCAGTCGACGGCGCACCCCTTGCAGGACAGGCACAGGTCAAGGGCATCGCGCACGTCCGCGCTGCGCCAGGTAGCGGGTGTCGTCTCGCCCTGGAACATCTCCACGAGCAGCTTGGCGCGTCCGCGGGTCGACTCCCGCTCGGCGCGGGTGACCCGGAAGGAGGGGCACATCGTCCCGGCGTCGTCGCGGAGGCAACGGCCGACGCCGACGCAGCGTTCGGCACCCCGCTGGAGCGAGTGCCCCGCGCTGCCGAACGCGAGCGCGGACCGTCCGGAAACGGCGTGCCGGTAGCCCGGCCCGAAGCGCAGGTTCGTGTCGAGCGGGAAGGCGTCCACGACCTTGCCGGGATTCATCCGGCCGCGCGGATCGAAGACCGCCTTGAACCGGCGGAAGGCGTCGACGAGGTCCGTCCCGTACATCAGCTCCAGCAGCTCGCCGCGCGACTGGCCGTCACCGTGCTCGCCCGAGAGCGAGCCGCCGAGCGCCACGACCAGCTGCGCGGCCCGGGTGACGAAGCGCCGGTAGGCCGCCAGCCCGTCCTGCGTGTCGAGGTCGAAGTTGTTGCGCGTGTGGACGCAGCCCTGGCCGAAGTGGCCGTACAGGGCGCCCGAGTAGCCGAACTCCGCCCACAGCGCCGTGAGCGCGCGCAGGTAGGCGCCGAGCTGCTCCGGCGCGACCGCGGCGTCCTCCCAGCCCTCGAGGTGGCGCGTCCCGTCGGCGGCGATCGCTGCCGCGCCGAGACCCGACTCGCGGATGAGCCACACCCGCGCCTGCCGCTCCGCGTCCTCGTAGCGGCGCGACGTCACGCCGCCCGGCAGGCCGGCGACGAATCCGTCCGCGAGCCGGTCGGCCTCGGCGGGATCGTCGGCGCCGAGCTCGGCGATCAGCCAGCCGCGGCCCTCGGGGAGGAGCGGGAGGTGCTCCACGTTCAGCGGCCGCGCCCGCATCTGGTCGATGAGGGTGTCGTCGAGCCCCTCCAGCGCCAGCAGCGGGCTCCGGAGCAGCGACGGAACCGCGTCGGCGGCGGCGAAGATGTCCGGGTAGCCCAGGACGACGAGTCGCCGATGCCTCGGGCTGACGCTCAGGCGCAGCGTCGCCTCGGTGACCACGGCACAGGTGGATTCCGTGCCGACCAGGGCGCGGGCGACGTGGAAGCCGCGCTCGGGGAGGAGCTCGTCGAGGTTGTAGCCGCTGACCCGCCGCGGGATCACCGGGAACCGTGCACGCACCAGGCTCTCGCTGCGGCCGCCGAGATCGCGGAGGCACGCCAGCACCTCGGCCAGGCGGCCCCCGCCGGCGACGGCCGCGGCATACCCGGCATCGTCGTAGGCGCCGACGTCGAGCGTCGCGCCGCCGTACTCGACGATCGTCAGCCGCTCGACGTTGTCGACGGTCTTGCCCGCGTAGAGCGCGTGGCTTCCGCACGAGTTGTTGCCGATCATCCCCCCGAGGGTGCACCAGGCGTGCGTCGCCGGATCGGGCCCGAACGTGAGGCCGTGCTCCTCAGCCGCGCGTCGGAGGTCGTCGAGGACGACGCCCGGCTGCACCCGCGCGGTCCGCGCGACGGGGTCGATGGCGAGGATCCTCGTCATGTGCCGGCTCGTGTCGATCACCACGGCGACGTTGCAGGCCTGGCCGGCGAGGCTGGTGCCGGCACCCCGGGCGAAGACCGGCGCGTCGTGCTCGGCGCTCACCCGCAGCGCAGCCACGACGTCGTCGTGGTCGAGCGGGAAGACGACGCCGAGCGGCACCTGGCGATAGTTCGACGAATCCGTGGCATACACGGCCCGCGTGCCGGGATCGAAGCTGACCTCGCCGCGGACAACCCGCCGGAGGGCCGCCTCCAGTGCATGGCGCCGGGACTCCGAGACGCTCGACCGGTCGACCCGACCCCCCGGCGTGGCCATCGCGCCGGGACCGTCGCCGAGCGCGCGCCCGGTCATCGCGCCGCCTCCGACTCGCCTCCCGGGGACGCTGCCTCCAGGTCGCGGGCGTAGCGCGGGAACCGGAAGCGCATCGCCGAACCGAGCACGCCGCCGTGCCCCAGCGACGCGGCCATCCCACACCCGGCGCGCTCACCGGTGAGCAGGCGGGGCAGGAGCAGGTCCGCGGCGGTTGCCCGCGAGTACGCCCCGCACGACGGGAGGCCGAGCAGGTCCGTCCCGCCGACACGAGCCAGCCAGACCATCGAGCCGGGGTGCGCGGGCACGCCGTGCTGGACGACGCGCCCGCCCAGCCGGTCGATCGCGGCGAAGATCGGGTCGGTCGGGTCGGTGAGCGCGGCGCCCGCGACCAGGATCACGTCGACCTTCGCCGGTCCGCGAACCAGCGAACGGACGACCTCGAGCACCTCGGTGGGCTCGTCGCCGACGTGGGCGAAGCCGGTGAGCGTGGAGCCGAGCGACTCGATCCGCACCCGGATCCCATGCTCGAACCGCTCGCGGGCCGCGCGCCGCACGGTTTCCTTCACCACGGCCGCCACGCGACGGGGCACGAACGGGGCCACCCGGACGAGCGGCACGGCCGGCTGGGCGAGATGAACTCCGCGCGCCACCACCGCCTCGGGAACCGCGTGGGGCCCCACCTTCACGCTCGCCACGATCTCTCCGCGGCGGACCGTCTGGCCGTCGTAGAGGGTGAAGACGAGGAGCGGGTCGATCCGGTCCAGCCGCTCGATGTCGGCCGCCCGAACCCGCAGGACGCCGTCCGCGGCGGCGACGAGGTCGACGCGGCTCGACTCCGGGCCGCGGAGCTCCACCCCCGGCCCTCCGATCGCCCGCGCGAGCCGGAGAGCGGCCTCGTCCTCGTGGATGTCCCCCGCCTCGAGAACGAGGAGCGTCACGGCGGGGGCGCGGCCGGTTCCACCGTCGCGCCGGCTCGCCTCGAGCCCGACGGGATGCTCGAGCCGCTCGACGTCGGCCGGCGAGAGCCGGCGACCCTTCGCCCAGCGCTGCCCTCCGACCTCGAGGTCCCGGACAAGGACCGCCCCGACCGCAGCTCGCGGGACGGGTTCGCCGGGAATGACCAGCAGGGGTTTCACGCTCGCTTCCGCATCGCACGATCATGGTAGGCGGGCGGAGCATCGCCGTCGCCGGTCGCGGGCCGTGCTCGCCGGTCGCGGGCCGTGCTCGCCGGTCGCGGGCCGTGCTCGCCGGTCGCGGGCCGTGCTCGCCGGTCGCGGGGGCTATGCTCGCCGAGCGCGCCCGTCCCCGGGATTCCTGTCCCGGACGGCCCGAAACGCAGACATGGGGGCTGTCTGCACTAGACTTCGTCCCCATGGCCAACGCTCCGATCAGACAGCCCGCGAGCCTGCGCGTCGGACGGGCGGCAGAGATGCTCGGGGTCACCGTCGAGACCCTGCGCCGCTGGGAGACCGACGGCCGCGTCCGGATGGAGCGCTCGGCGGGCGGTCAGCGCCTCGTGCCGATCGAGGAAGTGGCCCGCCTGCTCGACGAGCGCCGTCGCTCGAGCGCAGACCGTCCGATCGTCGCCCAGTCGGCGCGCAACCGGTTCCCCGGCATCATCAGCCGCGTCGAGCACGACGGCATTGCG
>Ga0182011_10005161_pt1 | contig 10320 bp, 7 predicted proteins | sample 711E1DmetaG_FD_120481 | JGI IMG/M metagenome (GOLD analysis project Ga0182011, IMG submission 120481) | Permafrost microbial communities from Stordalen Mire, Sweden - 711E1D metaG | ecosystem: Environmental > Terrestrial > Soil > Wetlands > Permafrost | place: Sweden: Stordalen | collected...
CATGGCGCCCTTAAAGCTCCCATAGGTTTCCTGGACAAAGCCTGCTTGCTGGGCAATCTCCGGGGGGATTCCCGTGCCATCGGAAATCATAAAGACCATGTTGGAAAGCAAGTAATCGCGAATGCGGGAGAAGCGGGAATTCCACAGACAATAGCTGGCGGCTTTGGTCATGGCCGCGACGTGCCCCTGACTTCGAAGATAGGTCAGGATGGGGCCGTCCTGCCTCAGGGAATCGTCCCGCAGGTTGGCTCCAATGTGCCGATGGACGCGCAGAGGGCCGTCAGCGCCCATCGGGCGGAATACCAGTTCCGAGTTGGCAAAGGCCTCGGAGAAATCGGGCGACGTCCACTTCCCATGGCGCGCCCGCGCCACACGAGTTTCCATGGCGCTCACATCCGCGGCAGTGTAATAGTGCAGCGAACCGTCCGGCTGCACGTGGAAATAGCGCAAAGAGACCGGTTCGAATCCGTGCACTGCCAGGGCCACCAGAAAATAGGAAAGCTGGCCGGGAAGGTCGCCCTGCTGAGTGTCCATCAGTGTTTCAGTGGTGCTATCGTTGGCGGTGAGCAGCCCGCCAATATTGTGGTCCACGATGTCGAGGCTTTTGTCAAGCCGCTCATTATCTATTGTGGTAATACGCCGGGGGTCGCCGGAGAGTTCCAGGGAGAGGGTCGTGATCCGGCGGGCGTCGGGATATGTGGTCAGGGCTGCCAGCAAGTCGCCCCCGCCAAAAGGATAAACCACAGTGTCAGGCAATCCACTCGGTCGAAGGGCCGCGAGGAATGGCGTCGCCCGTGCCAAGTATACGCGGCGGTAACGCTGCATTCGCGCCTTGAGCTTCTGGCAATGCCGATCGACGATTTTGGGGTCGAGACTTGCGGGCAGGGCAGTCCTGCCACTGCAAGTTACAACGCGATAAAGGAGTTTCGCCTCCGCGGCAAAATCCTCGCTTTGCGTGCTATCGGTTTCCGCCGCCTTTACAGGAGCGGACGAAAGGATGAAGCAGGTTGTGGCCAGGAAAAGGGCCGTCCGCACAAAAGGAGATGATTTCTTCCCAGGTTCCAAGATGGTCCTCACATGCCATTGGCTATTCAAAACCAGACGTTGAATCAGTAAATGGTGAAGTACCCGGACGCGATGCGATTTCCATTCACGGCTAAGTCTACGCGATAGGTCCCGCGTTTCCAAAGTCCGGGGCGTTGCCAGCCGCGGCCGGCATTGAACACCAGCCCGGGCCAGCCGGGGTTAACAAACGAAGCCACATCCTGGCTGTTAAACACCGTTCCATTCGGATAGTAATAGGTTGCATTGATGGTGAAATCGATCCGCGACGGCGGGGGAGGGCAGGTAAGGTTAAGCTCCCAACTGACATATCGGGCAGTGCGATGATCGAACTGCGTCGAGTATACGCGGCTGCCCAAGGCCGGCGGGTTAAAAGCGGATTCAAAAAACTTGAGTGCTTGAAAGTTCGCTCCCGGCACCGGGAAACCCGGCATGTTGCCCACCACCGGCTGAACCACCGGGGCGGGTGGTGGTGGCGGAACGGTAACCGCGACGTAGGTGGTGGCCGTCTTGATTCCGCCTACACCGATCGCCGTGAGCGTGTAGGTGGTGGACTCGCGCGGGGTCACGCTGGTAGCGCCTGCCAGTGCAACCTTGCCGACGCCAGGTTCAATGTCCACGTTGGTGGCGTTCGTGGAATTCCACCTCAGGTAAACGGATTGGCCGGTTTGGATGGAGTTCCGGTCGGCGTCCAGTGTGACCGTCGGCTCAAGGTTCTGCTTTTCCAAGGTCACGAAGGCAGTCACCGATTCGCTGGCCGTGACAGTAAGAGTATTCTCCCAGGTTTTGTACCCCACCAGAGTCACTCGCACGTGATAAGAGCCGGGAGCCATGCCGGGCAAGCGCAGATCACCGGCGGGGCTCGTTGCTCCTTTGGGTTCGTCGTTGATGTAAACCTGGGCTTCGCCTGGTTGCGACTGGATCTTGAGTGTTCCCGTGGGTGGCGCTGGTGGTGGGGCTTCCGGCTTGTCGGCTTTCTTCAAGGCATCGATCAACTCACCCGTTGCCCCGGCCCGGCGAAATTGATTTTCCAGCTCATCGTCCATGTGAAAACTGATGCCATTTTCCGTGACCACGCGAGCTATTTCCGAACTCGGTACGCTGCCATCCAGCAAGTCCTCCACGTCCCTCGTGGAGAGAGGTTTACCCTTTTCAGCGACCGTTGGACGCGCGATGGCGATGCCCGCAAGCAAGAGCAAAACGCAGCACAACCTCAATGTGCTTCTCCGATTGGCGGCACTATGCTTGTGGGGTTTGGAGTTGTGGGACATCGTGTTTTCGTTGCTTTCCCTGAAGTTGATTTCAACTACCCATACCGCATTCCAGCGCCTGCTGTGCCTCTACCATCGGAGGCCTGAATTGAAACGGTCGAGAGATCCATCTTTGGCTTTCCGGTGGGAGCCGCCCCACTTCGAGCTGATTCTATCGTAACAACCGATGATGAACAAGCTCCGCTACGAGGAGGTTTGGGGAAATGGAAAATGGGGGTCGGAACAGAGTTTATGGCATGAGGTGCAAGCGGTCATGTCACTCCGTGTCGAATGAACCCTTAGTAAATCTGGAAGGATCCATTGGAAATGTGTACGCCTTTGAAAAGGATTTCAACCCGGTAAGTCCCCGAGGGCCAATGCCCGGCATCGACCCACCCGTAACCGAGAGTGTGCCAGGAATTCTTCCATGTCGGCATCACATATGCGGCAAGAGTCTGGTGGCGCAATTCGGATCCGTCGGGCTTGTACCAGATGGCGTCCAACGTGAAGTCGATTCGCTGCCCCGGGGAGGGATAGGTCAGATCTAGTTCCCAGAAAATTGACTTCGCGGCGGTATGGTCGAAACTGGAAAGATAAACGCGCTCCGATTTTTCCAAGGTCTTATCATGCGGCCCTTCAAAGAATTGCAAAGGCGCAATCTTGATTCCCGGAATGGAAAGTCCGCTCGAAGGGGGTAGTTGATCCGGGACAGGAATATTACGTTGCAAGGTCGCGGATCTTTGCACCAAGGTGACGTAAACGGTTTGATCTTCCCCTGCCGTAACCGGCATGGGCTCTTCGTAGCTTTTATACCCCGGCAAAGAAACCCGCAATCTATAGCTCCCCGGTTGCAAATCGGGCAAGCGGATTTCACCCTCGGGACTGGTCATTCCCTTGGGTTCGTCGTTCAGATAAATTTGTGTCTCTCCAGGGGTGGTTTTGATGATTAACCCACCGGTGCGCGGGCGTTCAGTTTCCGCCAGGCGCTGCGACGCCCGCCTCAGCGCCGCAACCACGTCGTCGGCACCTCCGGCGTCGCGGACCTTCTGCTCGATTTCATCGTTCAATCTAAAATTGATGCCACGATCATCAATGATTGAGCTGACTCTGGCGCTTTGTACGCCGCCCTCCAGCAATTGAAGGACTTCTTGTTGGGTAAGGGATTTGCCATTCTGCGCCGCGGGGGCACGGACCACTGCCACCATCAAGAACGCGAGAAGAGTGGCGTTCAATACCGCAAAAGAGGATCGGTAGGTTGCACGTCGCATGGCGGAACCGTTCAAACCTCGGATCGTGAATTTCTAAAGCCGTTCTTACAGGGATGAATTCTATTCTACCGCAATCGATTCGGACGTTCAAGCACGGCTTGTCAATGCCAAATTGCCGAAATCAAAGTTGCGTTTCGCCCCCAAGCGGAAGGGCGGGACTACCCCACCCTTCCGGAAGGCTTAAGTAATCGTGCTCATTAGGGCAATTCGGCACTAGAATCATCCAGGATGCCGATTTGGATCTTCGCCTTTTAGGAAAATCCCGATGCGCAGGAAATCCGGACGATTGCTGGTTTCGTGGACCTGTTGCGGGGTTGCCCTCGGATTGCTCACAACGTTGCTTGGACCGCCAGTCGCGCGCGGCCAGGAGAAAAGTATGACTGTTACTGTTGGGCCTACCGGCGCCGACGTTATGGGCACGGATAATGTTTCCATCCAGAAGGCCATCGATCGTGTGGCTGCGGCAGGCGGCGGTACGGTGGTGATCAAGGCAGGAACTTATCTGCTTGCCAATTCTGTGCGGCTGGCCAGTCATATCTGCTTGCGCGGTGAAGGGCCCGGGAAGACTGTGTTGAAGAAGGCACCCGGGGTGAAGAGCAAACTGAAAATTGACGCCGATTATGGTGAGATGATCGCCAGGGTGGAAGACTCGAGCGGCTTCGCTCCTGGCATGGGGGTTACGATTCTTGACCATGGGAGTCCCGAGGGTTGGAAGCCCAGCGTCCGCACCGTTGTCAGCATCGAGGGGAACACGCTTCGCTTTAATCGCTTTCTAGAAATGGATTATTCTGTGGCGAGACAAGGCGAGGTCTTCAATACGTTTCCTCTCATTGCGGGATTTGAGGTGGAGGATGTGCAGGTTGAGGACTTGACCGTAGACGGCAACCGTGCCGGCAGCGGCATTCTGGACGGATGTCAGACAGCTGGCATCTACTTCTTTCATTCCCAGCGGATGACCCTCCGCAACTGTGTGGCTCGCGACTATCCGGGTGATGGTATCAGCTTGCAGTTTGTTGAAGCCCCGTTGGTGGAAAATTGCGAGGCGGAAGGCAACGCCTACCTGGGGATTCACCTGGGCACGGGCGCGCTGCTCGGCATCGTGCGTGAATGCCGCGCGCACGACAACGGCAGAGATGGCCTCTATCTCTGCTGGCGTGTTCAGCAGGCACGGTACGAGCGAAACCAATCATGGAACAATGGCCGGGACGGCATTTCATTAGGGCACAAAGATACGGATAATACCTTCATTGGGAATTCCTCCAGCGGAAACGCCCGCGCCGGGATCTATTTCCGTGACGAGGACTCCGCCAACTCTGCCAGCCGCAATGCCTTTGAAGGGAACACGCTGGAGGACAACGGCCGCCCCGGCGAGCCGGGTTATGCAATCCGGATCGAGGGTGAGACGCGCGACCTTAAATTTGTCTCCAATACCATCCGATCGCGCCGCATTGATGGAGTTGTTGTACAGCCCGTGGGGATCTATATCGGCCCGAAGGCCGATTGGATTAATATTGACGAAAACCTATTTCTGGGTGAAGTGGAAAAGGCGATTATCGATGAGTCGCAAGGTGGCCACAATCAACTCGATCAGCCTCGAGGCAGGTAAGGTCAGGCCACTTCCTTACCGGAGTCCCTTCTTGAGTTCGGCTTCCCATTTCGGAGTTGCGGCGGAGGTGAAAATAAAGAGCGGGTAGAGTTCAGCAAAGATGCGCCCAACCGTTCCGGCAAAGGAGGGGGTTCCGATCCCGCGCGAGGTCGGCAGGAAGACCTTTCGCACCACCCAGGCTTGCAGGGTTTGCCAATCCTCCTCGCGGCGTGGTAGCCCCGGATATTGCGCCCATTCACCTTTCTCTTCGCGGTGCCAGTAAGTTTCGAACCGCCGCAGGCGAAGGACCTGGGCGAGAAGCGAGGCAAAAGTTTCAGGGTGTGATGCCACGCGTTTGCGGAATGTTGTTTCCAGCGCCCCCTTGGGTCCGCGCCAACTGCCATAGATGGAAAAACCCACCGTCACACAATCAGCAGAGAGCCCCACGTACAAGCGGCCGGCGTGGCCACGGTCGTGGCGGCTGTCGTAAACGTAGAGATAGTAATTGGATTTGTAGGGACTCTTGTCCTTGCTGAAGCGGATGTCGCGATTAATACGGGAAAAGCTGCCGTTGGTCTTGCCCCCAACTTCGAAGTGTGGATTGATCTTGAGGAGGGCTGGAGTTAAAGCATCTAGCAGGCCGCGAAAGGCCCCCACGACGTGCTGGTCATAACGGGCACGGTTTGCGTCAAACCATGCTTTCTGGTTGTTGCGCGCCAATTCTTCGAAAAACAGAAACGATTCTGCCGTGAAGCCGTGAAAGGTGGTCGCCACAATAATCTCCTGGTAAAGGCCGCTGGTTTGGAGCCGGTGCGCGGCGGGTCAACCCGTCATTTGGCTTTCTGATTGACAGGGGACAAGCCCACCGTTGGCCAGGCGAAATCGCGAAATTCACCGGTGTAATCAAACCCGCCCATCGGGAGGGGCTGCAACGGTTCAACGGGAATGCCTGTGCCGCGGACTTGTGCCAGTACTTCCGCTTCATGGATGCGCGATGCATCATATTCGACGATCAATTCCTGGGCTTCAAAGGACAATCCGCGGAATCCATAAACTGTGGAAAGTCGGGATAGATGCTCAAGGTTCCTGGTGGTCAGTTCCTTTTTCAGATTAAAGCGAGTCTTCAGGAAAGTCATTGATCCTCACCTCATCGGTATTTTGGATTTTATATGTTGGTTTAACCAGCACCCCAGTCCACTAACTATCCTCAATCCAAAATCCAAAATGTTCAGATTTCAAGATTGCGCAAGCGCAGAGCATTACTAATGACCGAGACCGAGCTAAAGGTCATGGCTGCGGCCGCGAGCATGGGGCTTAACCGCCAGCCCAACAAGGGGTAGAGCACGCCTGCCGCCACCGGCACCGTCACCATATTATAGACGAAGGCGAAGAAAAGATTCTGGCGGATATTTTGTAGCGTGCCCCGGCTCAGCCGGCGGGCGCGGACGATGCCTCGAAGATCGCCTTTCACCAACACAATCCCCGCGCTCTCCATGGCGACGTCAGTGCCGCTGCCCATGGCGATGCCGACGTCGGCTTGCGCGAGCGCCGGTGCATCATTGATGCCGTCGCCCGCCATGGCTACAACACGGCCCTCAGATTGAAGTTGCTTCACCCTCTCGCCTTTGCGTGCCGGTGGGACCTCAGCTTCAAAAGCATCGATACCCAGTTCGAGGGCGACGGCCTCCGCTGTGCTGTGCCCGTCCCCCGTTAGCATGACGATGCGCAGGCCTTCACGGTGGAGCAGCCGAAGCGCTTCGGGCGTCGAGGCTTTGATAGGGTCTTTTGCTGCCAGCACTCCCGCGGGCCGTTGATCGACTGCAAGGAATACGGCGGTCGCTCCATCGCGACGCAAGTCCTCGGCCTCGCGCAGCAAATTGGCGGGAGTGATGGCGAGAGTTTCAAAAAGAGCATTGTTCCCGAGGGCCACCGCTTTGCCCTCCACCATGCCTGTTACGCCTTGGCCAGTGAAAGAGCGGAAGGACTTGACCTTGGAAAGAACGAGCGAGCGTTCCTCCGCGGCAGCAACAATGGCGCCGGCAAGCGGATGCTCACTGGCACGCTCCAGGCTGGCGGCAAGGCGCAGGAGTTCCAATTCATTCCAGCCCGCTTGGGGAATGACTGCGGAAAGGCGCGGCTTGCCCTCGGTAAGAGTCCCGGTTTTGTCGATGACTAATGTATCGACTTTGGCCAGAACTTCCAGCGCTTCGGCGTCGCGCACCAGCACCCCCGCCATCGCACCTCGTCCCGTTCCGATCATGATGGACATGGGTGTGGCCAGGCCAAGGGCGCAAGGGCAGGCGATGATCAGCACAGCCACAGCGTTAATCAGCCCGTACGCGAACCTCGGTTGCGGGCCGAATATCGACCAGTCGGCAAACGTGATCGCGGCGATTTCTAACACGGCGGGGACGAAATAGGATGCCACGACGTCGGCCAGATGCTGGATGGGTGCGCGCGTGCGCTGCGCTTCGCTTACCATGGCCACGATTTGCGCCAGCAGAGTTTCACTGCCCACGCGCTCAGCGCGCATCACAAAACCGCCTGCACCGTTCACCGTGCCGCCAGTGACGCGGTCGTCGGCTCTCTTTTCCACGGGAATGGGCTCACCCGTCACCATCGATTCATCCACAGAACTCGTGCCTTCGATTACGCTCCCATCCACAGGAATCTTTTCGCCGGGACGCACGCGCAAGCGCTCTCCGGCCAGGATTTGCCCGAGGGGAACATCGTCCTCGCCGCCCTCGGGCCGCAGCCTACGTGCGGTCTTGGGTGCGAGCCCCAGCAAGGCTTTCAGCGCGCTGCTGGTGCGGCTGCGCGCGCGCAACTCCAGAACTTGTCCCAACAATACCAGCGTGGTGATGGCGGCTGCGGCCTCGAAATAGACGGGCACTTCGCCGCTAGAGAGACGGAAGGACTTTGGGAATATCTGTGGAACGGCTGCGGCAAGAATGCTGTAGAGGTAGGCGGTGCCAGTGCCCATGGCAATGAGAGTGAACATGTTGAGGCTGCGGTTAAGGATCGACGCCCAGCCGCGCTGGAAGAATGGCCAGCCTCCCCAAAGGACCACGGGAGTCGCCATCAGCAATTCAATCCAGGGAACCAAGCCCGGCGATATGGCATGCGAGGAAAGGGGCTTCCCCAACATGGAAGACATCGCAATGGCGATCAGCGGCGCCGTCAACACCAGGCAGATCCAAAATCGCCGCACCATAAGACGTAGTTCCGGGTTGACCTCGTCATCTGGGCTGACCACCAGAGGTTCCAGCGCCATGCCACATTTGGGACAGGCCCCGGGGCCGAGTTGGCGAACTTCCGGATCCATCGGGCACGTGTAAATGGCGCCGGGATCCGCTGGCGGTGTGGTGCGCTCCGAAGGCGGGGCGAGGAATTGTTGGGGGTTGGCCTGGAATTGCTCCAGGCAGGATTCATTGCAAAAATAAAAGTGCTGGCCCTGGTATTGAAAGGAACCCGCTGCGTCCTCGGGTGTTACCTCCATGCCACAAACGGGGTCAATCACGCCATGCACCTCAATCCGAACGCTACGGGTTGGATCCTCGCGCAAGATCCAGGACGAAATTCTGGATGCGCGCGTCGTCCCAGTCTGTGGCGCCTATCACCTTTTCCGCCACCTGTCCCCGGCGGTCCAGGATGTAAGTTTCAGGGAATTGATACGTGCCGTAGCGCGCCGAGAGAGAGCGGTCCGGGTCGCGCCCTACCGGATAGAAGATGTGATTCTCCTGGACGAAATCCTTAAGCGCATTGGCATCCTCGTCAACGCTAATGCCCAGTACAATCACCCCGTGGTCCTTCATCTTCTCCGCGAATTGCACCAGGCTCGGTGTTTCCTCCACACAAGGAGGGCACCACGTGGCCCAGAGGTTCAGCACAACAATTTTCCCCCGATAGGATTTCAAATCCAGCGAGCCGGAAGGAAGAGCGGGCACGGAAAATTCCGGCGCATTGTCACCAATGGCCACCGGTCGCGCCTGGTGTTGGCGAATAACCAAGTAGGCCGCTGCTCCCAGAATCACGACCAGGACTGCTGCTTTAACTGCCTTAGTTTTGCTCATGTCCCAATCGTCTATTATAATCAAACTTTGCAAGTTAGGAGCTAGAAGCTAGGAGCGAGAAGCTACAATCTAGAAGTTAGAAGCGAGAAGTGAAAAACTAGCGTCGTACGTCGCACTCCAGGATAGGCGGACCGGTTGGCGCGCGGCCTCCTAACTTCTAGATTCTAAGTTCTTGCTTCCGCATCCGAATGACTCTCCCCTCCCATCGACGGGTTTCGGCCATCATCCCTGCCCGCAACGAAGAGGTCAACATCGCGCGGGTGGTGAAGTCACTCGCGAATCAGCAGGACTTGAGGGAAATACTGGTGGTGGATGACCAGTCTGCGGACCGGACGCCAGAGATCCTAGCCGCGCTGAAATTGGAGATTCCTCTCCTGCGTACTTTGCGCGTGGAGGCCTTGCCGGAAGGATGGCTGGGGATACCCTATGCGGTGGCACAGGGCGCGCGCGCGGCAACAGGGGACTGGCTGCTTTTTACCGACGCCGACACCGAGCATCTGGGTGGAAGCTTGGCCGAGCTCTTGCAACGAGCGGAGGATGAGCACGTTGATCTACTTTCTCTTTCGCCAGGCCAGGAGACGCCGACGTGGTGGGAGAAATCTGTCATCCCTTTTGTGTTCGTGAAACTCGCATCCCTTTTTCGTTTTGAGGAAGTTTCCGATCCCCAATCGCCCGTAGCCGCCGCCAATGGGCAGTATATGCTTGTCCGCCGGGCAATCTACGCGCGGAGTGGGGGGCACGAGGCGGTGAAGTCGGCGATTCTGGAGGATGTGGAGTTGGCGCGGCGAATTAAATCACTGGGAGGAAAGTTGCTGTTTTGGCCGGGAGCACGGTGGGTTCGGACGCGCATGTACCAGAGCTTTGGTGACATGTGGAAGGGCTGGACCAAAAATTTATACCTGCTCTATGGGGGGAATGATTCGAAGATGTTGGCGACAGTGGCGTCCCTCTGGCTCTTGGACGTGTTCCCGGAACTGGCTTTTGTCGCTGTCTGCTGTTTGTTTGTCTCAGCCCATGCCGGCGGTGTGGCCATGCTGACGGCCGTGGGTTTGTTTATTCTGGCGTTAGCGCGCCAATGGAAC
>Ga0182011_10005163_pt1 | contig 10319 bp, 7 predicted proteins | sample 711E1DmetaG_FD_120481 | JGI IMG/M metagenome (GOLD analysis project Ga0182011, IMG submission 120481) | Permafrost microbial communities from Stordalen Mire, Sweden - 711E1D metaG | ecosystem: Environmental > Terrestrial > Soil > Wetlands > Permafrost | place: Sweden: Stordalen | collected...
CGAATCTCATCAGAGATGAGACACGAGAAGAAACCAAAGGATTCTTCGAGTCAGGGCTGGCGCAAGGGGGGCGATCATGGTTATCAAACGTGGATTTCTACAGTGCAGAAAAATAAATGAGATTATTTCTTTTCCGTCAGTTCAGCAGGTGCCTTTACCGGTTGTTTTCCTTTTCTCCAGCGATAGATGCCGTACCCGAGAGCGCCGAGAATAATCAGCGGTAACAGGGTAAACAGCAGGATGATGATGGCATCGATCATGCCGAAGAACCCGTCAATCCCTTCATTGATGGTAGTGACGAAGTTATGCCCGGACTGGCCTCCCACCGGTTCCGGCTCCTGAAGGGTGACCGTGATTGTTGAAAGGTCGAGGCGGTTGTTCAGGTACTTCAGCCGGCCCTCAAGCCGGTCCAGTTGTGTCTGGATCTGGTCTATCTGCTGCTGGACTTCAATCACCTCGCTGACATTGACGGCCTTCTTCATGATCTCATTGTACTGGGCGAGCTGGTTCCGGTAGGAGGTCTGCTGTGCCTGGAGATCGACATATTCCTCGGTCACATCCTCGCCCTGCGTGGAAACTGACTTGACCGTGCCGATGGCTTTGACCCCGTCGAGCGTGGTCTCAAACCCGGCAGCCGGTATGCGGAGCACGACGGTCCCCGAGAGCCGGTTACTGTCACCTGTCTGGATGTCCGAGGATGACAGGTAACCGCCTTTCGCAGTTACCAGTGCTTTGAGCTGGTCAACAGAACCGGTGACATCCTTTACTTCAATGGTGATGTCCGCGGTCTTGATGATCTTGGTATCGGTAACGGCAGATGTATCAGATGAAGGGGCGCTGGCCGGTACCGGAACCGGTGCGGCACCACTGGCAGCTTCCATCCGGACAGCAGTGTCCGATGTATAGATGTTCGCCGATTGCGGAGCATATGATTTTTCCAGCGCCGCTGAGGGAACTCCCGTGCAGCCGGCAGCGGCAATAACCGCAATGCATACGACCATGAGTGCGATGACCTTATAGTTCATACAAACAGCATCGCTGTGTGAAATATAAAAATAACAGGTTGACTGCGAAGATTTTGGGAGTAATACCCGCGTCTTCATCCACCGCAAAGCCCCTTCTGCCATAACCTGCAGGTTGCATCATGCAACTCCTGCGATTTTACACATTTAAGTGAGGAGCTGCTGACCGTCTATCCAGAGTTCCCTTATCAGGAATATCTATGAAGTTTCCCTGAGGTTTCACGTAATGCCTGATAAAAAATCAATTCTCCTGTTTGTTTCCTGCTGGCTGTTTCTTGCAGTCATATCTCTCCCTTCCGGTGCATCGGCGGCCTCTGCCTCTGGTTCGCAGGTGTCTGAAGCAGGGACGGGTTCCTCTGACACATTCCCCCTCATGGAGAACCCGTTCACTGTACAGCAGGCTCACCTCGCCTATTTTGCAGTCAAGGAGGAAGTCGGGATGCAGGCCACGATCAGGTACATCGCATCACGCAATGGATCCACGGGCACGCTGTCCACCCTGATGGAGAAGACCGGTACCTCGGCACGTGACATCAGCTCGGCAGGTTCCGATGAGGCGCTCAATACGGAACTGGAGAACCTTCGCGATATCACCCGCTCGTTCCGCGAAGAGACTGACCTGCAGATGAAGGCGGTAAACGGTAACCCGGATGAACTCCGGGCAAATGTCCAGTCTGCCGTTGAAGGCAGTTCCGATCTGCAGGTACTTCTCGACAGGTTCTGGCAGGTGCGGGAGAATACCGAACTTGCGGACTTTGACCAGCGGGTGACCCGGGCTCAGGAAACACTTGGCACATTACTGGAGAATGGACATGAAATTACCGCAGCACAGGAAAAACTTGAGGAGATCATCACCATGCGCACAGAACTTGCTACAGCAATCAGGACACGGAATAATGCCGGAATCGAACTGGCACATAAAAAGATGCACGCCACTTCCATCGAATACGCCCAGATAATCAGCAACCTCAGGAGCACGGTTTCAACCGATACCCGGCTTGGACAGACAATCGACCAGGGCATCGGGGTGATGACCCGTGCCGGCATGGTGAATGCCAACCTGAACCACAGCGGGATCGATACAACCCGTGCAGAGGAACTCGTTGTGCAGGGAAAAACCCAGATCCTTCTGGCCCAGAACCTGTCCCGAAACAGTGATGGTGAAGGTGCAAGGGCATCGCTTTCGGAGTTCCGGAATACGCTCAAAGCCCTCCGGGACACGTACCGCGGAATCCTCGTGAACGAAGATTTACCGCAGGCCACTGCCCAGGGGGTACTGTCGGTTGCCCAGTCGCTCGATGTCACTGCAGCCCAGATTGGAACACTCTGAATCCGGTGTATCACGCATGATTCTTTCCTTTATGACGGAGGTTATCGCGAGGCCGTGAGCGAGGGAATGGCAGATACTGGTACATCCATCCACACATCAATTCTTATCCACATCAGAAAGCAACATTGCACAATAAACCTGTCTTCATACCATACGGCGGCAGCACTTCCTCCTGCCGCCCCTCTTTTTCCTCATCGCCGGACAGGTGTCCCGATCCCTGATGGACAGCGTGATCGCTCTTAAATAAGTAAACGGGTGATAATTCATTGAGATATATGGCTGACACAAATATTCCGGAAAAACCAGAATGTGCTGAAGAACTCGAGAAGCAGGGGCTCAGCGAGCTGGTGAAAACGCTCCATGAACATACGGATCCGCAGGTCCGGCAGTACGCCGCGTACCTCCTGGGACAGGCAAAGAACCCCCGGGCTATCCAGCCCCTGATCGAATCCCTTGCGGATTTCGACAAATCCGTCCGCGAACAGGCAACGCTTGCCCTGTCCACGATTGGCAAGGCCGCCATCGAACCACTGGCCGAAGCCATGAAGGAACCCCAGTGGGAGACACGGTACCGTGCTGCCGAGGCACTGGGAAGGATTGCTGACGAAAAAGCCGTCCAGCCCCTCATCCAGGGCCTCAGGGACAACCGCGATCATGTCCGTTACATGGCGGCAAAAGGGCTCAGCGATCTCGGGGATTCCGATGCTGTCGAACCCCTTATCATTCTTTTGAAGGATGAGAATGTCTATGTCCGTCTGATGGCAGTCCATGCTCTCAGTGTCCTCGGGGGAAAGAAAGTAAAAGCAGCGCTGAAAAAAGCGCTCGAATCTGAGCAGGACGAAAAAGTGCAGGCGGTCATGACTGCCGCACTGCAATAAGCCAGGCCGCAAAACCGGAGTATCCCCTTTTTTCCCTCCCGGATGGGTTGTTCTTTAGCACTCCTGTATTTTTTTATATTTTTTCCGATCCAAAGGATCTCTTTTTTTAATAATACACGTAATATCAGAAGTACTCAAAAGCCGGTGCTCCCATGAGTTTTGACCAGATGCTCTACCGCTCGGAAGATATGCAGCTGATGGAGGCAATTGAGAACAATAACCTCGAATCTGTGCGTATGCTGGTATCCCGGGGAGCCAATATCAATTACCGGGGACAACATGGCGAAACTCCCCTGATAAAGGCCATGCTCTGCGAGGACTCCCGGATCTGCCGGTTCCTCCTCGACGCCGGTGCTGATGTCAACCTTGCTACGATAAACGGGTACAGCCCCCTCACCTTCGCGTGCCTGCAGAACAATTTTGAATATGTCCGGATGCTCTGCGGGCACCATGCCGAGATATCAGTGCGGACCCAGGAAGGCTGGACCCCGCTGATCATTGCCTCGACGAATTCATCGGTATTTTTCGACAATATGAAACACCCGTTTTTCCATAACCTCATTGAAATTGTCTTCAAATATGCCCATTACCATCCCGATTACAACCCGGTGCATATCGTCAAACTGCTGCTTGACTGCGGGGCCGATCCCAATGAATCGAATATATTCGGCACAACATCCCTGATGGCTGCAGCGAGCATGGGAAATTACCCGATCCTCAAAGCGTTGATCTCCCAGAAAACAGCCATCGACCTGCAGGATACCGAGGGAAAAACCGCCCTCATGTACGCGGTCATCTCGACAATCGAGGAGCTGATCGACAGCCTGATCCATATGCGTCTTGTCAGTCACACCGTCAAGTTGTCGGATTTCATGACCCCCCCGATGGTCTCCCAGCTGAAACCCCAGTTCGAGCCTATGAAGGAACTGTGCGTGAACTACCTGATCAATAACGGTGCGGATATCCGGGCAAAAGACAAGAAGGGCATCTCGATCCTGACCCATGCAGCCCGGACCGGCAACCTCAATGTTGTCAAGAACCTTGTCGGCAACGGGGCAAACATCCATGTGAAGTCCCCGCGGGGAATAACCCCCCTGTATGCGGCGGCAATCAATGGCCATAATGATATCGTGGAATTCCTCCTTTCGCAGGGTGCTGACATCGATGTCAAACTGAATGACGGGGAAACACCTCTCATGGCCGCAGTCTGGAACGGGCAGGTCGAGACGGTTGCGCTCCTCATCCACAAGGGTGCGGATGTGAATGCGAAGAAATTCACCCATTATAAGCCATCCGGGGAAACAAACCTTGTCTGGGCCACCCTGAGGGACCGCCCCGAGAAAAATGAGAATTACGATAAAATTTTCCAGCTTCTTGCCAAGGCCGGAGCGGTCTGACCTGTCCGGTCCCCGCGAGTATACCATTTACGTTCCCCCGGGCCTCAGCACTCCAGAGGACATTTCATGGAACAAAAACCCGGCGACAGGAAAAAAATACGCTCATTCTCGTTTTACCTGCTGTTCTCGATGATCGTCCTTGTCGTGTGCGTTGTCGGTTTTCTGACGATCAACGACTACCTCTATACCAAGAATAATTTTGACCGGGAATCGCATCTCCTCCAGGTCCAGACCGAACAGAATATCGCGGGGGCAATCCGGCTCAAGGATGCCACCTGGAATATCTTCGATGACAGCCTCAACGACAAAATGAACCGGAGCTTCGATACAGTTCTCCAGGAATATGAACGGGCCGGGGGTGATCCCGCCCGGATGAATCTCTCCAGTGTCAGGACAAAGCTCGGCAGCGATTATGATATTTATATCATCGATGAATCTGGCGTTATCACCCAGACCACCTATGGTCCCGAGCTGGGAACGGATTTTAAGACCATCCCGTATTTTTATGAGTATCTCACCAGAATCAGAAGCCAGGACGGTTTCTTTCCCGACCGTGTGGTTCGTGAGCTGGAGGGTTCCGGCAAGTTCAGGAAATACGCCTACATGCCCACACCGGACCACCGGTATATCCTTGAGCTGGGCCTCGCGGGACCGTATTTCGATCGGATGAACCAGGAACTGGATGACAAGAGTACGATCAAAGAGATCGTTTCTGCCAATCCCTATGTGGAAAGCTTTCGGATTTTTAATTCCCTGGGGCAGAATACCGATGACAACCGCCTGCCGGAAGAACCTGCAGCCACGTATGTGAATCAGTCGATCCGGGCGCGGTCCGATGTCGAGGTGACGGATCCGGACCACAACCTGGTAACACGGTACCTCTTTGTGGATATGAAGAACGACGCTTACGGGTCCGACCCGAGCCGCGTTGTGGAAATCAATTACAGCACACGGTCGATCGATGATGCGCTTGCCCGGCTTCTCCTCTTCCACCTTCTTGTGGCCGTTTTTGCCATCCTGCTTGGCTGTCTGCTGGCCCTGTTTATTTCACGGCGGATTACACGGCCGATCCAGGAGATCGTTTCCGGTGCGGACAGCATTGCGCACGGGAACTTCGACCACCATATACGGGCCATGGAAAACAGTGAATTTGCCGTCCTCGGGACGAGTATCAACACCATGGTTGATTCCCTACATTCCGCGTCACGCAAGATGAAAGATGATGCAATCTTTCAGAAAGAAATGATCACCCAGCTGCCGGTGGGTATATTTATCAAAACAGCGGGAGACGGCAGGTATGTTTTCTGGAATGATGCCTGCAGGGAGCTCTTCCACCTCGCTGCACTGCAGGTGCTGGGTAAGACCGACCGGCAGCTTTTCCCTGCAGATATCGTGGTTACCATTGAGAAGGAGGACCGGCAGATCTTCCTGAACCGGAGTGAGGTCCGCAATAAGATAATATCCAACAAATACCTCGGGGACCGCATCGTCCATATGATTATCGTCCCGATCTTTGATTCAGGTGGTATACCGCAGTACATCCTGGGGATATCAAAAGATGTCAGCCATGAAAATATCAACCTCAAGATGGACCTCCTCTTCAGTATCACGCGGCAGGACATCCTGGATAATCTGGCCGTCATCATGAGCCACCTTGAACGGGCGCAGCTCAAGAACACCCATGACGACATGCAGAAGTTCTTCGACAAGACCATAGGGTCAATCGAATCCATCCGCAACCAGATCTCCTACATGAGGGCGCTCCAGGAACTCGGGCTTGTTGCCCCGAAATGGCAGCCGGTCAGGCAGGCATTTTATGACGCGGTAAAGCTGCTCCCGGATACCAGCGTCGATATTCGTGCTGACGTCGGAACGTTGGAGATATTTGCAGACCCGCTCTTCCCGCGGGTTTTTTACACCCTTCTTGACAATTCCCTCCGGAACGGGGGCGGGACACTCTCGGCCATCCGCCTTTCGGCCCGGCGGGAAAACCGGGTCCTTACTATCGTATACGAAGATAACGGTCCCGGGATTCCGGCAGGTGAAAAGGAGAAAATATTCGAAACCGGGTATGATGAAGGGACCTGGGAGGGTCTTTTCCTGGTAAGAGAACTGCTCAGTTACACCCGCATCCTGATCCGGGAGAACGGGATCTATGGCAGCGGTGTACGGTTTGAGATCGAGGTACCTGAAGATAAATTCAGGATCCTGCCTTAAAAAAGCGATTGTTTAAAGGCGTTTACCCGGGAACATGCGTAGTATCCTGACTACAGGAACGACCGGGCAGCGTTCATCGAATCGTTCCGGGACATCGTCAACCGGGATGAGGTGAACAAACGGCTGGTCTCCCACTTGAAAAAGTAAAAATAGGGAATCCCCGGCGGGCGTGGGGGCCCCCGGAAATTTTTTTTATTCTGCGGGCTGCTTGTCGATATTGATAGATCGGAACCGGTTTTTGATCTTCTCAGTATAGAAGATCCCCACTGACGATGCATTCATCAGGTCGGTGTGGATCTTTGAAGGGACATTCTGGTACTGGTGAATGATGCCCGAATGAAATTCGATCTCGAGGTTCTTTTTGGCTTCATCATAACTTACGGAGCGAAGGTTGCTTGACTGGACAGGTTGTCTCTCCAAAAGAAGTCACCTCCCATTTATTGGCGCGCTTTCTTGATAAAAGGCAGTATTCAGGCGACAATATTCACGGTTTTCTGTCCGAAATACCCTGTTTCCGGGTTCAATGAGCTAACCCGGAGGTTTGCGGGGAGCACCCGTGCAATTTTCTTGTTATATATCCTGTCCTCCCGCAGGCATATACACAGGGTTCCTCTATGTCAGACAGTTATGCTCTCCACCGGCATCACCGGAAGATAATTACCCCGCTGGGGACGAACCGGCGGAAAAAATACCTGGTCCTTTTTCTGGCGATAATTCTTGCCGCAACGGCCGGTGTCGTCTATTATGCGTACACGTCCGGATTCCTGGCAGAGGATAACCCGCAGATCCCCGGGCAGATGCTCACCCGGATTAACGCGGAACGGCAGGAAAACAACCTGCCTCCGGTCCAGCTGAGCCAGAGCCTGACCAGTGATGCAATAACAATAAGCAGGGAGGTCCGCGCCTCGCCAAGGGTATACCTGTCCGGAACAGGCCTGAAGACTGCCGAGGGAACAAACATCTTTGTCGTCCCGAAGATATCCTGGGCAATTTCAGGATTCGATTCCCAGCAGCAGATGCTTGCCACGCTTGAAACCGATGACAGTTCCTTCCGTACCAATATCCTTGACAGCGCTCACGGTTCTGTCGGGGTCGGGGTAGCCGGCGATTCGCACAATTATTATAGGTGATTAGGTAACATCCACCAAAAACACGATCTAATGTACCATCAAATCCACCAGAAATTCAAATAAATCTTTCTCCCTCTTGTTGTATCTCCATTCCATCTCTTTGATGTAATAGAGAAACTTCTCTTTTGAAATCCCGTGATGTTTCATTAATTTCTCTTTAGCGAAGGACCAGAATCCTTCAATACCGTTGATGTAAACTTTACCTTGTTTGAATTTGTACTGATGATCAATACTGAGGTGACGATATCCGCAGAACATAAGAGAATCGTAACCTTTCCATTTATCGGTATAAACAATTGAACCACGTCGTACTTTCTTAACGGTTTCATTCATAAGGGATTCAGCTTTCACATCAGTAACGATACTGACAGATACTTTTCCTCCCCTATCCAGGATTCCAAACACAATAGTCTTGTGACCGGCACTTCGGCCTCTCATTCCTTTTCGTCGACCACCAAAATAAGATTCATCCGCTTCGAGTTCTCCTTTGAGAAGGTTATCGGCTTTGGCAAGATCTTCAACAAGAACTCGTCGGAGGAGATCATAAGCTTTCAATGAGGTCTTATAACTCAAGGCGGCCTCTTTCGCAGCTTTCCTCGCTGACACAGAGAGTTCAAAGAGTTTAATGAGCGAGAGCCATTGAGCGGGTGAGATCCGAAGTTCGGAGAACCTCACTCCTTTAAGTGGATAGATATCCCTCCCACATCGTTTGCATCGTACTCTCGATCGGTTTATAAAATAAAAATCCAAAATGTGGCATGATGAACAGACTCTGTCTCCTCGGACATTCCAGAGATACTCAAGAGAGTGTCTATCTTCTGATACAAGTCTCCCAATCTCCCCGAAATCCATAATGTGCATTTCATCCACCCTACCTTGAGGTTAGTGGTGGACTTTACATAATCACCTTAAAAAAAATATACTCGACGCTTTCACAAAATTTGGATGTTCATTGAGTTTCGCCAAAGTATGGATTACTAAGTTCCTTGGGAGTGAATTTAGTATCAAAATTTAGGTTCTTCACTATAATCAAATCAACCCAAAATGCAACAGCACTGAAAAATGGATATGGTGTTTTTTCATGATGTCTATGAATTAGTCGAAGAAGTTACATTTGTTGCCAATCCCGTTCCATTCGGTATAACAAAGGATGTGCTCTGAGTCTTCGTAACCATTGCTGTTGTGGTTTGCTGGCTTAGGGAGAGTGAATAGTAATGCATCGCAAACAGAGGCCCCCATGCTGGGTTCTGACCATTGGTAATTGTTACTGTTACTGTGGATGATTGTGGGAAGGATTCCGTGACTGTGAATGGAACCCCATTGCCTAGGGGGGACTGTGACGCCGTGCCACCAAACACCTGATTTCCATTGACATTGATTGTCATCCATCTTCCGTTCGGTACATCGGATTCGGTCATCAAACCGTTAAAGGTTATTGTATTCCATCCAACTCCTGACGGATCGGTAAAGGTCTTCCAGACGCTGGATTGCGTTGAACCAGCAAGAAGATTTGTATTTGTTCCGTGCTCACCGTGGTTCCCTTCAGCATTATTTACTATTACCGGACCATATTCTGAGTTTGGGCCAACCTGCGTTCCAGATACCGACCAGGTATGTTGCCAATCGCCCCAACCCTGCGTTGACCAGTCCCATATGGGAGCGGGTTTAAACGTAACCGATATAGTATGATCAGAAGTTACCCCACTAAAAGGATAACTGGAAATCGATCCTTGCGAAACGCCATCAACTGTTACCGTATCAACGACATACCCGTTATCCTTAGTGAAAGTAAATGTTTGTGATGCCCCGTAATTAACCGAAACCGGACCGGAGGGACTGATGGTTCCGTGTTGACCAGCGGATGCCGTGATAGTCAACGTGGGCGATTTTCCACCGGTAACATAACGGACAAGCCCGCGGATATTCTCTACGGAAGCTTGCACACGATTAATGGCTATTGCACCAACTAGTGGATCATCCTTCAAACAATCGATATTCGGGTTGATGATAGATTCCCAGAAATATTCATAATAAAGAGGAATAACTTCAACACTTGAATAATCAGCGTGAATCGTTGCTGACGCTTGTGGGTCAATGATAGGAGTTGCCGTAGTTACGTCGTTGGCATAGTCATTGAGCGATCGGCCATATCTAGTAAGCGGCGTGTTCCAATCCCCGACTATCTGACCTTCAAATGTGTCATGGAATTGTATATAGCGCACGAGATTGTGTGGAAGGTAAATAGTATTCGATCCATCCCCATCATAATATGTCCAACAATTAATGCTGGAAAGAGCAAGTGCAGTAATTAGAGGTGGATTAGGTGTATGAAATGGCACGCCGAG
>Ga0182011_10005165_pt1 | contig 10318 bp, 9 predicted proteins | sample 711E1DmetaG_FD_120481 | JGI IMG/M metagenome (GOLD analysis project Ga0182011, IMG submission 120481) | Permafrost microbial communities from Stordalen Mire, Sweden - 711E1D metaG | ecosystem: Environmental > Terrestrial > Soil > Wetlands > Permafrost | place: Sweden: Stordalen | collected...
AATTGGCAGCCATGGATCTGGAAGGTTTTGCGAAGAGGGGGCTACGTAGGCACGACCCTGAAGTTGCTTCCAAGCTGGCAGCCATAATCATGGAGGTAAAGGAGATCCCCAAGGATCAGGCTGACAAATTGGTTCAGGCAGTGCTGGATGAAGCCCGGGCTACTCTGAACCCTAGAGGAGACGTCTTCTCCCTGCGGAATTCTGGCGTGACAATGGGTGACTTCGGAGTTGGCTCACGAGGCTCCGGCGACTTTTATACTCACAAAAAGATAGCCGAGGTCATAGGCAGGACCGGTGCCGTTGTAGACTCAACCGAGCTGGACGACTCAGGAGTTGTCAAGGCGGGTGGGAGTTACGTCGTCGTCACGGTGGATGGTATGCACTCCAGGTTAAGCGACTACCCCTTTCTTGCCGGCTTTCACGTCACCAGGGCAGCTCTGCGCGACATTTACGTAATGGGAGCCAAACCCGTAGCCCTGCTCTCTGACATTCATCTGGCTGACGATGGCGATGTTGCCAAGCTCTTCGACCACATCGCCGGCATCTCAACTGTATCTGAGCTGATTGGAGTTCCCCTGGTAACGGGCAGCACTCTACGCATAGGCGGGGATATGGTGATCGGGGATCGGCTGACGGGTTGCGTCGGTGCAGTCGGCATCGCCGACAAGCTGACACCGCGAAAGGACGCAAAACCCGGAGACGTGATCATGATGACAGAAGGAGCCGGAGGTGGTACTATCTGCGCGGCTGCTCTCTACTACGGCTGGCACGAGGTCGTTGACGAGACCCTGAACATCAAGTTCCTCCAGGCTAGTGAGGCCCTGCTCAAGAAAGACACGACCATTCACGCCATGACCGACGTCACCAACGGAGGCATTCGCGGAGACGCCAAGGAGATCTCCTATACGGCTGGTGTCAAGCTTGTCTTCGAGGAGGAGAAGATGCGTGACTTGGTCAACCCAAGAGTCCGGACTATGCTGGATACCCTGGAGATAGACTATTTGGGAGTGTCTATCGATGCACTGCTGATAATCGCCCCAGAGGACCAGTCGCGAGAGATCGCAAGTACGGTAAGGACTGCTGGAGTTGCCATAGACGTCATCGGCACTGTGGAGAATGGCAGTGGTGCAGAGCTGCATATCGATGGAGTTGCCAGAGACTTCTCTCCGCGGTTCAGAGAGTCAGCCTATACACCCATCAAAAAGGCGGTTGGCCAGGATGCTCGGCGGGCCGTCTCAGAAATGCAGAGCCGGATAGACGAGGCAGCTTGCTTGGCCATAGCTAAGAAGAGACGATTTGTGGAGAAAATAAAAAGAAACTAATTCAAATTTTTACAAAGTGATTAATTATAACAGGGCTTGTCGAGGCTCATAATAATAGTATTCAATTGTTTAACATAAATAAACTATTTATATCATAAAGTACATTTCTCTCATAAAGGGAGCAAAATAGAAGGGAGTAGATAGACATGAAAGAATCTTTCGTACTGAGGTTTGACGAGAAAGACATAGAGGTAGTTGAGACATTGAGAAGTCTTGGAGTTCCCAGAAAGGTATCCAATATGCTCGCCTACCTGGCCAACGTAGAGGAGGCAACATCGAGGGAGATAGAGAGGGGATCAGACCTCAGGCAGCCTGAAGTGAGCATTGCTCTACGCACGCTTCGTAAGAACAGTTGGATAGAGGAGAGAATAAGCAAAAGCGATGGAACGGGCAGGCCCATGAAAGTGTACAGGTTGAGCACGCCCATTGAGGAGATCTTACTGCACTACGAGCAGGAAAAGATGAACGAAGCAAACAAAGCCATGCAATCTATTCAAAGGCTTAAAAGCCTTCTCTCCGAGGCTGGTTCTACCTGAGAGTTTGACTCTCATTCTTTTCTATTTTTAGGTCTTGATATGTTTCATATCTAACGATCAAAGATTGAATAACTACCAATTAACAATTCATGAGATCATAATTTTATGATTAAATACCAGAATTCAAACGCACATCTTCTAAAAATTTTTTCCCACGATTATGCTATATAGAAGAAGCGATAAATAATAAGTAAAGGCATATCTAAAGAACTGAATTAGTGAGTTCGTCCTATGTCGGGCATATTGGAGTGCCATTGTGATCAGGATACACACATGCTAACTCATGAATATGGACATTTCAGAGGATTAACAATTGGGGATCTAGGCTGAATCGGGAATCTTGACTAAACCGTTGGTGGTGATCTTTTGACTATTGTTGAGGGAACTATTCATAAAGCATACATTATGAAGCTTGTCGGCGATGAGGGAGTTCGTATAGTAGAAAATATACCCGAAGATGAGATCACGGACGAGCACCTCGCAGAGCTGACGGGAATAAGCCTGAACACCGTGAGGCGTACGCTATATCTGCTCTACGAGCACAGGTTAGCCATATACAGACGCAAGAGAGACCCGGACTCGGGTTGGCTTACCTATCTATGGCAGTTATGTCCTGAGAACTTCGACAAGGCACTAGAATCTGAGGCCAAGAGGCTTCTCCGGAATCTTGAAGAGCGACTGACTTATGAGAAGAACAACATCTTTTATGCGTGCACGGAAGGATGTGCTAGGTTCATTTTCGATGAAGCAAGCGAGGCAAACTTCATATGTCCGTTCTGCCAGGGCAGCCTTGAGTACATGGAGAACGCTAAGGTTGTTGAAACCATAGAAAAGCAAAAAAAAGAACTGATACATAGTTTATAGAGAATTTTTGAAATAAAACCGTAGCAAAAATCAGTCTATAGATTATCTAGAGTATTGTTTAGGACTGCCGTCCACCACCATCTGGCCATGTCAACTAGGTCGCGGCTGAACATGCCGGACAACCGGTACTCCCCGCTTTTATTGGTTATCAGGCCGGCTCCAAGGAGCTTATTTCTCATGGCATAGAATGCCGATCTGCTGACATTTAGTTCTTCTAATAGCTGCTTCCAATCTCTGGTCCTGATGGGGTTCCCTTTTTTTTGCCTTTCCTCGACCAATGTAAGGAACTTACGGCCGCGAAGGGCTGTGGATTCATCCTGGAAAAGCCTGAGCATTAGCTCCATGTAGGGATCTTTGGAATGACTGATGGCATACTCGGACTTGGATCTGACCTTCATCGTCGTGGCTGTTCGAGGAGCCTTTTTGACATAGGTCATATGGTATCTGAGAGCACCGATCTGGCAATGTCCGCGTACTCATCTCGGAGAATGTAGGTCTTGGGAGATCTATAAGATTCTTTATTGACTCTGAGAATGCCAAGTCTCGAACAGATATAGCCTATCATGGAGGCAACTACCTTCCTGGACACCTCGAATTTCTGACTCACGGTTTCATGAAGAGAACTCACTGTAAACTGGCGAGTTTCAACTATGGTCAGAAGAATGAACTTTCTCAGCCCATGGCTATCCATATCTACAAACCTGGACAGACGGCTTAATACCTCAGACCGCTGTGTTCTCATGCTATCCCCCTTGGATTACACCCTCGACAATTGCATATAGTTAAGTAATAAGTGTAATATATACTTTACTATATTAACTTTACCTCACCATATTAACTTTTAACTAGTTTGCCCAACTTATAAATCCCGTTACTGACAAGTCATCGCCACAAGTATAATCAACAACCAAAACGACCTTGAACATAAAGCCCTTTAGCTGAAGTCAAGCTGGAAAGAGTCAACGTGTCAGGAGAATGGATCAACAAAGGTGCATATCTGCTGGATCTGGGCGACTTCGAGAAAGCCGTTGAGTGTTTTGAGAAGGCCACCCTGGAAGAGCCCCTGAATGCGCATGCCTGGTATCAAAGAGGCATCGCCTCCAGAAAGCTGGGGAATTACATAGAGGCCATCCAATCCTTCGATAAATCCGTTGAGCTGGTCCCATCTAATGCCGACGCCTGGAGGAACAGAGGAGCAGTCCAAAACGACCTGGGCAGGTATGCGGAGGCGTTGGAGTCCTCGGAGAAGTCCATGGCAATAGATCCAACAGCCGCCAGGACCTGGATAGTCAGGGGCTTTGCACTGCACAACTTGGGAAGGTACGAGGATGCAATCGCCAGCTATGCAAGAGCAATCGAATTGAATCCCTTTGGTGCGGAAGGAAGGAGGGCCTGGAACAACCGTGGCGCATCTCTGGACAACCTGAGAAGGCATGACGATGCCATCGATAGCTACGAAGAGGCCATAATGATAGATCCCTTTGACATTTATGCCTGGAACAACAAAGGGGTGGCCCTCAGTGCCCTTGGCAGGCATGACGAGGCTATCAAGTGCTTCGACAAGGCCATTCTGATCCAGCCAGGGTACACAACGGCTTGGAAGAACAAGAGCGTAGCCTTACAAGCTATGGGCCGAGATACCGAGGCAAAAGATACCATGGGATTGGCTAGAAAGCTGGAACTTCAGTAGAACCGTCTAGATAAGAAGAAACCTGACTTGTGAACCAGGCCTACTTTAGCCGGTAGACGATATTTAGGTCGAAAATCGCTTTGCACTCATTTGTCAATATAGATTGAGATACCTACTACGAGAGTAGTTCGTCCTAGTAGTCAGCTATTTTGAGACAAATTTTTTATCGCAGGAAGTGATAAAGAGCGGGGAGTCTTTTGGTGGTAACATGTTAGAGTTACAGGCCCCCCGTGAAGTGTGCCCACAGCAATGGGCACACTTTTCATTTACTCGGGGACTTATCAATATTGTTGAGAGCTATTGAGATAATTTCATACGAAGTATTATTTTGTATGTTAAATCCCCAAGTAATGAAGTCATCACATCTGCGTTCGCTTATCTGCTTCCGCGCAACACGACTGACCGGGAATAGGATTACAATGGTTATATCCGGCAAACATATTTCAAAAGAACTTTGAAGCCAACGACATCCGTGTCTCGCACTTATCTTTCAATTCGCAGTCAATGCATCTCGCCTCCTCTGATCTTTCCGGCAGCCTGCCCTCCTTTATCTGTTGGACCCTGTTCCTAATTCTGAGAAATCTTCCTCTGTCAACGCTGTGGATCTGAACGGTGCGTATTATTCCAGATCTCGGATACTCCACCAAGCCTTGCTCAATTCTACCACCGTACTGCTCCTCGGTAAGCATTGCATACCCTGCGAGCTGGAGCCTATCCTTCTTCCAGACTCCATCATCGGGAGCAAAACCGGTCTTTATGATAGAAGGAACATGACCATCTGTGACCAGTCGATCTAGTCTGCCAGACAGGCCCAAGCGGTCGGATCGCAGGTCCACCTCCAGATCGCTAGGAAGAATCTTGTCAAGGACGGTGGCCAAACCCTGAGCCATTCTAGGAATCATTGCTTTAACCTCCTGGGAGGCCATACAGAGCTCTTCGGGATCGATCTCGTCTCCGTAGATCAGAGGAAGATCCTGCTCTTGTTTGCTTAGAATTGTCTCTAGCTCTTCTTCGAGATCATCGCTGCCCGATATGCCGAGCATAAGTTCGCGCAGAAGCAGATGAACAGGCCTTGCCTTCCTCGGCAGAGAGCCCAAAGCATCGAGATAAACTAGCCTCGGGCAGCGAAGGTAGAGACCGATGTCAGAGATCCTGACATGAGTTAGCATTAACTCAGCTATGGTTGTTTAAGTTAATAAATACTTTGAGAAAAATTGAGAATGTAGATCTGGAATGTCATTTGTCGGAATCAATTGGCTATCATTCGAAACGACTTACCCTGCTGATGTATTGTTCCCATTTTTTGTAGTGTTTCCGCCAGCGTTACTGTAAGTGGAGTTGGCATTCCCAAACCCCACCTTCACCAGCCAAGCATCCTCTGCTCCTGCTCCGTAGGAGTTAGTTATGCCTGCCAACGCGTAACCACCGTCTCTGCTCTCAACAACAGAGGTAGCCATATCCTGCCCTGGTCCGCCCAGGTTCATGCTCCATTGCTCCTCACCCGAGGCATCCGTTTTAGCCAACCAGGCATCTCTTCCGGACTCTTTTGATTCAATGTGGCCGGCCAGAACAAACCCACCGTCTGAGGTTTGCTGAACCGAGATAGAAGAGCTGTCCTTGTCGTAGACCATCTCCCACTGCTTCTTTCCACTCAAATCCGTCTTCAACAAAAAGGCTCTCTCGTCGGGACCCTCGGATTCGGTTCTACCTGTTACGACGTAGCCGTCTAGGGTTTCCAGCACTTGTAAGCCGACGTCGTCTGCGGAACCGCCAAAGGTTCTGTTCCACTGCTCTTTTCCTGACGAGTCGGTCTTTATCAACCATATGTCGTCTTTTCCAGAGCCGTAGGACGCCGTCCTCCCAGTCACCACATACCCGCCGTCTCTGGTCTGAACAACGGACATTCCCACGTCGTCCTTGGAGCCTCCAAAAGTCCTATCCCACAGCTTCTTTCCTTGGGAGTCGGTTTTTACCAACCAGAGGTCCTTTGCACCTGCTCCAAAGGATCTGGTGTAACCGGTTATGATATAACCCCCATCTTTTGACTCGTTAACCGACCAAGCGCCGTCTCCTGACGATGATACAAAACCTCCAAAGGTCCTGTCCCATAGCTTTGTTCCATTGGAGTCTGTCCTCAGAAGCCAAAGATACTCGCTGCCCATTCCGTAGGACTTGGTGGTGCCGGCGACTACATAGCCGCCATCCCCGGTTTGACTGACCGAGTAGCCGATATCCTCCCCGGAGCCGCCGAAGATCTCATCCCACTGCTTCTCACCTAGGGAGTCTACTTTAATCAACCAGAGGTCGCTGCCCTGTCCTAGAGAAGACGTATATCCAGCGATTACATAACCTCCGTCTCGAGTTCCCTGAAGAGACCAGGCACCATCGCCGTAGGGCCCTCCGTAGGTCTTGTTCCATTCCTCCATCGGTTTTGCCGCCAAGGCGGGAGCGATCAAAAAAGCAAGGAGCATGGACAACACGAACAACCGAAACGCACTAAAATGGATCATTTGTACACTCTCTGGTTCCAGGATCATCCCTTGAAGCTGACGCTCTTGTGAACGTTGAAGTCGCCGCTCAGGGCCATTCTATCGTTTATTCCGCTATTCCCAAAGCCCTGCTTGTTGGCCTGCATGGACCAATCGCCGTTGAAGGAGGCTTGATTATCGGAATGGATTCCAGACGGAGAAACTGAATCGCTCTGGGAGAGCATCGAACCGCCGGAGTCGGAGCCGTTCTTTGAAGTTGAGTTCTTGCCTGGCTGAATGCCTAACGTTCTGTTTTCAATAGATTGATTGACGGAGGATGAATTCTGCGTTGACGCGAGTTGCGAGCCCTCTGATTCGGATGAGTTAGATTCAGACGAGTTAAACGCTCTTGTATTGGGTGCGGGGGATTCGAATGGGATCGAGTTAACGGTGGATAGGTCATGAGCGGATTGATTATTAGCAGATCGATTAACATCGGATGAGTTGGCGTCTGAGACGAGGGCATTTAGACCGTTAGCTGCTCCTTGATTTTCCACATTTACGCTATTTTCCTTCCCTTGATTAGCGCTTCCCATGATCTGCGCCATCTTCATCTTGAAATCATTCAAGCCATCGTTCGCGGAATAGAAATTATCGGACAAGCCAGAGCTGGCCATTATACCTAGACCATGGACAGCCGAAGTAAAACCCACAAGAACGACGACTACCCCAACGATTATCCACAAAGCTACTCTCATTATCCCCCACCTTCATGCTATAGATTATTATCATTGTCTGATATAATTTGAACTTTTCCGTACATAGTCTGTTAGGGGAGAAAATAATAGCCGTCATGGACAGACTTTATCTGTTCTTGCGGCCATCAAATCTGTGTGTACCTGGATTACTTCCCCTACCAATCGCTGAGACCATACCAGGACCGAATGCTAGATGCCGTCTATGAAACCATCAGGAACGGAGAGCATGGGGTGCTAATGATAGACGCTCCCACTGGCTGCGGCAAGACAAGCTGCATTTCTTCAGCCATGGCTGCAGCTCCTGGCAAGGTTGTGGTGGCGTTGAGAACTGTTTCTCAGATAGGCATCTACCTTGACGAGATCCAGAAGATATGGTCGCACACCAGGCATAAACCCGAGATCGCTTACATGGTCGGGAAGCAGAAGATCTGTCCAATCGAGAACGAATTCAGAGGAGAGAGCGTCTATGCCGGATGTTCTCGGCTCAAAGAATGGACCAAGAACTACATAACAAGTCGTCTAAACAAGAGCCAGAACTGCATCTACGATCCTTCCAGGGACAGCATACCAGAGGAAGAGCCCGGTTACAGAACATTCTGTCCATATTATCTAAAGAGCAGGGAGGGCTTTGAACTCAACGGCCAGGCTCACTTCCGCAGATCCGGCCAGGCTCTTGATGTTGTGGAGGCGTTAAAGAAGAAGGTGACTGCCCCGGAGGATCTTGAGAAGATCTGCAAAGGGCTCTGCCCCTACGAGATCATGAGCCTGTATGCCAAAAACAGCAACATAGTGATAATGAACTACTCCCACCTCTTCAGCCCTGACTTTCAGGACATAATCTTCCAGTGGCTTGAGATTGAGCCGGAAAAAGTGACCATCATCGTGGACGAGGCTCACAACTTGGGAGATGCGGTCAGGGCCATGAGCTCCAGGATCCTGACGGTGCGCATGCTGGACATGGCTGAGAGAGAGGTTGAGAAGTTCGAAGGCACCCTTGGCCAGGCAAGGCTGGAGGAGTCACGAACGGAATCTTCCTGGAGACGACAGGGGATCGGGGTCATTCGGACAATCCTTCCTAGGCTGAAGAAGTTCATGACAAGCCGTCTGGCACGGATGCAGGAGGGCGAGGCCCTTATGGATGCCGATCTTTTTCGGACTTTCCTCTACGACGGGATCGAGAACAGAGACGAGGCTCTCTCTTATTTCTCGGATGTTGCCGTAGCCGTGGCCGAGCTGAAACTGGCCGAAGGAGATAAGGAGAACCTCCAGGGGGACATCCAGCCAAATCTGGCTATGGTTTTGCTCTTTTTGCGAGACGTCGAACAGGCAGAAGAGGACCAATCCTACCTGAGAAAGATAGTTGTGACGGGAAACGGCGACAAAAAGTGGGTCCGCCTGGAGGTCAACAAGATCGACCCTGCTCCCGTCATCAGGAGAATCACCGACAACGTAAATGCCACAGTGATGCTGAGTGGGACGTTATCACCGCTTAACGCTTACGAGCTTTATTGCCTCGGGGAAATGGGCAGGGCAAAGCTGGTCAGCCTTCCAAACCCGTTCCCGAAGGAGAACAGGCTTCTTCTGGCAGCGGAAAAGGCCAGCTCACAGCTCGATGTGAGGGAGGATGCAGACAACCGCAGGGAGATGATCGGTCACATAGAATCCCTGATAGAGTGCGTCCCAGGAAACGTGGCAGTCTTTTTCACATCCTATCCAATGATGAACAACTACCGCGAGGTCTGTCTGGCCTCCGCTCGGAAGGCAAAAAAGATGCTCTGTGTTGAGCCCAGGTCCTCTGAAGAAGTTCCCGATCTCCTTGAGGAGTTTTTCGGGCTGGGACGAAAAGGCGGGGGTGTCCTCTTGGGCGTATGCGGAGGAAAGCTGGCCGAGGGAATAGATTACAAGGGCGAAGCCCTCAACGGCGTGGCTGTAGTCGGACTGCCTCTTGGGGCCTACGATGAGATCCAGAGGGAGATCAACGCCTATTACACAAGGAAGTATGGGAAGGCGGAGGGCATGCTCATAGCCTACACCCTGCCCGCCATAAATAGAGGACTTCAGGCAGCTGGCAGGGTCATCAGGGCGGAGTCTGAGCGAGGCGTGCTGCTGTTTTGCGATAGAAGGTTCAGCGGAGACGGACTGGGCGGCGTTAAACAGTTTTTGCCGGATTGGGTCCAACAGGAGCTGATAGTCGTCGGTGCAACAAAGGGAAGAGAACTGATAAAGGCCAAGGAGGCAGAGTGGAGTCGCACAGAACAGCCACGCGCCCAGTGTCATGCGGCTGGCTACGAAATTCCTGACGATTTCCGAAAGGTTGCGAACACCAGGGGTGATGAAGCTTCCAGAAGTAAGCCAAAGGCCAGCAAAATTCAAGGACGCAATGCCGGAGACCCGAAAACAGTTGATCCTCTGATTGCATCCTTCAGAAATAGGGATAAAAACGAGCGAAAAAAAGCTGCTGAGAGCCTGGCGAAGGTCGGAAGACCCGCAGTCGCTCCGTTGATCAATGCCCTCGACGATAGGATAAGCTACGTGCGGGCCATGGCGGCTCAAGTTTTAGGAAACATCGGAGATCCAAGGGCATTGAAACCCTTGAAAAAGGCACTGCAGGACAAGGACAGCAGCGTTCGAAAAGAAGCGAAAGAAGCTCTCATCAAGTTGGGAGACGAGTAAGCAAAAT
>Ga0182011_10005166_pt1 | contig 10316 bp, 8 predicted proteins | sample 711E1DmetaG_FD_120481 | JGI IMG/M metagenome (GOLD analysis project Ga0182011, IMG submission 120481) | Permafrost microbial communities from Stordalen Mire, Sweden - 711E1D metaG | ecosystem: Environmental > Terrestrial > Soil > Wetlands > Permafrost | place: Sweden: Stordalen | collected...
CGCCGGACTTCCGGCTGCTCTATCCGGACGACCTGCCGCTCCGCGAGAAGATCGAGACCGTGGCTGTCCGCATCTATGGCGCCCGCGGCGTCGACGAGCTGCCAGCCGCCACTAAGGCCCTCAAGCTCTACGAGGAACTGGGCTTCGGCAACCTGCCGGTCTGCATGGCCAAGACGCACCTCTCGCTGAGCCACGACCCCTCGCTCAAAGGCCGCCCGACCGGCTTCCGAGTCCCCATTCGAGAGGTCCGTCTCTCCGCCGGCGCCGGCTTCGTCACGCCTCTCCTTGGCGAGATGCGCACCATGCCGGGCCTGCCGTCGCACCCCGCCGGCGAGAACATAGACATCGACTCGGACGGGAATATCGTCGGTCTTTTCTAGCGGACCCGTCCGAGTTTGCTCGGACGGCAATATCGTCGGTCTTTTCTAGCCCGGATCACATTCCAGTGAGGCGCCAGTTGCAGTTCACCGTCCGCTCGCCACATTCACCGTCGGAATGCCGTGACCGCCTCGCGAAGTCGATGGAAGGCCCGATCCCGGCCCTCAGCACCAGACTGATGGGCTGGCACGTATTCGGACGGGCGACCGCAAGTCAAGTCGAGGCGACGATCGTGGGGGTCAAAGTGAAGCCCGACGGGCAGAAGCGCCCGTCGTTGCGGCCGTTGCTCCGCGCCCAGTTGGCTTCGGCCGACAAGGAAACTGTCGTGACCGGCGACATCACGAGCCGCTACAACAGCGGGACGTCGCGCATCAGCGGGATGGTCGCGCCTGTCGCGATCCTGGTTTGCGCGCTGTGGGCTCTGGCCAGTCTCTCTACGAGGTGGCCGATTCTGGTCTTCGATGTCCTCCTTCTGGCGATGGTCAGCTTCGCCTGGTTCTCGCGCAGGCGACTCAAAGCGCTCGGTGAGGAGTGCGATCGGGAACTGCTGGCCTGGCTGGAAGGAACGGTCGAAGGCAAGCGAGACAACTCACCGGCCGTGGCGAGGTCGCGCTCCATCTAGCGAGGCGAATCGGCCACCGGCGCCTGGACGTGGAATTCAGCAACAACCTCGATCTCACCGACGATCGTCCCGGCCCCGTTCCTGCTGAATTTGCATCCGGTGACAGGTATTCAAAGCGTCCGGCTTTCGACCGGTCCCGCGCCCGGTCTCACGAGGTCTGCTGCCAGATCTCGCACTCGATTGCAGCCTCTCCGCGTTCGGTGAGGCCGGCGCGCTGCCCGCCGGGGCGCGTCCAGGGCCTCAGTAATTGGCCGAGATGCCGTCCTGTCCCCGTGGGGGCTGCATAGCGTTCGCGTGGCGCAGGTTCTGCACAAACCGTCGCCGCGGAAGAAGTGCCGTAGCCACTGAGGGGCCCGTCGATCGGCCATCCCATAGACTCTGCAAATGCTCACGCTGATCCTGACCCGACACGGCCAGGCGACCGCGGACGACCTCATGCTCGGCGGGCAACTCGACCCGTCGCTGACGGCGGACGGGCGCCGGGAGGCCGAGGCGCTGGCGCGGCGGCTGGCGGGAGTTCGGATCGACCGAATCGTCTCGAGCCCGATGCTGCGCGCGCTCGAAACGGCCCAAACGATCGCGACCGGCCGACCTGTCGAGCTCGACGAGCGATTGCGCGAACTCGACTACGGTCGATGGGAGGGACTCACCTATGCCGAGATCGAGGCGCACGATCCCGAACTGCGGGTTCGCTGGGAGCATGACCCGGGCATAACGCACTCGCCGGGCGGTGAGTCCGGGGACGACGTCGCGACCCGGGCACGCGCCTTCCTGGCCGATCTGCTGGCGGTCGAACTGGAGTGCGCCGGAGCCGCATCCCGGCCCCACTCACCCGACCCCGGCGGCTCACGCGGCGCAGTCTCCGAATCACAGGCTGAAGCCGAAGGCGAGCGCCGCGTCCTCGTCGTCGCCCACGGAACCTACAACCGGATCCTATTGTGCGTGGCATTGGCCGTGCCGATATGCGACTACCGCCATCGCTTCCTCCAGGACCGCACGAACCTGACCGTGCTTCGCTACGAATCCGGCGACACTTGCGACGGTGCCCAGCTGATCCTCGCCAACGACGTGGCGCATCTTCGTCATCCCGGCGAGGCGCCCTGGGGTTAGCCACGGGCGCCGGACTGCGGAATCCGGGTTTGGGTGGCAGACTGGCCTGACCGGTCGAGACGCAGCTGGCGGATCGACCACGGGTGCCCGGAGTCGAGTCTTTGCGCCGCGCCGTCCTGCCGTACATCGTCGTTTTCATCGCCGTTTCGGCCTGGTCGCCGTACCTCTCGCTCTACTACCAGAGCCTCGGCATCTCGCTCGCGCTGATCGGCGCGCTCATGGCATTCACCTCGTGCGTAGCAATCCTCACGGCCCCGATATGGGGCGTCGTTCACGATCAATACCCGCGCTCGCTGGTTCTGCTGCCTTTGGCCGGGTTGCTCGCAGGGCTAGGCGGGTTCGGCCTTTTCACCGTCGGTGCATCGCCTCTCGTCGTCCTGTTCGCGGCCATCTACGCCACTGGGACGTCCGGGTTGACGCCGATGATGGACGTACGTGTACTCGAGATGGCGGGCGCCGATCGCTCCAGATACGGCCGCATTCGAGCATGCGGCTCGGCCAGCTTCATCGTTGGGGCGCCGCTGGTCGGCCTCCTGAAGGACCACCAGGGGCCGGCCTCGATCTTCTGGGTCATCATCCCGGCCATCGCGATCGGCGGTCTGCTGGCCGCGACCATCCCCGGCCGAACCAGGGTCGTTCCGGCGGGAAGCATGTTCCGCGCCCCCGGTCGGGTCCTCCGCCACGGGCCCATCGCCGTCCTCCTCGTTGGATACTTGATCTGTTTTGCGGCGATCTCGGCCCAGTCCGTGTTCTTCGGCCCGTACCTGCGTTCGCTAGGCGCGTCCAACGAGCTGGTCGGATGGGCAGCCTCCATCAACGCGCTTCTAGAAGTGCCGATCATGTTCTTCTTCCCGCGCCTGGCCCGTCGCGTTGGAGTGGAGCGGCTCATTCTGCTAGGCGCCCTCATCGTGGCCGTGCGGCAGATCGCCAATGTCACCTTCACCGACCCGGACATCCTGATCGGTTGCGCCATCCTGCAGGGAGCGGGCTACGCGCTCCTTGTTGTGGGAGGCGTGACGTTCGTCTCGAGGCACGCGCCAAAGGGGGCTGCCGCTACCGCCCAGGGATTGCTCAACGGAGTGGCGTTCAGCCTGGCCGCGATCGTCGGCGCCGGTGCTGGCGGGCAGCTGGCCTCGCTTCTGGCCATCCGAGGCATGTACGCCGTCAGCGTGGCGGTCGGCTTCGTGGGAGTGGCAGCCATCGCCGTCGCGGTCCTGCCGTACATCGGCAGTCGTGAGGACGAGCCGGCCGGCTCAGTAGCCCAGGCGGTGAATCCGGGCGTAGATGGTGTCGGCGACCCGCTGCGCTCCGGCGGCGCTGAAGTGGAGACCGTCGACGGTGTAGGCCGGGACGAATACGCCGCTGGTCGTCGACAGCGCCGCGTGGATGTCGATCACCACGATCTGGTAGATGTTGGCCAGATGGACGATGGCCGCGTTTAGCGTGTCGATCTTGTCGGCCATGCCCTGATAAGAGTCCGGCGGAATCGTCAGTACGAATATCCGGATGCTCTTTGCGCGGGCGGCCAGGATGATCGCCTTGAGGTTGCTGATGGTGGCCGACACCCCGTAGCCGTGGCCAAGGTCGTTGGTGCCACCCAGAATGAACAGCACGTTGGGCTTGTACGCGAAGACATCGCTGTTGAGCCGGTACCACATGTCGGCGGTCCGGTCGCCCACCACGCCCGCGTTGTGCGCCAGGGTCAGGTTGGCGTCCTCCTTGTCGAGTCGGACCGGCCATGCCGGGCCCGGGTCGCCGTAACCGGAGGTCAGCGAATCGCCCAGGGTCACGAAGGGGTAGATCTTGACCACCAACTTCGTCGGAGGTGCCGCGGTTGGGCTAACCGTCGGCCCCATGGTCGGCGTCGCGCTCGGCGTGGCGGGCGCGGTGGGGCTGGCATCCGGCGTCGGATCTGTAGCAGCCGCCGACGCGACTGCGGTCGACGGGCCTTGCGAAACGGTGGGATCCGCCGGCACGACGTTGGCCGCCAGATCGGGCGAGGGGCTGGCGGACGCCTTGTAGATCAATCCACCGGGCAGGCTGGCCGCCAGCGCACCGGCGGCGACCAGCACCGCGAGCGCGACCAGCAGCCACCGACGCCGCCCTTGCCCAGGCTTGAGTCCAGCCACGAACCGGGCCGCAGAGCCGTAGACGCCGGGGTCCGAAGTATTGGGCAACAGCGAAGCCAACCCGCTCCCGGCGGGCTTGAACGGTCCGCGCCGGACCGGGTGAGCCATCTGTCGCTTGGCCTGGATCACCTTCGGGTCCGGGTGTGCCATGTCGTGCGACCTCGGCCCGTCGGACTCGACTTCTCGCGGCGGAATCCGGCCGTCTCGGCCCGAACTCATGGGCGCCCGGGCGCGAGGCTCCTGCCCCGCCTATCGATGTCTGGAATGCTCAGCGCCTGCAACGGGACGCGAGTCGATCTACTGCGCATCAGCGTTCCTTGCGTATTTCGCGGCCACCACACGCCCCGGGCCGTGTCTCTAGTCTGCCACCAGATCGGCCGATCGCGCTTGAAAACGCCCGAACTAGGCCTCGGCCTGGCCGGGATCCGGGGCGTTGTGCGTGAGGCGCCACAAGACGAACAGGACCACCGCGGCCACGCAAGCGACGAGGATCAGATTGTCGAAGGGCTTCAGGTCGTCGCGGATCTGGACCCAGTTTGAGCCGAGGACTGTGCCGGCGTAGACGAGGGCGATCGTCCATGGGATCGCGCCCAGGGTGGAGTAGACCGTGAAGCGCTTGATCGGCATGTGGGACACGCCGGCGATGAAACTGATGACCGACCGAATGCCCGGCAGGAGGCGGCTGAAGAAGGCTGTCGGCGACCCCCAGCGCTCGAAGAAGCCTTCGGCCTGATCGACCTCGTGCTTGCGGACGAGCAGGAACCGACCCCAGCGATCGAGGAACGGCCGGCCGAGCTTCGCCCCGAGCGCATACCCGCACAGCGAGCCGGTCGTGTTCGCAATCACTCCGATCACGACGACGACCCAGAAGTTCCACTCGCTATGGGTGAGCGGCTCGATGCTGTGGTCGCTGACCAGGAAGCCGGCGAACGGCAGGATGATCTCAGAAGGGATGGGCAAGAGCGTCGACTCCACAACCATTGCGAAGAAGACGCCCAGGTAGCCGACAGAGCCGTAGAGGCTGGTCAGGAACGGAATGACTGCGGTGTCGATGAAGGCGAGCACAGGGGCCTCGCTTGCGGGATGGACGGACGCCGCGGGCTCAGGGAGTGGCCGCAGGTCCTGCGCAGAATACCCGAGCGGGAGTGGCGGTGTCACCGCGCGGCGCTTGGCCGCCGCCGCGCTGGCCCCCGCGGCGGCTTCGCCGTGCGTCCGCCGAGCCACACCTCCGCCAAACCCGCGGCGCCCCGTCATGCCCTTCTAGTAGATGCGGGATATGCTCCGTGACGTGAGCGATACGCCCCGTTCCCCCGACCCCGGACCGCACCGGCATCTGCCCGAATCGCATTGGCTCAGGCAGCCACTTCCTGCCGAGGCGGATCTGGTGCTGACCGGCGCGGATCTGTCGATCGCGGACGTGGAGGCGGTCGCGCGGGGCGGCCGGCGAGTGTCGCTGGGCCCGGAGGCCCGCGGCCGCGTCGAGGAGGCCCGGGCAGTTATCGAGCGGTTGGTAAAAGCTGGGGAGATCGTCTACGGCGTTACCACGGGCTTCGGGGACCTGGCCACGACCTACATCGACCCCGCGGATTCGGCCCGACTACAGGAGAACCTGCTCGTCTCGCACGCCGTGGGCGTCGGCGAGCCGCTGCCGCGGGACGTCGTCCGGGCGATGCTGCTGCTGCGGGCCAATACCCTGGCCCTTGGCCACTCCGGCTGCCGGCCGGTGGTCATCGATCGAATCTGCGACCTGCTGCGGCTCGGCATCCACCCGGTAGTGCCGTCGCAAGGGTCGGTCGGCGCGTCCGGCGACCTGGCGCCGCTGGCACATCTCGCGCTGCCACTCACGGGCCGGGGGCACGTGGAGGTGGGCGGGCGCGTCATCGCCGCTTCCGACGCGCTTGCCGCGGCGAACCTCGAACCGCTCGAGCTGCGCGCCAAAGAGGGCCTGGCCCTCCTGAACGGAACCCAGATGATGAGCGCCATCGGGGCGCTCGTGGCCGCCGATGCCGAGCGTCTCGTTCGCACCGCGAGCGTGGCCGCGGCCCTGAGTTGCGAAGCGATGCTGGGCACGGATGTTGCCTACGCCGCCGCCTATCAGCTGGCGCGGCCGCACCCGGGGCAGATCGCCGTTGCCGCGGAATTGCGCTGGCTCCTGCGCGACTCGACCCTCATGACGAGCCACCACGCGTCGGCCCACAAGGTCCAGGACCCGTACTCGATCCGCTGCGTGCCCCAGGTCCACGGCGCCTGCCGCGACGCAATCGATTACCTGTGCGGAGTCCTGGACGTGGAACTGAACTCGGCTACGGACAACCCGCTCGTGTTTCCACAGGGCGGAGTGGCCGACGCCACGGCCGCGGCCACGGGCGGCGGGCTGGTGATCAGCGGCGGCAACTTCCACGGCGAGCCCATCGCTCTTGCCCTCGACTTCGCCAAGCTGGCCATCTCCGAGCTGGGTGCCATCTCCGAGCGTCGTATCGCGCTCATGGTCGATTCGCGGCTCAACGGCGGGCTGCCGCCCTTCCTCTCGACAGGCAGCGGCCTGGAGTCGGGAATGATGCTCCTCCAGTACACGGCCGCCGCGCTCGCGTCGGAGAACAAGGTCCTGTCCCACCCCGCCAGCGCCGACTCGATCCCGACCTCGGCGAATCAGGAAGACCACGTGTCAATGGGCTCGATCGCTGCCCGCCACGCCATGATCGTGCTCGCCAACGTCCAGCGCATCGTTGCCCTGGAGCTGCTGGTGGCGGCTCAGGCGCTCGACTTCAGGCTCGAGCGTGTCGCCGCCGAAGGGTCGACCGTTCGACCGGGCACCGGAGTCGAGGAAGCTCACCGCCGCATCCGGTCGGTCGTCACCCACCTGGACCACGATCGACTGCAGGGCAGTGACATCGAATCGGCAGCCCGATTGGTACGCGATGGGGCCTTCGTCGAACTGGTCGGCTAGGCCTCGCGCGGCCTTGGCCTAGGAAGGCAGCGCGGGCCGGTCGCGGCCGGAGCAGCGATCAATGGCGCGACGGACGCGTAACTGGTCCGTGGCGCCGGCTTGCTGCAGGGCCCAGAGCGCCGGCAGCAGCCGCGGGTCGGCCGATTCCGCCGCCGCGTCGACCTCGAGCAGGTGAACGAGTGGCGACTGCAGCGCCCGGATCAGATGCGGCACTGCCCGCGGATCGCGCCGGACCGCCAGCCCGAAGAGCGCCTCGGCCCGGGCTTCGTGGCAAACGTCTTCGGCCCGCGCCAGCAGAGCGGCACGGACGTCGGGGCCGTCGTCGTCGGTCAGGGTGCCCAGCCCAAACGTAGCCCAATCGCGGACTTCCGAGTCCGTGTCGCGCGAGAGCCGGATCAGGGCGACGCGCGCGTCCGGCGCCAAGGGTTGCGGGCTGATCGTGGCGACAGTGAAAGCGACTGCGAGCCGGACCGCCGGGTCCGGATCGTCCGCCAGCGGAAACACCCTGCCCAGGGTGCCCGGATCGCCGACGTGTCCCAGGGCGGCAACGATCGAGGCCCTGGCGGCAGAGGCTTTCTCATTTATTAGGGCGGCGAGCAAGGCGTCGAGCACCACCGCGCGGCAGTTGGGTTCAACGCCTACGAGCCTGCCAAGGATGTCCGCACCGAGGGTCCGCCCGCCGCCCAGCTGGTCCCGGAGGAGAGCGCAGCCAGCCTCGAGCACGTCATCTGGGCACTCTGAAAGTATGCCGTCGATCAGATCCCAGCGGCACTCTTCATCGTAGGTCCCTAGAGCGGCGTCGATGCGGATGTCGAGTTGCCGCATGCCTTACCTCACCAACGAACGCGGCCGTTCCCCTTGGCCGCAGGCTTTTCACTTCGACGGGACCCGCTCCAGCCTTTGCCCCGTCGGCCGGGCATCGCTAAGTGAAGTTACGCCCCGGCCGATTTGCCAGTAGCGCCGTCGCACGTGAGGGAACGCTGTTGCGCCCCGCGACTCGGGCCCCGCTCAGATGGGTTGGGCCGAAAGTCACAAGTGGTCCTATTTCGCCGGCGCGGGGTTCCTCGGGGTGCGGACCAAGGCCAGCAGCAGCACGACTGCGGCAGCCGCGCAGCCTGCCCCGAACCAGAAAGGTGCCGGCGGGGCGATCGCGCTCCACAGGATGCCGGCTATCACCGAGGCCGGCAGGATCATCACGCCCTGGACGGCGTTGAGGATGCCGAACGCGGTTGCGCGCAGTTCCGTGGGGGCCAGATCGGCCACCATCGCCTTGCCCACCCCTTCGCTCAATGCGTAGTACGTGCCGTAGGCTATCCAGAGGGGCACGACCCAGATCGCGGTGGTTACCACGGCGAAGCCGGCATAGCAGGCCGCATACACGAGCCAGGCCCCGGCGATGAGCCCACGCCGGCCGATCCGATCCGAAAGTGCGCCGGCCGGCCAGGCCACGATGGCGTTGGTGGCGTTGAAGGCGACGATGGTCAGCAGCAACGCCAGCAGCGTCAGCCCCAGGTTCTGCGAGCGCAGTGCCAGGAAGGCGTCGCTCGAATTGCCCAGAGTGAACAGGGCGTTGGCCAGCATGAAGAACCAGAACGTCCGCGGGAAACCGCGCCACTGGCTGCGCTCGCCCACGATCCGCCGCCGCAAGTCGGCGGCCCGCGCCGCGGCGGCCGTTACGGGGGCGGCCTTCGGCACGTCCCGCACGCCAACCACTATCGTGGCCACCGCCAACAATCCCGGCACGAGGGCCAGCAGAACCAGGATCCGGAATGAGTCGCTAGTGAGCTTGGTGGCGTCTCCCTCGGTGATCCAGATGACGACCGCGGCCACCAGCACGCCGGCGAATGCCCCGGTCGTGTCCATTGCGCGATGCAGGCCGTAGGCCACGCCCCGGTTCTCCGGAGCCGTGGAGTCGGCGATCAGGGCGTCACGGGGCGAGGTCCGGATGCCCTTGCCGAGCCGGTCGCCGACGCGGCCCAGCAGCACCACGGGCCATGCCACTGCCAACAGGTACAGCCCCTTGGCGGCGACCGAGGTGCCATAACCGATCCCAACCAGCAGCCGCCGGCGATTCATCCGGTCCGATAGCGCGCCGCTGACGAGCTTGAGAACCGACGCGGTGCTCTCGGCGACCCCTTCGATCAGCCCGATGACCGCGGCGGGAGCCAGCAGGACGTTGGCCAGATACAGCGGAATCAGGTAGACGAGCATCTCGCTCGAGATGTCAGTGAAGAGGCTGACAAAGCCGAGCGCGACGACATTGCGGGTGATGCCGCGGGTCAGCGCGCGCCGCCAGCGCGGGCCGGACTCGGGTGGCTCGGAAACCGGGGTCGAAGCTGCCATGTCGTCGTGGAGTCTAGAGCCGGCGAGGTTGTCGGGTGTGCGGCCCAGGCCTCGATCGCCCGCGTTGCCGTACAGTTGGTCGGTCATGGCACGCATCGAGATTGTCGACGTCAAGGACGAAGCCCGCTTCGAGATGATCCCGCTGTGCGCCGACCCCTCGTTCGACCACCGCACCTGCGACTACTGGGAAGACGCCGATCGAGGTTCGAAGGCGAGCCGACCCGGCTGGCTTCGCGCTTCGTCCGCCCCTTCGACCGGCTCAGCCGCCTCTTCGGCCGCTGGCCCGGCGCCCAATCCGTTCGCGTCTCCGCCCAGGACCGAGTCGAACCCGTTCCTGCCCACCTCGAAGTCGGCGCCCAACCCGTTTGCCTCAGCGCTAAGCGCCCCGGCCCGAAATCCGTTCCTCGAGGACCTGTCGGAGCCCCCGGACGACAATCCGTTCGCGCCGCAACCGGCCGCCCGCCCGACCATCGCCGCCGAAGCGCCGCGCAAGCTGCAGTTGCTCGGCCGCGGACTGGCCGTCTTCGGCACCTACGCCAAGCTTCTGCTGATCGACGGCGCGGCCGCCGGCTACTGCCAGTTCGGGCCTCTGTCGGCTTACCCGCGGGCCCTGCGCCTGCGGCAGTTGTATCCGCAGCTGCCCGACGCGCCGCTGCCGGCCGTCATCACATGCATCGCGACCACCGCCGAAGCCCGACGCGGCGGCCATGCACTGAAGCTCGTGGAAGGGGTCTGTTCGGATCTGGCCGGTCGTGGCTTCGCCGCGGTGGAGGCCTATCCGGAGGCA
>Ga0182011_10005167_pt1 | contig 10316 bp, 8 predicted proteins | sample 711E1DmetaG_FD_120481 | JGI IMG/M metagenome (GOLD analysis project Ga0182011, IMG submission 120481) | Permafrost microbial communities from Stordalen Mire, Sweden - 711E1D metaG | ecosystem: Environmental > Terrestrial > Soil > Wetlands > Permafrost | place: Sweden: Stordalen | collected...
TCCTCGAAAAACATCTCGTAAAAATCGCCGAGCCGGAACAGCAACAGCGCGTCCCTGGGCAGTTCGCCTTTGATGCGGCGATACTGCGTCATCATGGGAGTCAGTTGGGTTTCGGCGGCCATCAACAACGAAGCTAAACATGAACATCCGCCACGTCGAAGAATTTTTGCGCATTCCAAAAGACCATGCTCAATGTTGACAGCGCCGTCAGATTTTGTTCAATTCCCCGCCCGTGAAACAACCACCTTGCACCCGGTTGCTAATCTTACTCTATTTGTGGCTTCTTTTGGGAGCCGGTTTTGGAAATCTCGCCCGCGCCGCCGATAATACATCCGGCTTGGAAGGACGTGTGGCGAAGCTGGAACAGTCGGTTCAAACCAGCAATTCCGCCACGATCAATTCGGGAGACAACGCCTGGATGCTTGCCAGTTCGGCGCTGGTGCTGATGATGACGGCGCCGGGCCTGATTCTGTTTTACGGCGGTCTGGTGCGCAGCAAAAACGTTCTCTCCACCATGATGCACAGCCTGATCCTCATGGCGGTGGTGTCCACCTTGTGGCTGGTGTTCGGTTACAGCATGGCCTTTGCGGATGGCAATGCGTTCTTCGGCAATCCGTTCAAACATCTGTTTCTGCAAGGCGTCGGCGCGGCACCCGACCCGAATTACTCGGCCACCATCCCGAGCCAGACGTTCATGCTCTTTCAAATGATGTTTGCCATCATCACCCCGGCGTTGATCAGCGGTGCAGTCGCGGAACGCATCAAATTCAAGGCGTATCTCATCTTCATCGTGCTGTGGACGACGGTGGTTTATCTGCCGCTCTGCCACATGATGTGGGGCAATGGCGGGTTGTTCAACTGGGCGCTGGGTGGAAAAATTCCCGTGCTCGACTTTGCGGGTGGCACGGTGGTTCACATCAGTTCCGGCGTGTCGGCGCTCGTGTGCGCACTGGTGCTGGGCAGACGCGACGGTTACCCGCGCGAACCGATGATGCCGCACAACGTCGTGCTTTCGTTGATCGGCGCCGGCTTGTTATGGGTCGGCTGGTTCGGCTTCAACGCGGGCAGCGCCTTGAACGCGGGGGCGCTCGCCACCAGCGCGTTTGCCGCCACGCATTTCTCCGCCGCCGCCGCGGCGTTGAGCTGGACCTTCATGGAATGGCTGCTCAAGGGCAAACCCAGCGTGCTCGGCGCGGCGTCCGGCATGGTGGCGGGACTGGCAACCGTCACGCCGGCATCCGGTTTCGTGACCGTGCCATCGGCATTCTGCATCGGGCTGGTGGCGGGCGTGGTTTGTTACCTGGCGGTCACGAAACTCAAGGCGCGTTTCCACTACGACGATTCGCTTGATGTTTTCGGCGTGCATGCCGTGGGCAGCGCCACGGGGATGTTGATGTTGGGCTTTCTGGCCAGTCCCGTGATAAACACCGCGCTCGTGGGCACCTTCAAAGTCAATGGCGTGGCCATGACCATCACGGGCGGTGCGCACCAGTTTTTCAACCAGCTCCTTGCCGTCCTGTTCACCGCCACGCTCGCCGCGGGCGCCACCTGGATTTTGTTGAAGGTGGTTGACCGGCTTGTCGGTCTGCGTGTGGAACGGGAGGACGAGAGCATGGGTTTGGACCTCTCACAACATGGCGAAAGCGCCTACAACGAGTAATCGGGAGATGACGCATGAAAAAAATTGAAGCCATCATCAAGCCGTTCAAACTGAACGACGTCAAGGAAGCCCTCAACGACATCGGCATTCACGGCATGACGGTCATGGAAGCCAAGGGCTTTGGACGCCAGAAAGGCCACACCGAGATTTACCGCGGCAGCGAATACACCGTGGATTTTCTCCCCAAAATCAAAATCGAAACCGTCCTGCCCGATGCACAAGTGGAAGCCGCCGTGGAAGCCATCATCAAAGCCGCCAAAACCGGCAAGATTGGCGACGGCAAGGTTTTTGTATCCAACATTGAGGAAGCGTGGCGCATTCGCACCGAAGAGCGCGACGACAGCGCGGTCTAATCCATCACTGCCGCAAAGCGCAGGCCGCGCGTGCTGACGCGCAGTTGTGCAAAACCGAATTCCTCCATTACCGCCTCGTAAATCAGCACGCCGGTGAGAACCACGTCCGCGTGCAATTTCGGCAGGCCGGTGATTTCCTTACGCCCAGCCAGCGGCAAACTCCACAAATTCTTCCTGTGCGCCTTCACCTGTTCCAAGCCGAGTTGCGTGGCCTCAATCCGCGCACGATCATATCGGTCGAGCTTCGATTCAATCCGCGCCAGGATGCTGGTCGTGCCGCCCGTGCCGACAAGCAGGAGCTCCCTGGAATGGTTTTCGCGCCGTAGAGCAGGTTCAAGTTTCGGGCGGACCTCGCTTTTTAAAAAACTTTTAATCCAGCCGCGGCAGGCGGTGAATTCGGCGCGCGTCGGCGGGTCGCTGTGCGGAAATTGTTCGAGCAACCGCACCGTTCCCAGCGGAAAGCTGCAGGCAAAATGTTCGTGTTCGCCCCGACCGAGAATGAATTCCGTGCTGCCGCCGCCCACGTCGAGCAACAGCAGCGGCGTCTTTGCCAATGCCGGATCGGTGGTCACGCCCTGAAACACCAATCCCGCCTCACGCTCGCCGGAAATGATTTCCACTTTCAAACCGGACGCGCGTTCAATGGCCAAAGTGAGGTCTCCCGGATTCACGGCGTCGCGCGCGGCGCTGGTGGCGATGACGCGGATGGAGGCGGCTTTGTTTTCGCGCGCGGCTTTGGCGAATTCAGCGACGGCTTCGGCAGTGCGCGCGATGGCTTCAGGCTGGAGGAGGCGGGTTTCGTAAAAACCCTTGCCCAAGCGCGTCTGCCGGCTTTCCTCATGCACCGGCTGCACATCGCGCCCTGTGACATCGGCCACCAACAACTTGATGGAGTTGGTGCCAACATCAATGACAGCACGCCTTCGCCCCGGTGCCGGGGCTTCGGCGCTGCAAGCGCGGCGAACGTCCCGCTGGTTTTCCAAAGATGAGGTCATCCGATGCGAAACGAAATGCGTTGAATCAATTCCCGCCCGAAGCTGTGCTGCAAACGGTCGAGGATTTCCTTGCGGCGATAGCGGACGATTTCCGAGAGCCACACGCTGTTGTCCACGTTCACGAATAATGTGCCCTTGCGCAGGCCAACCGGTTGCGCATGCGCAACGATGTTCGGGTCGAGCAGCGAATTCCACACCTTGATAACCTCCACTTCGGCGCGGCGGTCGTCCATGTGCAAGTCCTTCGTCACCTGTGGTAGCACGTCGCCGACACAGCGCGCGTTCACAGCCCGCGCGGTTTCGAGCGGCGCGAGGTCCACGCCGCGCCATTGCGCGAGCACACGCCGGCGTGCGGAAATTTTTCCAGACCCCAGCGGTGGGATGTATTTGGGTGGCGGCATTAAAACAGTTTTAAGTTTTGAATTCTTGATTTTGAATTTGAACTAAAAATTCAAAATTCAAAACTAAAAACTCGCGCGGCCAATTTCCAGCTAGACAAATTATGCCGTTCGGCGCGTCATTTAAGGTGAAATGCGACGCGGACCCGATCTTAGACGGCTCTACGACGGACACAGCCAGTCGCTTTATGCCTTTCTCCTGAATCTGACCCGCGACGAAAACGACACGCGTGACCTGCTTCAGGACATTTTCATCAAACTCGCCCGCGACCCGAAATTACTGGCCGGCGTGCGGGACGAACGGGCGTTTCTCATCCGGCTGGCGCACAACGCCACGATTGATTTGATTCGCCGGCGCGGCACACGTGACAAAACACGCGAACAATTTACCGCTGAAGGCATTTCGCCATTTGCTCCGGATGCCAACCCGGACGAACAAACTTTTCGCGTCGCGCTGGCCGATGCTCTGGCCGAATTGCCGACGGAACAACGCGCTGTGGTGCATTTAAAACTCTGGGAGGGGTTGACCTTCGAAGAAATCGCCAACACCCTCGAAATTCCACAAAACACGGCCGCAAGTCGCTACCGCTATGGGTTAGACAAATTACGCGAGTGTCTGCGTCCACTTTATGACGAAATGAAAAAGGCAGAATGATGAATGAAGAAATGGAACGGTTTGAACGACGATTGCAACACCAGCCATTGCGGCAGGTTCCCATTGAATGGCGTGAGGAAATTTTGTCGGCGACAGGCAAGGTAGGGACAGCCCGCCGGGCTGTCCGCGGACGCCTCGGCGAGGCGTCCCTACCAAAATTCCGCGACTGGCTTTCAGCTCTTCTATGGCCCAATCCCCAGGCGTGGGCGGGTCTGGCGGCGGTCTGGATTTTGATTTTTGCCATGAATTTTTCGGCGCGCGACACATCGCCGATGGTTGCTGAAAAAAATTCACGACCATCGTCGGAAGCCGTTGTGGAACTGCGACAACAGCAGCGGCTGCTGGCGGAACTGATCGGTTCACGTGAAACTCAAGCGACCGGGCCGTCGAAAACATTTGACCGCCAGCCACGAAGCGAGCGGGGTTTTGAAATGATGACGACTTGAATCGTAGTTGGTGGGGCGAGAGTCTCTCGAGCCCCAGCTTAAATCAGGGCTCGACGGAGTCTCGCCCCACCGAAAAAATAAAAATGTTATGAATGAAGAACCCAAAAATATCCGGGAAAAATCACACAAAGGTCGGAGTGCAGTTTTCGTGCTCGCGTGCCTCGTCACCTTGATTGCGCTGTTTTATGCCGAGGAGGACTGGCGGGGCTGGCACGCGTGGCAAAAGTTCAAACACCAATGGGAGGCCAAAGGCGAAAAGTTTGATTTTGCCAGCGTCGTGCCACCGCCCGTGCCGGACGATCAAAATTTTGCACTGACGCCTATTGTCGCCAGTTCCTATCTCCGCGTAATGGACAAAAGCGGACATCAAATTCAACCGCCGAACGACAATGTCGTTGACCGGCTGAAAATGGCTGTTGTCCACAATGACGACGTGGTCAAAGACGGCGTTGGCAACTGGCAGAAATCAACCGTGAGCGACCTGAAAGTCTGGCAACAATACTACCGTGCAGTGGCGGCAAAGACCAACGAGTTCTCGGTGTCGGCGCAATTACAATCGCCCGCCGATGATGTGCTGCTGGCGTTGAGTAAATATGATCCGGCGATTGAAGAATTGAGGCAGGCCAGCGAGTTGCCGGCGTCGCGATTTCCGTTGGAGTATGACAAGGAAGATCCGACGGGAATTCTGTTGCCGCATTTGGCGGCGTTAAAACGATGCTCACAGGTATTGCAGTTGCGCGCGATTGCTGAACTGCAAAATGGTCAAAGCGACAAGGCGTTGGATGACGTGAAGCTCGTGTTGCGGCTAACGGAGGCGATCCACACCGAGCCGTTTTTGATTTCTCATTTGGTCCGCATTGCCATGTTACAAATCATGCTTCAGCCGGTTTGGGAAGGTTTAGCGGAACACCGGTGGTCGGAGGAACAACTCGTCGCACTGGACGCGAAACTGATGAAACTGGATTTCCTGGCGGATTACAAGTTGTCCATGCGCGGTGAATTTACACATCACGACGTTGCCATTGAAAATTGGCATCGGCATCCAGAACAGATATTCTTTTATTCCGGTGATAATGACAATGGTCGCGTTATGCCTTTCCCTGCGCGAATTGCCTGGCGATTGATTCCCAACGGTTGGTTTTATCAAAACCGACTTCGTTGCGCCCGCATGGTGGTGGAGTTTTATATCCCGCTGGCGGATACGAATCAGGAGGTCATTTCGCCAACAGCTACCCGGCATGCTGATGCAGTAGTCGAAGCTGACACCAAACATCGCAATCCTTATAACATGATTGAAATACTGTTGTTGCCCGCGCTAGGCAAAGCCACAGAAAGATTTGCCTACGGGCAGGAATCGGTGGATTTGGCGCGCGTGGCGATTGCACTGGAACGTTATCGACTCGCGCATGGTGAATATCCCCAATCACTCGATGTGCTGGTACCACAGTTTATCGCTGGATTACCACACGACATCATCAATGGCCAGCCGTTGAATTATCGCCGCACCGCCGATGACCGATTCGTTCTTTATTCCGTCGGCTGGAATGAGACGGATGACGATGGAGAAGTTGGTCTTAAAGAAAATGGCTCGGTTGACATTAATACGGGCGATTGGGTCTGGCGGTATCCGGCCAAATAACCGGAAGACGGAGGCCAGAAACCAGAAGGCGGAAAAATTCCGGCACCGACTTCTGACCTACGATCTCCGTTTTTACTTCGTGTCTTTGTGGTGAAATTCCCATCAATTTTCACCGGGCGCGACAAACTGCTCGCCATATCCGCATGCCAACGGCATATTGTGGGCGAATTATGTTAACTTTTCAGTTTAGAATCGGGGGTTTGGCCAGATGAACACAATTCCCTACCTCGATTTGCCCGCGCAAATCCGCGGCATCCGCAAAGACCTTGATGCCGCCGTTGCGCGCACGCTCGACAACTGCTCGTTCTGCCTCGGCCCGGACGTGACGCAGTTTGAAAAGGACTTCGCCAGGTATATCGGCGCGGAGCATTGTGTCGGTTTCAACAGCGGCACGTCGGCATTGCACGTGGCCATGCTGCTGCTGGGCGTCGGTCCCGGCGATGAGGTCATCACCACCCCGTTCACGTTCGTGGCCACGAGTTGGGCGATTTCCTATGTCGGCGCGAAACCGGTCTATGTGGACATTGACGACGCCACGTTCAATCTCGACCCGAAGCTCGTCGAACGCGCCATCACACCGCGCACCAAGGCTGTCATGCCGGTTCATCTTTATGGTCACCCGTTCGATCTCGAGCCCATGCTGGCAATTTGCAAAAAGCATAAATTGCCGCTGGTTGAGGATGCCGCGCAGGCGCACGGCGCGAAATACAAGGGCAAAACCGTCGGCGCGTTTGGTGAAATTTCCTGCTTCAGTTTTTATCCCGGCAAAAATCTCGGCGCCTGCGGCGAAGGCGGCGCGCTCCTGACAAACAATTCTGCATTCGCCGCACGCGCCCGGTCGTTGCGCGAACATGGCTCAACCGTCCGGTATTATCACGACGAGATTGGTTTCAATTATCGCATGGAAGGTTTTCAGGGCGCGGTGCTCGGGGTGAAGTTGAAGCATCTGGCAAAATGGACGGCGGAACGCCAGCGCGTGGCGAAGTGTTACACCGAACTGCTCGCCGGGACACCATTGCAACTGCCGCACGAAGCCGGGTATGCCCAAAGCGCATGGCATCTTTACGTCGTGCGCCATCCGCGACGCGACGAACTCAAAAAACATCTCGAAGCGAACGGCATCGGCTGCGCGCTGCATTACCCGGTGCCGTTGCATCTGCAAAAGTGCTATGCAAGTCTGGGCCACAAGCCCGGCGATTTCCCCGTCGCCGAAAAGGCCGCACGCGAGGTTTTGAGCCTGCCGATTTATCCCGAATTGACCGACGCGCAAATCCGGCGCGCGGCGGAGATCATCAAGGGATTTTTCAAAAGTTAGTCTGTCATACACATCATCCATGAAGACCCCAAAACCCAAAGATACCGCCGCCAGCCGTTGGCTCTCGTTCCGGCCAGAAATCAAAGTCCTCGATTGCACCATCCGCGACGGCGGCCTGATGAACAACCACCACTTCGACGACAAAATTGTGAAAACGGTCTATGACACCTGCGTCGCGGCGGGCATTGATTACATGGAACTCGGCTATAAGGCGTCGCGCAAAGGCATCAAGGTCGGCGAACACGGCTGCTGGAAATACTGTCAGGAAGAGGACTTGCGCCGCATCGTTGGCGACAACCCGACCGACCTCAAGCTGACGGTCATGGCGGACGCGGAACGTTGCGACTACCATGAAGACATCCTGCCGAAGAAGGATTCAGTCATCGACATGATTCGCGTGGCCACTTACATCAACCAGATTCCGACCACGCTGGACATGGTCAAGGACGCGCATGACAAAGGCTATGAGACCACCGTGAATCTCATGGCCGTCTCCGCCGTGCCGGAACACGAATTGGACGAGGGGCTGGAAATGCTCGCCGCGTCCGAGGCCAAGGCCATTTACGTTGTGGACAGCTTCGGCGCGCTTTACAGCGAGCGGGTGCATTACCTGGTGAAAAAATACCAGCACTACTGCAAGGCATCGGGCAAGGAAGTGGGCGTTCACATGCACAACAACATGCAGCTCGCTTACGCCAACACCATCGAAGGCATCATCGCGGGCGCGAATTTTCTCGACGCCACCATGGCCGGTCTGGGCCGCGGCGCGGGCAATTGTCCCATGGAATTGCTTCTCGCCTTTCTGCACAACCCGAAATATGAGCTGCGTCCCGTTCTCGGCTGCGTGCAGAATCACATCGAGCCGATGCGCGCCAAATTGTTGTGGGGCTACGACCTGCCCTACATGCTCACCGGCATGTTGAACCAGCATCCGCGCACCGCCATCAAGTTCAAGGAAGCCGAACTGAAAGGCGAAAAAGGCGACATTCTGAAGTTCCACGACACCGTCACGGATCAGGAATGAAACCCAGGCAGAAGAAAGAGCGATTAATGAAGAATGATGAAAATGAGGTTTAAGTTTTAAGGTTTAGTGAAGGTTGAAGAATGAAATTAATGTCGCGTCCACTCGAACTCTGTTCCTTTGTCTTTTTTCATAATTCATCATTCTGCCTTCATCCTTTTTTGCATCTTGGTGTCTTGGCGGTGAAAAGTTAAACTGTCTTCATGTCGCACGCGGATTTTGTTCATCTCCATTTGCACACCGAGTATTCGTTGCTCGATGGCGCCTGCCGTTTGGATCGGCTGATGGACAAGGCGCATGAGTTGAAATTTCCCGCGCTGGCCGTCACCGACCATGGCGTGCTTTACGGCGCAATTGATTTTTACAAGACCGCGCGCGAAAAAGGCATCAAACCCATCATCGGTTGCGAAGCGTATGTCGCGCCGGGCAGCCGGATGGAAAAGAAAGCCTCCAGCGGCGGGCGTGACGCCTATCATCATCTGCTGCTGCTGGCCAAGGACACGACCGGCTACAAAAATCTCATCCAGCTCACCACCGAGGCGCATCTCACCGGTTATTATTACAAGCCGCGCATCGACAAGGAACTGCTGGCCAAGCACAAGGAAGGCTTGATTGCCCTATCCGGTTGCCTGGCCAGCGAGATTCCCGAATTGATTCAAAAGAACCAACTGGACAAAGCGCGCGCGACCATTGACTGGTTCAAGCAGACGCTCGGCGCGGAGAATTTTTATCTCGAATTGCAAAATCACGGCATCGCCGAGCAGACCAAGGTCAACCGGTATTTGATTCAGTGGGCGAAGGAATTCGACCTCAAGCTCGTCGCAACCAACGACGTGCATTACATCAATAAAAGTGATTCTCACGCCCATGATTGTCTGATTTGCATCGGCACACAGACGCAGCTTGCCGAGACGAAACGGATGCGTTATGAGCCGGAGCAGTTTTATCTGCGGTCGGCGGAGGAAATGAAGGCGCGCTTCGCCGAAACGCCGGACGCAGTGAAAAACACGCTGGAAATCGCGGAGAAATGCAATTTGGAAATCGAGTTTGGCAAGCTGCACTATCCAGTCTTTCATCCACCGGAACATTTCACGCGTGAAGGTTATTTGCGTAAGCTGGTCGCGGAAGGATTGTTCCGCCGCTACACGATTCATGTAAAAGTCGAGGGGAAGGAATTTGTCGTTGAGGGAATTGACGATCCGCAGCGATTGCCGACGTTTTTAAACCACGCACCCCTCGCCCCGGCCCTCTCCCCGCCCGGCGGGGAGAAGGTGGCGAAGCCGGGTGAGAGGAATTTGCACCTGAAACCAGATGTCGCTACTGCCGTCAAAGCTGTGTTGGACCGGCTGAAACTAGAGCTTGCCGTCATCGAGAAGACCGGGTTCATCAGCTATTTCCTCATCGTCGGCGATTTCATCCGCTATGGGCACGAGCACGGCATCGCCTGTGTGGCGCGCGGTTCCGCCGCCGGTTCGATTGTCACTTATCTGCTGGAAATTTCGAACGTGGATCCCATCCGCTACGGCCTGTTGTTCGAGCGGTTTCTCAATCCGGAGCGCATCAGTCCGCCGGATATTGACATTGATTTCGCCGACGACAGCCGCGCCGACGTCATCGAATACGTCCGTGAGAAATACGGCCGCGATTCCGTGGCGCAAATCATCACCTTCGGCACGATGGGCGCGAAATCCGTCGTGCGCGACGTGGGCCGCGTGATGGGCTTGAGTTACGGCGAATGCGACCGGCTGGCGAAAATGATTCCGTTCGATCTGAAAATGGATTTGACGAAGGCGCTCAAGCAATCGCCGGAATTCAAGGAGGCCTACGAAACCGA
>Ga0182011_10005171_pt1 | contig 10311 bp, 9 predicted proteins | sample 711E1DmetaG_FD_120481 | JGI IMG/M metagenome (GOLD analysis project Ga0182011, IMG submission 120481) | Permafrost microbial communities from Stordalen Mire, Sweden - 711E1D metaG | ecosystem: Environmental > Terrestrial > Soil > Wetlands > Permafrost | place: Sweden: Stordalen | collected...
CAGAGTCTGTTGGCCTCCGACCGGCTCCGGGTTTCGTCCCTCGTCGAGGCGTGCCGCTGGAAGGAGCTCGACGAAGCGGCGCTCCTCGCCGACCCGGACCTGGCACGCTTTGACCCGGGACTCGAGTCGGTGACGAACCTGAACGATCCGCACGAGTACCAAGCGGCAACAGTCCGCCCCCTTCCTGAGGTTCACGTCCAATGGCTCGGCGAAGGGGCCCGTTCAGGGCTTGCGGCCCGGTCCGGCACCACGGTCCATGCCGGTCTTCCCGAGCGGGTGACGATCCGGGCGGCGACGCTCGGAGCCGCCGCCGAGGCGGTCGACATGGTGCTCGGCTCCAATGTCGTCGCGGCGTTGAACGGAGGCCCCGTACGCCAAGACCCCGAGGAACCCCTCGCCGAAGGAGACGTGGTCTTCCTCGCCAGGGCGGCGACGGGCCCATGACTGCAGTCGCAGAAGCGCTCGAGGTCTGGTACGTGGCGTGCGCGAACGCCTCGTGCCCAGAGCGAGTTGAACCGCTGCTGCTTCCTCTCTCCCAAGCCGTCGGCCGGGTCACGGCTCAAACGGTTTGGGCGCTCCGGTCGTCGCCCCCCTTCGACGCCTCCGCCATGGATGGCATCGCCCTCCGGGCATCGGACACGACCGGCGCCAGCGACGCCGCGCCACTTCTGATTCCCGCGGGCGCTTACGAGGTGATCGACACCGGCGATCTCCTCCCAGACGCCTTTGACGCCGTGGTCATGCGCGAGCACGTCAGATTCGCGGATGGAGGGGCTGAGCTCCGGGCCGAGGTCGCGCCCTACCAGAACGTGCGGTCGATCGGCGAGGACATCGTCGCCAATGGGCTTCTCCTCTTCGAGGGTCACCGACTACGCGCCGTCGACGTCGCCGCCTGCGGTGCCGCAGGCGTGACCGAGGTGCTCGTCCGGCGCAAACCGATCGTGGCGGTGCTGCCGACCGGCGACGAGATACGGCCGATCGGCTCCGACATCATCCGAGGCCAGTTCTACGACACGAACTCGCTCATGCTGGCCGCGCTTGCTAGGGAGATCGGATGCGAGGCAGTCGTGCTCCCGATCGAGCCGGACGACCCAGACGGCATCGGCCGCGCGGCGCTGAAGGCAGCGGCCACGTGCGACCTGTTGATCATCATCGCGGGCGCAAGCGCTGGTCGCGACGACTACACGGTGGAGGTGATCAAGCATCTGGGTGTTCTTGCCGTGCACGGCGTGGCGGTCCGGCCCGGGCACCCGGTCGTGCTCGGAGCGATCGACTCCACGCCGGTGGTGGGAGCGCCCGGCTATCCGGTATCGGCAGCGCTCAGCTTCGAGATGTTCGCCGCGCCTCTGATCGCGCGTCTCGAAGGCACTCTGGAGACTGCGCGGCCGATCGTCCGTGCACGACTCGCTCGCAAGATCGCTTCACCGGTGGATCTGGACGAGTGGGTGCGAGTCCGTCTCGGCCGGGTCGGCGGCCGACTCGTGGCAACGGCGCTCCCTCGTGGCGCGGGCGTGCTGACCTCGCTCGTGCGAGCCGACGCGCTACTGCTGATCCCAGCCGGTGCGGAGGGCCACGACGCAGATGCTGAAGTGGAGGTCCGGCTCCTCAGAGAGCTGGGGGAGCTCGAGAACACCATCGTGATGACCGGCTCGGACGACGTCGCGCTCGACCTGGCGGCATCCGCCCTGCGCAGCGGAAACGCGCGGCTGACCCTTTCGGTGTCGCACGTCGGCTCGCTCGGTGGTCTTGCAGCGCTCCGGGACCGGCTCTGCCATCTCGCCGGATCATGCCTGCTCGACCCCGAGACGGACGGGTACACGCTTTCCTACATCGACCAGGTGCTCCCCGGGCGCGACATCGCCGTTGTGCGGCTCGCCGTTCGGGAACAAGGCCTCATCGTCGCGCCCGGCAACCCGCTCGGCCTGAGCGGCATCGAGGACCTGGCGCGCGGCGCGCTCCGGTACGTGAACCGCCAGCCGGGCTCGGGCACGCGCGCGCTGGTCGACTACGAGCTCGCTCGCTCGGGCATCGCACCCACGTCGATCATCGGCTACGACCGGGAAGAGCACACCCATCTGGCGGTAGCCGCTTCGGTTGCCTCGGGGCGCTGCGACTGCGGCCTCGGCCTGCTCGCAGCCGCTGGCGCGTTTGGGCTCGACTTCGTCCCGCTGAGACGCGAGCCGTTCGATCTCGTGCTGAACGCGGCCTCGCTCGAGGACCCACTGCTCGGCCCGTTCTGGGACCTCCTGTCCTCGAGCAACTTCCAGGCTTCGGTGCGTGCGCTCGGTGGCTACGACACCTCCGAGACGGGCAGGCGGATTCTCTGATGGCTGTGCTGTCACCTCCCGGCGCCCAGCCCCGGATCACCCCGGCCGGGGGCTCATTTCCGGCGAGCGAGCGAGGCGGGCACCAAAGGAGGCGAGACGTAGCCGGCTAGCTGCCCGCCGTTGTCGGTAATGTCGGACTTGTACTGGTCGTTGCCCGCCTCTACGACGCTGAACCCGGTCCGTTCGCCGTCGCCGTTCACGACGTCCGGGCCCCTCGCTCCTGGTGAGTAGCTGATGACGACTGCTACGTGCTGAGCCTGCAAAGTCTGCAGGTCGAGCCCGTAGACAGCGACGTCCCCAGGCTGGGGCGCGTAGTCGGAGCCGACCGGGTGCCAGGTGTGGTGCGCGGCTCCCCACAGGTAAAAGCTCGCCGACGCCGCGTTCAGGTCGTCCGGGCCCAGGCCGTAGACGAACCGCACACCGGCCCGTTGCCAGACCCAAGCGGCAAAGTCAGCGCACCATTGCTCGTCGCGGTTCGAGTTGGGGCAGTCGATCGTCCCGGCATGCCAGTAGGCGCTGAAACGGTTGCAGTAGGTATCGGGAGGATCGGTCCTGTAGCCGAGCTGGCTCGTGGCGAGCGCTACGATCCGGGCGCGTTGCGGGGTCAGCTTCGGCCCGGGGTTACCACCGAACAGGACCGTCGCGGCCACGACCAAGATGATCGCGACCAGTGCCAGAGCGAGGCGCCTCCTCCGGATCGCAGCTCTGCGAGCCCGGCGCCTGGCGGCTTTGGCGACGCGATCGCTCCGTCGCCTGGGCGAGCTCCTCGCCGGGGGCAGATCGGGCCGGGCGCTCGGGGCCGATGGCCAGGGCAGGTCGGAGGTGGCCGGCACGCCTCAAGCCTGGCGCGCCGGACCTCTCCAGGGGTGTCACCTTTGTGGCGGGCCCCCGGGAGCGTCCCAAGGAGGGAACGACACCTGCGGTCTGAAGACCTGCCAGCGTGGCCGGCTTTCACCCTCGAGTCCGGCTCTTGAACACGGGCTTACACCCGAGGACCCGATAGACACGCTACGACTGTGGCGACCCGAGCGAAAGGGCTTTGTCCGAGAATGTCCAAACCGTCGGACCTCGGCAAGACGGGTTGGAGGATGCGTCAGAACCAGTGAAGGTACGGATGGCCGAAACGCCAGATGATGACCTCGACCTTGCCGACGATGTACGAGGCGGGCAAGGTTCCCCACGCTCGGCTGTCGAGAGAGTCGCCACGGCAATCACCCATCATGAAATAGTGGTCAGGAGCGATCCTGGTCGTCGCGATGTTCTCGGCGGCCTCCGCGCACGATCCGGTCAGTGCCGGTAGCCACGGCTCGGCGAGAGGTCTCCCGTCGATGAGCACCGTGCCACGCATTGAGGAGATCGTCTCTCCGGGCAGCCCGATGACCCGCTTGACCAGATCGGCGTCCGCGGTGTCGGTGTCGGCAGGCGGACGACGGAACACGACGATGTCGCCCCGATGAATCGTGTAGCCGATCTTCACGACGACTATCCGGTCTCCGATCTGCAGCGTCGGCAGCATCGAGCCGGTGGGCACGTAGAACGACTGCACCACGAAGGCCCGTAGCCCTCCCGCGACGAGCACCGCGATCACAACGACAGCCACCCATTCGAGCACCTGACGTCGCCAAGCCCGCTTCTTCACCAGCACCGTGGTGGTCGGTGGCGGCGCAGGCGCGCGCGACTCGTTCGAATCGATCACAGTCTGCGCAGCTTAAGCCGACAGAACCATCGAGTCTCCGGCAGCTCGTCGGTCTTGCTTCGCGCGCTCGTCCTCCGCCGGCCCGCTACCGGGTGACTCCCCGACCGAGTAGCCGGCCTGCACGGACCACGGCGGCGACAAGGTCGACGCCGGGACGGTAGGCGAGATGCGCGGCGCTCGGCGCGTCCAGCACGACGAGGTCGCCGCGAAACCCGGGCGCGAGAGCGCCGAGGTCGTCACGCCGAAGAGCGCGTGCACCTCCGGCAGTGGCGGCAAGCAACGCCTCGTCGGGCGTCATGTGCATTTCTCGCACGGAAAGGGCGATGACGAACGGCATGCTCGTCGTGTAGCTCGTTCCCGGATTGCAATCGGTCGCGAGTGCGACCGCGGCACCGGAATCGAGCAAACGGCGTGCATCCGGGTACGGCGAACGCGTGGAGAACTCGGCCCCGGGAAGAAGGGTCGCCACCGTGTCAGATCCGGCCAGCGCATCGACGTCCGCCCCGTCGAGATGAGTGCAGTGGTCCGCGGAAGCAGCGCCCATCTCGACGGCGAGCTGGACGCCCGGACCGTGAGACAGCTGGTTCGCGTGCACCCGAAGGCCGAGCCCGTGGGCACGCCCCGCTTGCAGTATCTCCCGGGCCGCGTCAGGGCCGAAGGCACCGTTTTCGCAGAACACGTCGCACCACTGGGCTTTCGGCGCACAGGCTTCGAGCATCGGGCCGGTTACGAGTGCGACGTACTCCTGCTCCCTCCCGCGGAACTCAGGTGCCACGACGTGCGCGCCAAGATAGGTGACCTCCTCGGCGATCGTCCCGGCAACCTCGAGGCATCGCGACTCGTCCGAGACTGTCAGGCCATAGCCCGACTTCGTCTCGAGCGTCGTCGTGCCCTGAGCCTCGGCCTCTCGCTTGAGCCTGGCGGCCATCTCCATGAGCACGCTCGAAGGAGCAGAGCGCGTGGCTGCGACTGTGGCCGATATCCCTCCGGCGTCGTAGCGCTTTCCCGCCATTCTCGCCGTGAACTCCTCGACACGGTCGCCGGCGAAGACGAGATGCGTGTGCGAGTCCACGAATCCGGGAACCACGCATCGCCCGGCCGCGTCGAGCACTTCGTCGGCCGCCGGCGAGGTCCTGGCTCCTCCTATCCAAGCCACAGTGCCGTTCTCGACGACAAGATCGACGTCGCGCATCACCCCGAGTGATCCTGATCCGAGCTCGGGGCAATTGGTCACCAGCAGCCCGATATCACGAACGAGCAGCGACCCGACAGGAGGCCTCACGGCACTGCCTCGAGGTCGCGACGGCTCGCGAGCGTCTTGCTCATCGTCCGGGCGAGCTCCCCAACAGCCTCAAGAGCGCATCGTGGATGCGCCCGTTGGTCGCGAGCCCGGAGCCGCCTTCGAACCCCGGCGCACCGCACCAGTCCGTGAAACACCCGCCTGCCTCCGAGATGATCACGGGCATCGGAGCGACGTCGTACGGCTTGGCCCACACATCGACCATCGCGTCCAGCCTCCCGGTCGCCACGAGGCCGTAACCGTACCCGTCACCCCACGTGCGAAGTTCGATGCCGGCTCGTCTCACCCCGAGCAGCACGGTCTCGTCCCACTCGCCGAAGCTGCTCGTAGTGAGGTAGCTCCCCGCCAGCTCACCGCGCTCGCTCACCCGAGCGGTCACGCCGTTGCAGTAACAGCCCAGCCCTCTCGCCGCATAGATCGTCTCGCCGAGAGCGGGCACGTTGATCACGCCGACGGCGATGCCATGCTCGTCCTCTAGGGCGAGCAGGTTCGAGAACAGACCTACGCCGTGGGTGAAAGCCAGAGTCCCGTCGATCGGATCGACTATCCACCGGTGGCCGGTCTCACTGGGCTTCTCGTCCTCTTCTTCGCCGAGGATCCCGTCGCCGGGGTGTCGCAGCTCGAGCTCCTCGCGGATGAGCCGCTCAGCTTGCCGATCAGCCTGGGTCACAGGCGAGCCGTCACTCTTCTGCTCGACGCTGAGCCCGGCCGATCGGAAGTAGCCCAGCGTGAGCTCGCCCGCCTGGCGGGCCAGCTCAACGGCCTCCTTAAGGAGGTGGGCGAGGGGGTCGGTTGTCACCTGAGGCAGATTCTCGAATTCGTCCATTCAGGGATCCCTCCTTCGAGCCGACCGTAGGGCTCCCGGGCCGGCGTCGCAAGAAGCGCTCAAGGCCCGACCGGGAGGGTCGATACTCCGAAGATGGACCGGACTCGTCAATCGCGTTCTCATTTCCACATTGGACAGGTTGCCGCCATTGCGTGCCTCCCGTTGATCCTTGCAGGCGCTCCGGTTGTGGCCGTCAAGTCCGGAGCGCCAGCAGTGCCGCGGACGACGCCGCCGAAGGGCCCACCTGTGCCCGGCGCACCGAACTGCCAGATGTTCCCTGCAGACAACGTCTGGAACACCGACATCTCCAAGCTTCCGGTCAACAAGCGCAGCGCTACCTGGATCGCGAACATGGACGCCTCCACCACCAACCTCCATCCCGACTTCGGCCCCGACGAAGGCGGGTATCCGTACGGGATCCCGTGGACGGTCATCAACCCCAAGACTCAGGCCTTCATCCACTTGCGCTTCGAGTACGCGGACGAGAGCGACCGGGGCCCTTACCCGTTCGGTCCGAAAACTCCCATCGAAGGCGGCCTGAACGCCTCGGGAGACCGGCACGCCCTCATGGTCGACCCGGCGACGTGCGTCCTGTACGAGCTTTATGACGCGCACTACGTCTCGAGGACCGCTTCGACTGCCGGCTCGGGCGCCATCTGGAACCTGAGCTCGGACGCCCTTCGCCCGTCGAGTTGGACCTCGGCCGACGCGGCGGGCCTCCCGATCCTGCCGGGCCTGCTTTTGTACCAGGAGGTGCTCTCAGGCAAGGTCGGCCACGCGATCCGCTTCACCGCCGAGTGCACCGATGATGCCTTCATCTGGCCGGCACGTCACGAGGCCGGGTCCTGCGGTGGCGATTATCCGCCGATGGGAGCACGGTTCCGGCTGAGCGCCAGCTTCAGCGCCTCTGAGATCTGCAAGGCCGGGACACCGTACTGCGCTCAGCTGGCTGTGATCATCACCGCTATGCAGCACTACGGCCTGATGCTCGCCGACAACGGCAGCAACTGGTACTTCCAGGGAAGTGCTCTGCCGCAGTGGCCGATCACCCTTGTCGACATGATGAAGCAGATCCCGGCAAGAGACTTCGTGGCAGTCGACGAGTCGTGCCTCGAGGTCAGCGCCAATTCCGGGAAAGCCTCGGCCTCTCACTGCCCGAAAGGCTGACTGCGGCTCCGCTCGACGCCCGGCGCGGCCGAGCGGCCGGCGCGGCCGAGCCGGAGCTAGCGGCGTGTGGCGGCCCGTTCGCGGCGCACGGCCGCAAAGCGATGGAGGACGAAGACGGCGACGGCGACAACGGCGGCGGCTACGAGCACGTAGCCCGCGGCACTGAAGCCCTTGGTGATCTTGTTCCACTCTCCGCCGAGCTCGTAGCCGACGAGGGCGATCGCCGTGCACCAGATGGCACTTCCGGAGAACGTGGCTAGGCCGAAACGCACGAGGCTCATCTCCGCGATCCCGGCGGGAATCGATATGAAAGTGCGGACCACCGGCAAGATGCGGCCGAAGAACACCGCCGGTTCACCTCGTCTGCGAAACCAACGCTCGGTTCTGTCCAGGTCGGATTTCGTGAGCAGGACGTAACGACCGAGCTTCTCCACGAGGGGGCGGCCGCCGAAGCGGCCGATCGACCAGCCCACGAACGAGCCGAGGAGCTCTCCGAACACGGCGAGAACGATCACAACCGCGATGTCGAGCCTGCCGGTCGAGGCCAGGTACCCGGCGTAGCCGAGCGTCACCTCGGAGGGGATCGGCACACACGCCGCTTCGGCGAAGGTCAGCAGGACGAGCGCGAGATAGCCCCAGGACGAGAGAAGGTGTTGCACAGCGCAATCTTTCCAGCTTGCGCACGGCCCTGGGCGCCATCGGCATCACGAAGCCGGCCACCAGCCTGCTCGGACAGCTCCGCCCACTAGCCTGGCCGTGCAGTGCCGCCCGCTCGAGCCACGACCCCGGATGGCGTCGTACTGGCCCTGTACGACCTCGGGGGTCAAGGGCGGCCCGCCCTCCTCGCCCATGCGACAGGTTTCCACGGCCGAGTGCTCAGCCCGCTGGCACGCAGTCTTGGGCTCCGTTTCCACTGTCTGGCACTCGATCTCCGTGGGCACGGCGAGTCCGGCGTGGCGGCGGACCTGGACTTCGACTGGGTCGGTTTTGGGACTGACATCCTGACGGCCGTCGACGCGTTCGGGCTCGATGGAGCTGTGGGAATCGGCCACTCCTGCGGGGGCGCAGCGCTGTTGCTCGCCGAGGAGGCACGGCCCGGCACCTTCTCGGCCCTCTACTGTTTCGAGCCAGTCGTGCTCCCCTTCGACGATTCGCCGACGCCAAACCCCTCCGACCCGCTCGCGCGGGGGGCCCGGCAACGGCGGGAGATCTTTGCCTCCCGCCAGGACGCCTATGCCAACTACGCGTCGAAGCCACCGCTCAACGTCCTCGACCCTGAAGCTCTCGCCGCCTATGTCGAGTTCGGCTTCGAAGACCTGCCCGACGGCACGGTCCGGCTCCGGTGCAGGGGCGAGAACGAGGCGCTGATATACGAGGGCGGCTTCCGTCATCCGGCCTTCTCCCGGCTCGCAACTGTCAACTGCCCGGTGGTGCTCGCCTGCGGTGCCGAGAGCTACAGCTTCGGCCCCGCCGCCCTCGAGCTGCTATGGAGCGCCTCGCGGAGGGCCACCTCGAGGTTCTCCTGGGACTCGGGCATTTCGGACCGCTCGAGCAGCCGTCCGTTGTCGCCGACTCGGTGATCCGGGCTCTTGACCCACCCCCGGCGTAGCCTGGCGTCAATGGCTTCCCCGGTCACCGACCTACCCCTTCCGAGCACCCTGTCTCCTTCGAAGATCACGGCCTTTACGAATTGCCCGCTCGCGTTCCGGTTCTCGGTCGTCGAACACCTGCCGGAGCCGCCTTCGCCGCCGGCCTTGAAAGGCACGCTTGTCCACCGGGCGCTCGAGCTGCTGTTCACCGAGTGTCCACCCGGCTCGAGGAGCAGGGATGCGGCCCAGAAAGCCCTGGATGCCGCCTGGCGGGAGCTGCAGGACGGCGACGAGCTCGATGGGCTCAGGCTCGATGAGGCTGAGACAATCGCCTTCCTCGTCGACGCGCGTGTGCTGGTGGACCGCTACCTGGAACTAGAGGACCCGGACGGTGTCCGCGCGATCGGGCTCGAGCTGAACCTGAGCACCGAGATCGACGGCATCACCGTGCGCGGCATAATCGACCGCCTCGACGAGCTGGACGACGGCAGCCTCGCTGTCGTCGACTACAAGACCGGCCGCGCCCCGCGCACCGAGCAGTCCAAGTCGCGTCTCAGCGGGGTCCAGATGTACGCCCTCATGTGCGAAGCCGAGCTGGGGAGACGGCCGTCGGTCGTGCGCCTTCTCTACCTGCGGGACCGGATCGTCATCTCCGCGGCGCCGACGGATCAGGCGATGCGTGGCACCCGCCAGCGAGCTCTCGGCGTGTGGTCCGCGATCGAACGGGCATGCAAGGAGGACGATTTCCGGCCCAACCCGTCGAGCCTGTGCCGCTTCTGCGCCTTCCAGGCGTACTGTCCCTCCTTCGGGGGCGACCCATCGCTGGCCGCGCCGGCATTGGGCACCGCGACCGCGGTCGCGTCATCAGTGTCCGACGCTTCGGCGTTGGAAGCCGCTGGCGTCTGACCGAGGAGCTCGTCCGCTTGATTCGTCCGTTGGTAAAAGCGCTCGACGCTCGAGTCGAAGAGGTCTTCGCCCCGTTACGCGGCAACCGGATCGCGGACCGTCTCTTCTACACCGCCACAGCACTCGGCGACTTCGGGCTGCTCTGGCTGGTGCTCGGTCTTGTGCGGGTCCTTCGCGGCTGTCCTGGCGACACCCGTGCAGGACTGCGCGCGATCATCGCGACCGGAATCGAATCCGTTGTCGTCAATATCGGTGTGAAGTCCCTGTTCAAAAGGCGGCGTCCCAGGCCCATGGAGGCTCACCCGCTGCCGTTTCGCCAGCCGATCACATCGAGCTTCCCGAGCGGGCACGCCACTGCCGCGTTCTGCGCCGCGACGCTGCTCGCCGAAGAAGAGGAGCGGGCGCCTGTCTACTACGCGCTCGCGACAGTGGTCGCACTCAGCCGGGTCCACACGAAGATCCACCATGCCTCCGACGTCGTCGGCGGCATCGCAATCGGC
>Ga0182011_10005174_pt1 | contig 10306 bp, 3 predicted proteins | sample 711E1DmetaG_FD_120481 | JGI IMG/M metagenome (GOLD analysis project Ga0182011, IMG submission 120481) | Permafrost microbial communities from Stordalen Mire, Sweden - 711E1D metaG | ecosystem: Environmental > Terrestrial > Soil > Wetlands > Permafrost | place: Sweden: Stordalen | collected...
AAACTTACCCGTGCAAAATTTGAACAACTCATCGATAAATTGATGCAGTCGACCATACCACCATGTGAACAGGCATTGAAGGATTCCGGTCTTAAGGCCGCTGAAATCGACGAAGTGATCCTGGTAGGAGGTTCTACGCGTATCCCGGCAGTTCAAAAACTGGTCAGGGAATTCTTTGGTAAGGAACCCTCTAAAGGAGTCAACCCGGATGAAGTGGTTGCAGTAGGTGCAGCCATCCAGGGTGGAGTGCTGACAGGGGAAGTAAAGGATGTCCTCCTGCTCGATGTCACCCCGCTTTCATTGGGAATTGAAACTCTTGGAGGTGTCATGACACGCCTGATCGAGGCAAATACAACCATTCCGACAAAAAAATCAGAAGTATTCTCAACAGCCGCCGACAGCCAGACTTCCGTTGAAATTCATGTTCTCCAGGGAGAACGGCCAATGGCTGCCCAGAATAAAAGTATCGGACGGTTCCACCTGGACGGGATACCACCCGCCCCCAGGGGAATTCCTCAGATCGAAGTGACTTTTGATATTGATGCCAACGGGATCCTCAATGTTGCCGCAAAAGATAAAGCTACCTCGAAAACACAACAGATCCGGATCGAAGCTTCTTCAGGACTGTCGGATTCGGATATTAAAAGAATGAAGGAAGAAGCCCAGCTGAATGCAGATGCAGATAAAAAATTAAAGGAAGAGATTGAAAAATTGAACGCAGCGGATTCCCTGATCTTCCAGACCGAAAAACAACTTAAAGAATTTGGCGACAAGATCCCCGCCGATAAAAAGGATGGCATCCTGCATGCAGTTGAAGAATTAAAAACCGCCCATAAGAACAAGGACCTTCCCGGTATTGAAAAGGCAATGGCCAACCTGAACACCGTGTGGCAAAGCGCCAGCGAAGAAATGTACAAAAACGTGAAGCAGGAACCCCAGGGAGAATCCGGCCCGGGCCCCCAGCCAGGATCGGAACAAAAACAACCCTCGGGCAGCGATGAAGTGACGGATGTTGATTTTGAAGAGGTGAAGGACAAATAATCCCGTCCCTTCAACTCAAAAAGTTATTCACAAACGTATTACCTTTTTAAAAAAATCCGATAAAGACGGTAAAATGTCATCACCGTTTTGTTTAATCTTAAAATTATTATCGGATGAAAAAGGGTTTATTACTTTGTTCTCTTCTTTCCCTTTTGGCCTTTGGGCCGGCTGCAAAATGCCAGGGACTGGAAAACTTCAACAATTATCCTGAAACTTCAAATGCCTATCACAGCGGGACTTTTACGGGACAGGACGGCTCCACATGGACGTACACCCAATGCCGTGGAGACTCTGTAATCAATGCTCCCACGCCAACTTTGGGCAAAAACAGGACTCCTCCGGCTGAGGTCAGCTCCGGTACACTTCATGGAGGTTGCGGAATACTCAGCTTTCAATACAAGCAGGTCTTTTCTTCCAATGTGGCACTGGATGTTTATGTTAACGGCGTTCTGCTGACCACGGTCACTTCTTCCAACGAAGCGGGCATCGTTAAAAATTCAGGAACTATTGATGTTGACCTTAGCGGCGATTTCGTTCTTGATTTCAAACAAAGTTCATCCGCTGCCGGTCAATGTGCTGTCGATAATATTCAATGGACAGATCATTCAGTTCTCCCGGAACCCACTTATTATCCTGAGAATTTCAGCGCAACCCCCAGTAATTCAAAGATTACTCTCTCCTGGACGGATGCAAGCGGTGGCCAGGCTCCCGGTGCCTACCTGATCCTGGGAAGCAGCTCCGACGATATCGTTTCCCCGGTCGATGGCACCGTATTGCCTGATGATACGGTCCTTTCGGATGGCAGCGCCGCACTGAATGTTATACAGGGGGTGGGGACCTGCACTTTCAATGGACTTCCGGGGAATACCCGTTATTATTTTAAGATCTTTCCCTATACCAATTCCGGTGCCTTTATCGATTACAAAACTGACGGTTCGCCCCCGGCAGCCGATACCACGACACCGTTTCCGGCCTTCATCGTTCCCAGGGACCTTAATTTATATTCGTTATATCCAAACCCTTCAATGGGCCAGGTAAAGCTGAAATGTAATGGAAAAGGGACTAAGCTGATTGAAATGATGGATGTGGTTGGCAACAAGGTTTTTCATGGGACGGTAAACGGGTTCTCCATGATGCTCGATCTTTCTTCCCTGCGAAAGGGGATCTATTATTTCCGGTTAACGGACGAAGAAAGTTTGGAGACTTCCGTAAGGAAACTAATTCTCCAATAACGGAAAAACATTACTTTTGTGTAAGGAAAAATAGTTCAGATGCACAAACGTCTTATTCTCAGCCTTTTTGTCCTCCTCCTTTGCTTCCCCGTGAACCGGCTCCTAAGCCAGGGCACTCAAACCAAGACCGGTAATGACAAACCCCTCCGTATCGAAATCCCTGTTCATTCAACGGATGAGACTTACCGACTCGTCCCGGTTGAATCAAATGGCCTGATCCTTTTTTTCAAGAGTGTTGAAACGGTGAATGATACCATGACGAAATGGTATTTCGCCCTTTATGATAAGGATCTGAAATCAAAGTGGATCAAAAGCTTACCGGTACGAACCGGACTCGAAGTAAGGGATTATCGTGTTGTAAACGATACACTTACATTGTTATTTCTGAATACTGCGAAAGAAAAGGGGATCCTTTTCAAGGAGAATATTATAAAGGTAGACTGTATTTCCGGGATGAGTACGATTTACAGGTTGACTTCCCCTGAGAATGCAGTCCCGGTGAGATTTGAAATACTCAGGGATCTTGCTTATTTAGGATACAATGTTAAAAACGAAACGGCTCATCTCCAGGTAATTGATTTGAAATATGGCAAAGCAGCAGACTACCCCTTATCAGCGCCCGGTTCCTCTTCATTGATTACAGGCTTTATTCTCGACAGCATTAACGGGAATGTCTATACCACCATTCATAAGCAGATCTCCAAGGGTCATTATACCTACTACCTTCAAAAGATAGAACAACCGGGTACCATGCTGTCAGAGACCGAAATAAGCACGATTTCTCCGGATTATGAAATTCTTGATCCGCAATTGGTTCTCTTAAAACCCGACGAGATCCTGGTGCTTGCAACATTTGGAACTCCTCCCCGGAAGGGCCAGGTCAGGAACGGGGTAACCACAGGATCCACAGGATTTTTCTCCTGCAGGATCAGGAATGGCGTACAGACAGATATCCATTTTAAACCTTTCGTTGAATTGTCTAATATACAGAATATTATCGACGAAAAAGAGTTGCTCCTTCTCCGGAAAAAATCATTAAAGAACAACAAATCCAATACATCCTACACACCGGAATGGGACCTGCTGCCTCATCCCATAACCAACCATAACGGGCAATTCATTATGCTGGGCGAAAGCTATGTCCCCGAATATCATTCGGAAAATTTAACGGAGTTTGATTTTTATGGACGGCCCTATATCAATACCTATAATGTATTCGACGGGTACCGCTATACGCATGCCATCATTGCTGCTTTTGATAATACCGGGGTTATCCAATGGAATAATTCACTGGATATAAGAAACCTGATCTCAACGGAACTCATCCCGAAAGTGAACCTTTTCTTCTCATCCCGCGATACCATTGTTTTGGCTTATTCGAGTGAAGGAAGGATTGCTTCAAAAATTATCCGGGGAATGGATGTAGTTGAAAAGCTCGATTTTTCAATGATCGAACAATTGAATCCGGAAGATAAAATGTTATCGGAAAGCAGGAATAACATGGTCCCCTGGTACGGTCCGTATTTTTTATGCTATGGTTACCAGGAAATAAAGAACATCAACTCTGCAGAGAATAAGAAGAGATTGGTTTTCTATTTTACAAAAGTAAGGTTTGAATGAGTCAGGAAGGCGGGAAGAAAATGTTTGTTCCGGCAGGAGGGGTTACTGGACAATAAATAATTTTTTATCACAATTAAGGACGGTGAATGTGGTGTCGCGGTTGATTCCGTTCCCGGATACGTTGATGGTATATATCTGACCACCGTCGAGTTCGGTACAACTCATAAAATCCTTAAGAAGCGTAAATGTGTTATGCGTGGGTTTTACACTGATAACGATGGTTGAATCCAGTTTATTCTCAATACACAGGGTCCCCTTGCCATTACAGGGAACGGAATCCTTCTTTTTTGAGCAGCCGGAAACCACGACAGTAGCACAAAAAAGCATGAGCAAGGAAAGGAAGAGGATATGATTTTTCATATGATCCAGGTTATCGATTGCAAAAATAAGAGGATAAATTGAATAACAAAATTAATTTTATAATTATTGTTCAGGCAACCAAATTTAATATTTATTGTCTAAAGAACATAATTTGAATATTAATAATTATTATTTACTTTTGTACAATTATAAAAACTTCGGGTTTGCTGCCTGTTATTATACGATTTGGAGAGAACAACATTTTGTACATATAACCTAACCTCAGTCCTTTGGATACAAACGGTCTAACTAATAATAAAAATATGTTCCGCAAATTTTTACGCTACATCACATTTTCGTCCCTTCTGCTTGCTGTGATCCCCGGATTGCTTACAGCACAACCTTGTGCTGATACCCAACCTGTCATCACAGGTACGCAAGTGGTCAGTAACAACCAGACAGGTGTCATTTATTCGACGCCCGATATTCCAGGGCACACATACTCGTGGAGTATTACGGGAGGCACCATAATGTCAGGGGGCAATTCGAATACTATCTCCGTTAACTGGGGAGTAGTCGGTGCGGGAACCCTGACATTGACGGAAACCAATCCGTCAATTCCCTGTCAAACCCAGGTCACCAGGGCAATCAGGATACAACCCCTGCTTGTGGCGTATTTTTATTACAGGGATACGACCTGTTATGGAGATAAAATCTGGTTCTATGACACTTCGGTCTATGATCCTGCAAAGCCCATCATAAGCTGGCACTGGAGTTTTGGAGACGGATCAACCTCCAATGTTCAGAATCCTATTCATACCTATCTGCTGTTCAATGCAACCTATCACGATACCCTGATCGTTACCAACAATGAAGGTTTTAAAGATACCATTATTGATGCCGTGTATGTAAACCCGTTCCAGTTTGTTCCAACAGCAGCATATACGTATACACTGCCAAGTTGTTCGTATCAGCCTGTAAATTTTGATGCATCGGGTTCCACGACTCCACCATTATCAGGACCCTTCATTCATTATTACTGGGATTTCGGCGATCCGGCTTCAGGGGTTTCCAATATTATTGGAGCCGACATGGGGGTTGAAAATAATTTTTTCAACGTTAACCATATTTTTTCAGGACCCGGAACTTACACCGTTACGCTTACCATCACGAATAAAAAATACTGTATAGGGACAATCACTCATGATGTTGTTGTTGATCAATCTGTTCCATCATCAAAATTTTCGTTTTCATCACCTACGTGTGAAAATAACCCTGTGTCTTTTTCCGATCTTTCAACTTTCCCGGTTGGAAAGAATATTGTAAGATGGGAATGGTATTGGGGTGATGGCACTTTTGCTATCGTGAATGCTCCGGCAAGTCCGAACCTTACGCACACGTTCCCTGCCCTTGGACCCTATACCGTTGAACTCAAAGTGACAAATACCTCCGGCTGTGTGGACTCCACCTATCACTCGGTATCTCTTACAGCTTCTCCCCAGTCAGATTTTTCGTACAGCGATCTTTGTGCCGGGGATACAGCCAAATTCCAGAACCATTCCAAACAAAATAATGGTCCGCCTTTTGCAAGCTATTACTGGAATTACGGAGATATTGCATCCGGGAATAACGTATCCTTCCTGGTTAACGGAGCACATGTATATGCCGATTCAGGCTTCTATACGGTAACACTGGCCGTTGCGAATACAGCCGGCTGTCCGGATACCATCCGCAAACAAATTCATATTAGGGCGAAACCGGCAGTAGGGTATAACTGGAATGTCGGAGCCATGAACAACGAGATCGATTTCCATATTGATTCCTTGAATATGGACCTGCCTTCAATCGGGTATATGTGCCTGTGGAATTTCGGTGACGGGACCTTTGGATTCGGTCACAATCCTGTCCATACTTATCTGGGCTCCAATAACTGGACGGCTACGCTTACCGTAACCGATACCAACGGCTGTTCAAACTCCATCAGTCATGTTGTTTATGTTCCGGAGATCCCGATGGCATTTTATTCGAGTAATTCACCGGTATGTCTCAATACATTGATGTGTTTCACGAATCTTTCCACGGTTCCCTCTCCACCATTCGGATTTATTGCCTCCTGGGTTTGGAATTTCGGCGATGGAACTCCCCAGGATACAATTTTCTTCCCGGATGATCCGAGTCCCTGCCATATGTATGCGAACCCGGGCACCTATTTGGTAACGCTGACCGTTACAGACAATTTTGGATTTACCGACTCCTATAGCCACGACCAGATCGTCTTACCACTTCCCATTGCGAACTTTTATTATACAACAACCTGTGTCGGGAGCGTGGTCCAGTTCACTGACGGTTCATTCCCCAATGGCGGCGGGAATATTATAAGCCACGAATGGCTATTTGATGATCCTTTATCAGGAGCCAACAATACTTCACTCCAGACAAATCCCACACATATTTTTACGCATGGAGGATTGCCAGTCTTTAATGTCAGGCTCATTGTCACGAACTTCGACAATTGTGTCGATACCATGATCAAGCAGGTATATGTGAATCCCCTTCCCACCGTGGACTTTACGAGGGATACCGCCTGTCTCAATGAACTGGTTCATTTCCAGGCAGATTTAGCAGTGACACACCCTGATTCCCTCGTTACATGGCAATGGAATTTTGGAGACGGAGCAGCCATTGACAATACCCCCATCGCTACCTCGCATCTTTATACTGCTCCCAATACGTATATCGCATCCCTGACTGTCATTGACATTCATGGTTGCGTAAATACCGTTTCGCATCAGGTGAAGGTAAATCCTTTGCCGCTTCCCGAATTCAGCTGGACAACTCCTGCATGTACAAGCAGTCCTATCTCTTATACGGATCAATCCACAGTACCTGCGGGGTATTCAGGATATATCGTAAAATGGCAATGGGATTTCAATGATGGTTCGCCGGTTCAGACCATTCTGAGTCCTGCACCCCCGAATATCATTCATACTTTCCTGACCGGCGGAACTTCACATACGGTCCGCTTAACGGTATGGACCAATGACAGCTGTTCTCAATTCAGGGAACATACGATCAACAGTGTAACTTCCCCCACCGCTAATTTCAGCTATTCAACTACCACCTGCCAGGGCCAGTCCGTACTGTTCACGGATCTGAGCCAAACCAACGGAGGTGGGAGTATTTCGATCTGGAACTGGAATTTCGGAGATCCGGGATCCGGTTGGAATAATACGTCAACCGCCCAGAATCCATTACATACATACACAGTGGCCGGAACTTATGTTGTAACCCTGATCATTAATAATTCTACAGGATGTACCGACACCATAGCTGATTCTATTACTATCGGCAGGCTGCCGGTTGCCAATTTCACCGACGACACCGTTTGCCTGAATAATCCAACCCATTTCACAGACCTGTCCAATCCGATCCTGCCAAGCAATCTGGTAAGCTGGTCATGGAATTTCGGTGACGGCTCGCCCTTGAATACCCAGCAAAATCCGACACATACCTACACTAGTTACGGTGTGAAAACGGTGACACTCACCGTTGTCAATTCCAAGGGTTGTACAAAAGATACTTCGAGGCAGATCCTTGTGAATCCGCTCCCGATACCTGAGTTCAGCTTCTCTTCTCCGAATTGCGTCGGGGCAGTTGTTACTTTTACCGATCATTCAAATACGGTATCCGGATACCTTGGCAGTATTATTCAATGGGTATGGGACTTTAATGACGGATCTCCCCTCGTTACGGTTAATGCCCCTGGCAATCCGAATGTTACACATACATTTGCCGTTGGCGCTCTTAACCATCTTGTACGACTTACCATCATGACAACCGACAGTTGTACGGCTTATATCGAACATCTTGTCACCAGCATACCGGCACCGGTTGCCTATTTTTCGTTCCCCGGGCCAAACTGTGCCAATGAGACCGTTCAGTTCACCGATCTTTCACAGGCCAATGGAGGAGGATTAATCACCACCTGGAGCTGGAACTTCGATGACCCGCCCACCGGAACAAATAATTTCGCCACTTCTCAAAACCCCAGCCATACTTTCAGCGGACCGGGAAATTACCTGGTTTCACTGATCGTTACAAATACAAGCGGTTGCCAGGATACCATCGCTCAGAATGTCATCGTCGATTCATTACCCCTTGCTAATTTTACAGCGACCCCGGGTTGTATGAACAGCCTGACAACCTTCACGAGTACTTCCATAGCACATGCTACGAGTATCATATCGTATACCTGGGATTTCGGGGATTCCTCGCCGGTTTCACACCTGCAGAACCCAACCTATACTTACACTACTTATGGAACGTTCACAGTGCACCTTACCGTCGTTAACAGTAACGGATGTGTGAAGGATACCAGTAAACAAATCATGATCCAGCCATTGCCGCTGCCTGCATTCACATACACCACGCCCAATTGTTTGGGAGCCCCGGTTCAATATACCAATCAGTCGACCACGGTTCCCGGGTATCTTGGGTACATCGTCAGATGGACCTGGGATTTTGGTGATGGTTCACCACTGGTTGTTGTTAACTACCCTGGTAATCCAAATGTTACCCATGTATTCCTTGGAGGCAGTAGTGCCCATACAGTAACACTGACTGTAAAAACCACCGACAGCTGTTCTGCTACCATATCCCATATCGTCAACAGTATTCCATCCCCGATTGCGAGTTTCGCTTTCCCGACCAGTGACTGTGCCCAACAATCGGTTCAGTTTACCGACCTGTCACAACCCAATGGTGGAGGCAATGTCAACCAGTGGTACTGGGACTTTGGCGATCCGGGTTCAGGCACCCTGAATCATTCAACCTTGCCGAACCCTACCCACAGTTTCAACGGTGGCGCCACTGCAACGGTTTATATTGTGAAAGAAATCGTTTACAATGCATCAAACTGTACGGATACTTCCGTGCAAAACATCACTATTATTCCGAAGCCGGTTGCTAATTTCACTTATGATACGATATGTCTTGGATCTTTGACTTCTTTCAGGGATACCTCAACTGCAGTCGGTACTATAACCCAATGGGACTGGCAGTTCGGTGACGGTCAGACCGGCACGGGTAAAGATGTGACCCATTTATATGCTTCTTCCGGGGTATTTGCCGCCATATTAACGGTAACCACAGCAGAAGGTTGTATGGGAACCATCACAAAATCTGTGCTGGTGCTTCCAAAACCTGTGGCCTCATTTACAACTACAGCGCCCACCTGTGCAGCGGATTCGGTTTATTTCACCGACCTTTCTTCGACGCCCCACGGATTTATCGCAACCTGGCTATGGGATTTCGGCGATGGGAATACCACCACGATCAATTACCCTGCACCCCCGAATGTTTATCATATCTATGCTGCAGGAAATACCTATACAGTGACCCTCACGATAACAACGTCGGACAATTGTACAGATGTAAAATCAACACCTGTTGTCATTCAACCGGCACCACTCGCAAACTTTGATTATGCACCCACGCGTTGTGCCCTGATGCCTGTTCAGTTCAATGATATCTCTCAGACGGGAGGCGGAAGTCCGATCTCACAATGGTTGTGGAACTTCGGCGATTTACTTTCAGGCTCCGCCAATACCTCTACCCTGAAGAATCCAACACATAGTTTTTCGGGAAGCGGACCCTTTACGGTAAGCCTGCGCGTTACCAGTGCGACGGGTTGTTCTGATACCACCGGTCAGCAGGTAACGATCAATGCAGCCCCGGTTGCACTCTTTTCATCCGATACTGCCTGTGTCGGAAGTCTGACCCATTTCACGGATCTTTCAACTCCGAATGCAACCAGCATGTCATCCTGGTCATGGAATTTCGGCGATCCCGGATCCGGAACGAATAATGTTTCCACGCTTCAGAACCCATCGCACCTTTACAGTGCATCCGGACCTTATCCTGTCACACTGACGGTAATCAATTCGAACAGTTGTTCGCATGATACCATCATCATGATCACAGTAAATCCGAAGCCTACGGCTATGTTCAGTGCAGATGTTTCCTGTGTGGGTGACTCAACGGCCTTTACCGATCTGTCAATTGCTCCGGGAAGTTCCATCTCAACATGGAACTGGGACTTTGGGGATGGTTCG